>Ga0302194_10001920_pt1 | contig 13235 bp, 12 predicted proteins | sample II_Bog_N1_1_FD_200227 | JGI IMG/M metagenome (GOLD analysis project Ga0302194, IMG submission 200227) | Peat permafrost microbial communities from Stordalen Mire near Abisko, Sweden - II_Bog_N1_1 | ecosystem: Environmental > Terrestrial > Soil > Wetlands > Peat | place: Sweden: Abisko...
ACGCGGAAATTCGTTGCGCTTGCGGCAACGTGATCAAGACGCGCTCCACCAAGCAGACCATCATCGTCGGCATTTGCAACGTGTGCCATCCCTTCTACACCGGCACGCAAAAGTTCGTGGACACCGCTGGCCGCGTGGACAAATTCCAGCAGCGCGCCGCCAAGACCGAGGCCGCCAAGGCCGCGTTCGCCACGAAGAAAAAGAAAAAAGTCTAGCTGCCCGCTTTCATTCCGCCCGCTCGCGCGAACGCGCTGGCGGGCGGATTTCTTTTTGCACAAATGGATTTGCGCCCGCACATCGAAAAATTCCGCCGCCGCTTCACGGAAATCGAAGCCGCATTGAACGACCCCAAGGCTTTCGACAATCCGCAGCGCGCACAGGAATTGTCCAAGGAATACTCGCGACTGAAAGAACTGGTCACGTGCGGCGACAGTTTTTTCAAAGCCGAGGAGCAACTGGCGGAAAACCGCGCCTTGCTCAAAAGCGAGCCGGCGGAATCCGAACTCGCGCAGCTCGCGCGCGAGGAAGTGGCACGGCTCGAAGTTGCGGAAAAAAAGTTCGCGCAGCAGATACAGTTCGGCCTCGTGCCGCCGGACCCGACCGATTCGCGCAACACGATTGTTGAAATCCGCGCTGGCGCGGGCGGCTCGGAATCCGCGCTGTTTGCCGCCGATTTGTTTCGGATGTATTCGCGCTACGCCGAGGCGCGACGATGGAAAGTCGAGCCGCTCGATTCCAATCCATCCGACCTCGGCGGTTTCAAGGAAATCATTTTTCAGGTCAACGGCACGGACGTTTTCAAGCGGCTGAAATACGAGAGCGGCGTTCATCGCGTCCAGCGCGTGCCCGCGACCGAGGCGCAAGGGCGTATCCACACCAGCACCGCGACCGTCGCCGTTTTGCCCGAAGCCGAGGAAGTAGATGTGGAAATCAAGCCCGACGATATCGAGGTTACCGTCTGCCGCGCGTCTGGCAAGGGCGGTCAGGGCGTGAACACCACCGATTCCGCCGTGCAAATCCAGCACAAGCCGAGCGGCCTCACCGTCCGCATCGCCGACGAGCGTTCGCAGATAAAAAATCGCGCCAAGGCGATGACGGTTCTGCGCTCGCGTTTGCTCGAAAGAAAAATCGCCGAGGAAAACGCGAAATACGCCGCGCATCGCAAAGACCAGATCGGCACCGGCGATCGCAGCGAAAAAATCCGCACTTATAATTTTCCGCAGAACCGCGTAACCGATCATCGCATCGAATTGACGCTGTATAATCTGGCAAACGTCATCGAAGGCGAAATTGATCCGCTGATCCAGCCGCTGATGGCGCACGATTTGGATGAAAAGTTGAAGGCTTTGAAATTATGAAATTACCCGCACACATCAAGGGACTGGTTTTCGACTGCGACGGCACGTTGGCCGACACGATGCCGATGCACTGGCGCGCGTGGCAGGTGATTGCCAAGAAATACAAGCTGCATTTTCCGATGGACCGATTTTATTCGCTCGGCGGCGTGCCGTCGCGCGACATCTTGAAAATGCTCGCCGAGGAGCAGGGCCTCACGCTCGACCACATCCAGGCCGCGCACGAAAAGGAAAATGCGTATCTGCCGCTGATGGCGGAAGTCGAGCCGATCCACGCCGTCGTGGAAATCGCAAGGGAAAATTTCGAAAAAATCCCGATGGCCGTCGCGTCGGGCGGCACGCTTCCGATCATTGAACAGGTGCTGACGCATTTGAAAATCCGGCATCTGTTCGGCGCGGTGGTGACGAGCGAGATGGTAAAAAACCAGAAGCCCGCGCCGGATATTTTTGTCGAGGCTGCGCGGCGCATCGGCGTTGACCCGAAGTTCTGCCGTGGCTACGAGGACACGGATTTGGGAATGCAGGCGATTCGTTCGGCGGGAATGGACGCAGTGGATGTGCGGGAAATACTAAAATAAAAATCAGTTATGAGTCAGCCGGACATCTATGATAGTTCTTATGTGCGAGAATTATTTGAGGAAATGTCTGCTTCCTATCGGCTGACGAATCTTATTTCATCGTTTGGATTCAGTAAAATCTGGCGCGATCAATGTGTTTTTCAAGCAGGCATCCAACCAGAGGCAACGGTTTATGAACTCATGTCGGGGAATGGCGATTCTTTTTCGGCCTTGATTAACAAGCTAAACGCAAAAGGAGAAATTATTGCTGTGGATTTTTGTCGCCGGATGTGCGAGCAGGCCAAAGCGAGAAAAGACAAATTGGCAGCCGAGCGTGTGACTGTGCTTGAGCAGGACATATTGACCAATCAACTGCCGAGTGAATCGGCAGATGTTGTAATTTCAGTTTTTGGTTTGAAAACTTTTTCCGATGCACAAAAAAAGATTTTGGCTGAACAAATTCATCGGATTCTCAAACCTGGTGGGACATTTTCGTTGTTAGAAATATCCATGCCGCCAAATCGTTTTCTACGCTGTCTTTATATGTTTTATCTTCGTCGAGTGATTCCATTGATCGGCTGGATTATGTTGGGCAATCCCAATAATTATAGGATGCTTGGAATTTACACCGAGCAATTTCAAGATTGTAGGAAGACAGCCCAAATATTCACCGTTGCAGGACTACAGTCAAAAACAAGACTTCACTTCTTTGGTTGTGCCACAAGTTTGGTGGGGCAAAAATGCAGTTGAATTTGATTATTGCCCCAGTTTTTTTGATTTCTCCGTCGCGGCGCGGACGGCGCTCATCACGGTGGCGCGGAGCTTGCCTTTTTCCAAGGCGTGCAGGCCTTCAATCGTCGTGCCGCCGGGGCTGGTGACTTGATCCTTGAGCGCGCCGGGATGCTGGCCGGTTTCCAAAACCATTTTGGCTGCGCCGAGAACGGTCTGCGCGGCGAGCTTCGTCGCAATGTCGCGCGGCAAGCCTGACGCCACGCCGCCGTCGCTCAACGCCTCGATGAATTGATAAACATAGGCCGGCCCGCTGCCGCTCAAGCCGGTCACGGCATCAAGCAGACTTTCTTTGACTTGCAGCGCGACGCCGACGGCGGACAAAAGTTTTTTCGCCAGTTCAGCGTCAGCGACGCTAGCATTTTTGCCAAGCGCAAAAGCCGACGCACCTTCGCTTACGAGCGCAGGCGTGTTAGGCATGACACGGATGACGCGCGCGCCTGAGGGCGAAAGAGCTTCCAGCCTGGCGAGCGTCACACCGGCAGCGATGGAAATGAGCAGATGATTTTTTGTGAACGCGCCGGAAATTTCCGCTATTGCAGTCGGAACTTGATCGGGCTTGGTCGCCAGTATCAAAACATTTGCGAATTTCAGAACGTCAGAATTTGACGCAGTGGTTTTGGCGCCGGTCTCGGCGGCGAAACTTTTTCGCGCGGTTTCGAACAAATCTCCGGCCATGATTTCCTTCGGGAAAATAATTTCCGCGCGAACAATACCTTTCGCCAGCGCCGTGGCCATTTTGCCCGCGCCGAGAAAGCCGATTTTCAGATTGTTTGCCATGGGAATTTTGTAGCAGGCAATTTTGTCCGGCGGAAGAGAAATTGTGCTGCAAATCGCGGCTTGAATTGGCGCGGGCGAAAAATTATCATCATGTCATGGCTAGTTTCAGTGGATTTTGATTTTTAATATGTCGAGCCGCCGGACATGGGAGACATTTGAAGCGATGCGTGACGCTGCCGAAGAAGGCGACGCGCAAGCGCAATGCTATCTCGGAGTGTGCTTCCAAAACGGTCAGGGCGTGCATCAGGACAATCAAGAAGCGGTGAAATGGTTCCGGAAATCAGCGGAGCAAAACGATCCGGTGGCACAATGCTATCTTGGTGTTTGCTACATGACCGGTGCTGGTGTGCCGCAGGAATATTCCGAGGCGGCTCGGTGGCTGCGCGAGGCGGCGGAACAGGAAGACCCGGCGGCACAGTTCAACCTCGGCCTGCTTTACGAAACCGGCCAGGGCGTGACTCAAAATTATGCCGAGGCGGTGAAATGGTATAAGGAATCTGCTGAGCGCGGGTATCCCGTGGCGCAATTCAACCTTGGCGTCTTTTACGAGACCGGGCAGGTTGTGGAACAGGATTTTGCAGAGGCTGCCAAATGGTATCTAGCCGCCGCCGAACAGGAATGCGCGCCTGCTCAATGCAACCTCGGCCTTTGTTACCAGACCGGACGAGGCGTCGAGCAGGACATTCAGGAAGCGGTGAAATGGTTCATACGCGCCGCGCGTCAGGGCGACAAAACCGCGCAGCACAATCTTGGCTTGCATTATGCCGCGCAAGAAGGCCGGGATGCCGATGCCGCAGAGGCTGCCAGAAACAAGCCGCGATAATTCAGCGCGCCAGCTCCGCGAGCTTTGCCGCCGCGTTGCTCCTGTCAATTGTTTCACCAGCCAGAACCCAGCCTTCGACGAGTGATTTTGATTTTCCTGCGAGGAACAATGCCGCAGCAGCATTGAGTAGAACTGCGTCGCGTTTTGGGCCGCGTTCCTTGCCGGACAAAATTTCGCGGACGATTTTTGCGTTTGTCATTTTATCGCCGCCGAGCAAATCGGAGAGCGTGGCAGGCTGCAAAGGAAAATGTTCCGGCATAGTCGTCGAGACCGTGAATCCGCGCTCCTGGTAAAATTCCGCAATCGTGTTTTCACCGAGCGTTGAAAGCTCGTCCAGAAATCCTGCGCCGGGAATTTTTCCGCACACGACCATCGCGCGACGAACACCAAGAGATTTCAGGACGTGCGCGAGCGGCTCGCACAGTTCCGGGCGCGGCACGCCGACAAGCATCGCAGATGGCCGAGCAGGATTGAGCAGCGGGCCGAGCAGGTTGAAAATTGTCCGCTGTCCGAGGTCGGCGCAGATTTTTCTGGCGGGTGAAATATGTTTGAACGCGGGATGATAATTCGGCGCGAAGAAAAAGGCGAAGTGATGATCCCGCAGCGAACGTGCTGCTTCTTCGGGCGAGAGATCAACTTTGATTCCAAGCGCTTCAAGAACGTCCGCGCTTCCGGCTTGCGAAGTAACCGCCCGGTTACCATGCTTGGCTACGGTCACGCCGGCGGCGGAACAGATGATTGCCGCAGTCGTGGAAATGTTGATTGTACCGAGCCGGTCGCCGCCGGTGCCGACGACGTCGAGGATTTCGCGTGCGCGGGTTTCTGTGTCGAGCGGCGGGACGATTGATTTTTCGCGCAGAGCACGGGCAAACGCGGTGATTTCTGCGTGCGTCTCGCCTTTTTTTGCGAGTGCGGCCAGAAAGCCGGCTTTGACTTCCGCCAGAACCGTTTCATCGGCGAGCTGTTCCACGCACTGCCGGATTTCTTCATCCGTCAATGCGCGCGCGTCGGCAAGTTGTCGTATGAATTGTTCGAGCACGGACGAATTTTAGAGCGGGGCGAGACTTCCGGCGAGAGAAATGCGGCCGACGTGGTTTGTTATGGTGTTCGCCGCCCTGAAAGTTCGCGTGACAGCGGTGGAAAATCGCGTAACTTAAAGCCGTTTCCCGCGTCTTGTAATTGTTTAACGCGGCGCAATTAATTTTATGTTTAAATGGTTGATCATTGTTTCCGCAATTGTCGTGGTCGCGGCGGGCGGCTTCTGGTTTTTTAATCACGGTACCGGCGACGGTCCTCAATATCAGACTACGGCGGTCGAACGCACAGAGTTGACGCAAGTGGTGACGGCGACAGGTATATTGAATCCGGTGGTGAATGTGACCGTCGGCAGCCAAGTTTCGGGCATCATCACAAAGCTTTATGTGGATTTCAACTCGCCGGTGAAAAAGGGCCAGGTGATCGCGGAAATTGACCCTGCAACTTATCATGCGGCTGTCGAACAAGCCACCGCCAATCTGGCGAATGCAAAGGCGAATCTGGAATTGCAGCAGGCCCAGGCGGAGCGCAGCGCCGAATTGTATACGAACAAATTGATTTCCGGATCCGATTACGACACGGCCATCGCCACGCTGCACGAAGCCGAGGCGATGGTTCAATTGGACCAGGCATCGCTCGACAACGCGAACGCCAACCTGGGTTACTGCAAAATTCTTTCTCCGGTGGACGGGGTCATCATCCTCCGAGCGGTGAACGTCGGCCAGACGGTGGCGTCCAGCTTCAACACGCCGACACTTTTTCAAATCGCGAACGACCTGACGAAAATGCAGATTGATTCCAGCGTGGCCGAGGCCGATGTCGGCGGTGTCGTGGAAGGCCAGAGCGTGGACTTCACGGTGGACGCGTATCCGTATCGCAATTTCAACGGCGTCGTCACGCAGGTGCAAAATTCGCCGACGACGGTCAATAACGTCGTCACCTACGACTGCGTGATCGGGGTGACGAATGCGGACTACAAATTGAAGCCTGGCATGACGGCGAATGTTTCCATCATCATCGCCCAACGGGAAGATGCGCTGACCATTCCTAATGGTGCGCTGCGCTTCCGGCCGCCGGACACAGCCGTCGTGCAAACCAACAATGCCAGCGCAGGCGCAACGGAGGTTTCCCAAACGACCAATGTCGGCAATCGTGGCGCTTATGGGCAAGGTTTGCACCGCGGCGGTGGCGGACGCGCGCGCGGCGAACGTCCGGTCATTCATACCATTTATGTGCTTTCGGGTGCCGGGAAAAATGCGGTGTTGCAGGCGGTGCAGATCAAGACCGGCATTAGCGATGGCATTTCGACCGAAGTTGTTTCGGGTTTGGACGAAGATGCGCAGGTTGTGACCGGGATGGTTTCCGCCGGCGCTGCAACTCCGGCTGCCACCTCGAATCCATTCGGCGGCGGTGGACGCCGTTTCTGATTTTGAAAAAGCCGACCGTGCAAACCAACCACGTCATCAAGCTCGAGGAAATACACAAGACGTATCACACCGGTGAAGTGGACGTTCATGCGGTCCGGGGCGTTTCCCTGGATATTTTAGCGGGCGAATTTGTCGCCATCATGGGTTCAAGCGGCTCCGGGAAATCCACGTTGATGAACATGATCGGCGCATTGGACCGGCCGACCGCCGGACATTACTGGCTGGACGGGATCGACATTTCCACGTTGAACCGCGATGAATTGGCTGACATCCGCAACGAAAAAATCGGCTTTGTTTTCCAGGGATTCAATTTGTTGTCACGCACGTCCGCGCTGGAAAATGTCGAGATGCCGATGCAATACAGCCGTGTGCGCATTCCCGCGCCAGAACAGTTTGAACGCGCCACACACGCACTCGGACTCGTCGGTTTGGGCCAGCGTGCCGACCATCATCCCAACCAGCTTTCCGGCGGGCAGCAGCAGCGCGTCGCCATCGCGCGGGCGCTGGTGAACCGGCCCTCGCTCCTGCTCGCGGATGAGCCGACTGGAAATTTGGACAGCCAGACGAGCATCGAGATCATGGGCGTGTTCCAAAAATTAAACGAACAGGGAATCACAATTGTCATGGTGACGCACGAACTGGACGTGGCTCGTTACACCAAGCGCATGGTCATTTTGCGCGACGGGAAAATTTTGACGGATGAAAAGGTGGCCGACCGGCTGAACGCGGAGCAGGAGCTCGGAAAATTGAAACAAGAGCAAAAAGCCGTCCAGTTGGCGTGAAGGAAGAATGAAAAATGAAGAATGAAGAAAAAGATCTGCTGCCGCGCACCAAAATGTTTGCGCGCCGGATCATCCATCTTTATGGCAGCCTTTCTAAGGCGGATACGGTGGCTCAAGTCCTTGGCAAACAGGTCTTACGCTCCGGAACTTCGGTTGGTGCCAATTACCGTGAAGCCAACCGTGCGCGTTCAAAGGCTGAGTTCATTTCCAAGATGGGTGACTGTTTGAAGGAAGCGGACGAAACCTTGTATTGGCTGGAACTGTTGCTGGATGAAAAGATTGTTCCGGCGAAGAAATTGAGTGCGCTGGTGTCCGAGTCCGGAGAACTGGTTGCCATTTTTATCACCATCCTGAAAAAAGCACAAGGTCACGAATGAGCCGCTTCTTCATTTTTCATTTTTCATTTTTCATTTCCCCAAGATGAGAATCTTCGCCTCAATCCGGATCGCCGGGCGCGCGCTGCGTCGGAACAAGATGCGTTCTTTGTTGACGATGCTTGGCATCATCATCGGGGTAGGAGCTGTCATCGGCTCGGTCAGTTTGACTAGCGGCGCAACGAAACAGGTCGAGGATCAGGTTTCCAGTCTGGGTGAAAGTGTCATCACGGTATTTTCCGGCAATTTTACCAGTGGCGCGATGCGCGGAGGCTGGGGCAGTGCGCCGACGTTGACCGTCGAGGATGCCAAGGCGATTGCCGGAATAAAAAATGTGGTGGCAGTCAGTCCCGAAGTGCGCGACCGCGAACAGGTGCTGGCGAACGGCCTGAATTGGAACACGCAGGTCATGGGCGAATCTCCAGATTACCCGCAAATCCGCAATTGGTCCATGGGCAGCGGCGCGATGTTTGGTGATCAGGATGTGCGCAGTCTGGCCAAAACCGCCATCATCGGCCAAACCGTGGCCGACGAATTATTTCCCAACCAAAATCCCGTTGGCCAGACCATTCGCATTCGCAACCTTCCGTTTCTGATTGTCGGCGTGCTAGGTGCCAAAGGCTTTAATCTTTTCGGACAGGATCAAGACGACACGATTGTCGTCCCATACACGAGCCACATGCACCGCATCACCACGCGCACATTCGTGAACGACATTCTGGTGCAGGCCGCCAACGACAAGGTCATAGACAGCGTGCAGAATGACATCACGGATTTGCTTCTCACCCGGCATCGCAGCAAGGAACAGGATTTCACCGTGCGCAACCAGTTGGAACTGATGCAGGCCGTCACGGCCACTTCGCGTGCGATGAGCTTTTTGCTCGCGGGCGTCGCCGCCGTGTCGCTCGTGGTCGGCGGCATCGGCATCATGAACATCATGCTCGTCAGCGTCACCGAGCGGACCCGCGAAATCGGCATCCGCATGGCTGTGGGGGCGCGCGCGGCGGACATCCTTGTGCAATTTCTGATCGAGGCCGTCACGTTGAGTGCGATTGGCGGTTCGATTGGCATCATGGGCGGCATGGGCTTTTCATGGCTCATCGCCTACATCAGGCATTGGCCGACCGTCACACCGTTTGTCTGGATGGCCATTGCCTTTGTTTCCAGCGCCCTCATCGGCATCGTCTCAGGTTTTTATCCTGCATGGAAAGCGTCCAAGCTCGACCCGATTGACGCTTTGCGCTACGAATAGCGCGTGACCGCTGAAGTTTTATCCACCCACACGCCGGAGCTTTTTCAAAAGGCCGTCCGTCACGCGGCGGAACTACTTCGCGCCGGTGAAGTCGTCGCGTTGCCGACGGAAACGGTTTATGGCCTGGCTGCAAATGCTCTCGAAGAAAATGCCATCGCAAAGATTTTCAAAATCAAGGGGCGTCCTGCGAACAATCCAATCATCGTACACGTCGCCAGCAACGAAATGGCGAAAAGCTGCGTGAAAAATTTTCCGCCGGTTGCGGAGAAGCTGGCCAGAAGTTTTTGGCCGGGTCCGTTGACCGTCATTTTGCCTCGTGCCGAGAAAATCCCGGAAATTGTGGCGGCGGGTGGCCAAACCGTCGGAATCCGCTGGCCGAGCCACCCATTTATTCAAGCCGTGATTCTCGAATGTGATTTTCCATTGGCCGCACCGAGCGCCAATCTGTCCAATTCCATTTCACCAACGAACGCGGAGCACGTTAGCAGAAGTTTAGGTGGGAAAATTCCACTGATTGTAGACGGCGGCCAATCCCAGGTCGGAATCGAGTCAACAGTCTTGGATTTGACGGTTTCGCCGCCATCAATTTTGCGACCGGGAATGATCCATGCCGAATCGCTCGTGGCAGTCATCGGCGAGGTGGGAAGTGAGAAGTCTAAAATGGGAAGTGAGAAAAGCCTGCGCAGTCCGGGCTTGTTGAAAAAACATTATGCGCCGAAAGCAAAACTTGTTGTAATGAATTGGAAGGATGAAAACGAACTTCGAGATCACTTCGCGCATCGCGTTTCAGATTTGGCAAAGTGCCATGTGATTGCCCACACGAGAATTCCATCGGGGTTTGATGCAGCCAATGTGAGCGTGATTCCCCACGATGCAGAAGCATTCGCCCGGGCGATTTATGCAGAGTTGCACCGCTGCGATGAAGCTGGCGCGGAGCTGATTGTTGTTGAAGCGCCGCCGGATTTGCCGGAATGGTCCGGAATTGCCGACAGATTGCGGCGCGCGTCTTCGTGAAATTTATTGCGTCAGTTTCCAGCGCTCGCGGTCGGTCAGGAAAAGCCGGTCTGGTAGAAATTTTACCGGAGGCGCAAAACGCAGGGGGAATTTCGGCGGGATCTGGTTTTGAAGAACGGCTTGGATGATGAAGGAACCCCAGCTGAATTCGTGCGGGGTTATCCAGTCGGAAATGAACCTGCCATCCATGGTTTCTGGCGTGAGATAAAGCGCCTGCACCGGTTTGATATAGTCATTTAGGGCGAAGAATTCGTTCTCAGCGTCCAGCGTGATCCAGACACACTGGCGCTTGCCATACCACGCCACTGCCCACGGCACGTCGCTCATCATCAATTCATTTCCCTTCATCCATCCGGCGGTCGTCTGGATTTCTGGCGGGTAATAAGGCGGATAGGCCACCGGCTGTGTTTTGGGCGGGGACAGAGTGGAAATCATTGGCAGGCACGACACTGTCACGAACAGTGCGATGACGAAATAACGTAATGGCGGCAGTGGCAGGTTCATTTGATCCAGAAACGTCAGGAACAAACTTATGCCATACATGAAAACCAGCGGCGCAAGGAGCACCAAGAGATTTTCCGAATTAACGTCAGGTGATTCCACGGAAAGCTGTGTCTGCCCCAATGCCTGGCAGATCATGAACACGCCAAGGCACATCAACAAAAAATAACGCATCCGCTTGGTTGCAACATTTCGAAATCCCATCAACAAACCCGTGAGAAAGAGCAGCGTCGCCCAGCTTCCGCCCAGCCTCGGCAGGTCGGTCTGGACGACGATGCGCAAATTGACCAGCAATTTGTGGACATACGGAGTCAGCCGGAACGGAAGCGTCAAATCGGGATGGAGCGACCGTTCCAGGCGGAAATTCGGGAATATATATGTCCCCTCAATCCATGCAAAACCCGCCGTGCCGAACGGCGTGCCGCTTACCGCGTAGTTTCGGGCAACCCATGGCGTCAGCAACAGCGCAAACATGGCAAGAGCCGCCAGTGCTTGAGGCACGCGCCGCGGCCCACCAAAAAGACTCAGAAATGCCACCAGCGGAATGACGGCCCAGCCAAATGAATAGCGTGTCAAAGCCCCAATCCCGACCAGTGTTCCCGCCGCGAGCGACCACAACAGCAACCGCCGTGCATTGGGCTGCTCTTCACGCGCCGCCTCTTCGATTTTCAAAACACACCAAGTCAGCGCCAGAAATATCACCAACAGCAGCATTGTGGACAAACCCGACACACTAAATCGCCACAGCAATTCGCAGCCAAACGTCAGCAACGCCGAAAGCCACGCTGCCGCCGTGTCGAACAATTTCTGCGCGATAAAAAATGTCATTATGACGACGGCCAGAAGCAGTATTTCGTTGAAGACCGCGATTTGAAAATCAGGTTGATAGCGCGAGAATCTTCCGCCTTCACTCCAGAACGGCTTTTTGAAATCCACGTCGTAATGAAACGGTATTGCTTTCATCAACCCCGCCAGCACTACGGGATACACGGGTGGATTGGCGATATCCGGATGAACAGTATTGATACGCGCAAAATCAGCGCCTGCATTCGCCGCTGTCGCCCGACTTTTGGTTTGGTTATGGGATTGAACCAAATAAAGGCTGAAAGGCCGGATGAACAAAGTCGTGTAGCCTTTTCCTTCTGAGATATTGCGGGCTAGTTGCGCTGAGTCCATCGCTTCCGGAGTGGAGAAATTTCGATACGCGCACGAGTCATACAATATCGCCATCGTCAGAACCGCAGCCACCAGCGCGACCACTCGCAGGACGCGCGCGCCTCCGCCCACTTCCATTTTATGGATTGCAGCCTGAATGATTTCCTGGAACACCATATATCAATGTCCTTCCAAATTATACGCGTGCAGTTTCCGGTGAAACGTCCGCCGGCTCATGCCGATTTTTTTCGCGGCCAGTGTGCGGTTGCCATCCGCCTCTTTCAAGGCTCGAACAATTAATTGTTTCTCCGCATCTTTAACGGTCGAATCTTTTTGTAGTGACAATTGCATTTCACCCATCCGACCGGTTCGTACGGACGGCGGCAGGTCGCGCGCCGCAATTTTTTCTCCCCGGCACAACACCACGGCGTGTTCGACGGACGTCCGGAGTTCACGCACATTGCCGGGCCAGTTGTAATGCATCAGCAGTTGGAGCGCTTCCGCCGTGAAATCGTTCACCGGTTTATTGTTCTCGCTTGCGAACTCATGCAAAAACTTTTGCGCCAGCAGCGGAATGTCATCCGGCCGCCCGCGCAACGGCGGCAGATTGATTTCCACCACGCGCAGCCGGAAAAACAAGTCCTCGCGGAATTTTCCGATTTTGATGAGTTCTTCCAAGTTTTTGTTCGTGGCAGCAACAAACCGCAAGTCCGCCGTCAAAGTTTTGTTAGAGCCGACGCGTTCGAAGGTCCGCTCGCCCAAAAACCGCAATAGCTTCACCTGAATCGTCGCGTCAATCTCCCCGATTTCGTCGAGAAAAAGCGTTCCGCCCTGTGCCTGCTCGAACCGGCCGATGCGCCGTTCATGCGCGCCGGTGAACGCGCCTTTTTCGTGGCCGAACAATTCGCTCTCCAAAAGTGTCGGCGAGAGTGCGGCGCAATGCACCGTCACGAACGGCTGCTTCGCGCGAGGACTCAACTGGTGAATCGCCTTCGCCACAAGTTCCTTGCCCGTGCCGCTTTCGCCGCCAATCAAAACCGACGCGCGCGTCGGCGCGACCTGCTGGACGATTTCAAAAATTTCCCTCATTTCCGGCGATTCACCGACAATGTTTTCCAGGCCAAATTTGGAATCGAGCTGCTGCCGCAGGGAAACATTTTCCGTTTCCAGGTTCTGATGCCGCAATGCGCGTGCGATCCGCATTTCCAGCTCGTCAATTTGCAGCCTTCCTTTGGCGATGTAATCGTCCGCGCCGCGCTTCATCGCGTCCACTGCAAGTTCCTCCGATCCGTAAGCCGTCATCAAAATGCAGATTGGCGGCTTCGTTAAAGATTTCGCGCGCGCAATCAATTTCATCCCGTCCTCATGTGGCAGACGAAAATCCGTGAGCA
>Ga0302194_10001921_pt1 | contig 13234 bp, 8 predicted proteins | sample II_Bog_N1_1_FD_200227 | JGI IMG/M metagenome (GOLD analysis project Ga0302194, IMG submission 200227) | Peat permafrost microbial communities from Stordalen Mire near Abisko, Sweden - II_Bog_N1_1 | ecosystem: Environmental > Terrestrial > Soil > Wetlands > Peat | place: Sweden: Abisko, Stordalen...
ATGAATGAAGGTGAAACGGCCACGCACCTTGGTTTAAAAGGCATTCCGGCTTTAGCGGAAGAACTGATGGTGCAACGAAATACAAACCTATTGGCTTATGCAGGAGGCAGAATGCATATACCAACTATCTCTTCTAAACAAAGTGCCGAATATATTAAACAAGCGAAAAGCAAAAACCTGCATATTACTGCCGGAATCGCCGCACACCAATTATTGCTTAATGATACCGCTCTTACTGAATTTGATACTAACCTGAAAGTTAACCCACCGCTACGCGATAAGAGTGAAGTAGAAAACTTAAAACGCGCTCTTATAAATGATGCGATAGATGTAATTGTAAGCGACCATTGTCCGGAAGAAATTGAAAACAAAGATGTGGAATTCGACCATGCTGCTTTTGGCATGATAGCTTTAGAGACCGCTTATTCAGCAGTCAACACAGCCTTGCATGGAAAAACAGAACAGGAAAAATTAATTGAAAAACTAAGTATTAACCCGCGTAAGATACTTGGCTTGCACATACCTGTTTTAAAAACAGGAGAGAAAGCAAACATTACGCTATTCAATCCTGATATTAAATGGACTTTTACTCAAAAGCATATAAGCTCTAAAAGTAAAAACACACCTTTTATTAATTACACCTTTGTTGGGAAAGCTATTGGGGTAGTTAATAATAGCAGGGTAAATATCTGCAAGTAAAAAGAGATAGATTTTGATTTTACCATAATTGATTACTTTTACACCTTATAAGTAAAAACACATAACGCAACAATTTAATGGCCCTGTAGTTCAATGGATAGAACGGAAGTTTCCTAAACTTTAAATCCAAGTTCGATTCTTGGTGGGGCTACTCCGCAGGAAAGCATCTCATTTTTGAGATGCTTTATTTTTTTATCCCCGCCAAGAGCCTTGCTATTTCTACAAAGTAAGGCAACAGCACTATTTATTTGGGGAGTTCGATATGCTTTATTCTCAAAAATCAGTTTTTCGGGGAATATCGAACTCACTATACGCTGTTTAATCGCTGTTCCCTTTGTAGTGTAGTATTTATCAATGTTTTGGATAATATCTAAGCCATCGTCAATAATATCATTGTGGTTTTCGATTCCTTCGCGGTATTTACTTTCCTCTGCATTCAGTTTGTCAAGTTTTTCTTCAATTTCATACTTCATTTCTTTGTATTCAGTAGCGGTTAGTTCCCCATCCAACATTAAGTCTTTGCCATTCTTTATTCGCTGCCTTTGTTTGGCTATTTCCTGTTGTATCTTTTCAAGTTCGGTTTTTCCGGTATGGTTTTGTTCTTTGAATTGTTGTTTCAAAATATTTCCCAATAGTTTAATACTTTGTGGATTGGTTTTAAAATCGGCTAAGTAATTTTCAAATGCCTCATTCACATCTTTAGCCCTTTGCCTTTCTTTACAACCATGACTGCAATGGTAATAGTAAAATTTAGTACCCATTTTACCTTTGGAAGCAGAGGCGGTTAAGTTGCTTCCGCATCTTGGGCATTGTAAAAAGCCTCTTAGTGGAAATTCATCCCGAATAGTCTGTACTTTATTCGGTCTGTTCTTTTTTCTGCCTTCGAGTATATCCTGTACTGTATAAAAAGTAACATCATCTATAAGGGGTTCGTGTATGCCATCTACCCAATGGGCTTGCTCATCTTTATAGGCTGATACCAATACCTTACCTATATAGGCTTTGTTTCGTAACATTTCCCAAAAAGGGCAACGGGTAATGTTTAATCCTTCTTCTTTGTTTATTTTTCTTCTAAGCTCCTCTATATTATATAAGCCTGTGGCAAATTCTCTAAAGGCTTTGGTTACTATTTCCTGTTGCTTGCCACCTTCGGGAACTATGATAGGTTTATTATTGGCATCTCTTTCATTTTTGTAGCCCCTTAATCTACTTCCTACACTTCGCCCCTGTTTTTTAGCTCTCCTTATTCCATTCAACACATTTAAAGCCCTTCGGTCATTATCCACTTCGGGAGCGGCAAGATAAATTGCCAGCATGATTTTACTTTCGGGTATCTCAAAGTCCAAAGGTTGTTCTATACTTTGCGCCTCAACACCTAATTTCTTTAAATCTCGGATAGTAATATAGGCTTCGGCTACATTTCTTGAAAACCTGTCCCATTTGATAAAGTAGATATTATCTACATAGCCCCTGTTCTTTTTTATAAAGGACATTATTTTAATCCATTCGGGGCGGTCAAAAGATGTACCGCTTTCATCGTCATGGTAAAAGCCCGCTATTTCAATATTGTTTTGTTCGCAGTATTTATAGAGCTTATCTTTTTGGTCGGCTGGGCTGTACCCGTTATTTTGTTCATCAGTCGAAACGCGGGTATATATGATGGCTCTCTTTTTCATACTCTTTTTTTATGATAAATAACGTTCTTAGTATTCTTATTGACCCTGTTTTTGATGCTGTGCCTGTATCTATTATTTTAATATCGGTTAGTAAACCTGCTCTTAATATTCGTATTCCTTTTTTATTATGTCTATTTAATTCTCTTTTTGTTTCTATATCTATACTTGGCTCTAATGCTCGTTTCTGTCCTTTACTCTTTTCATTTTCTATATCGTCCATCACTATATCTGCTATGTGGTAAAGAAAATCTCTTAACTCGATTATCTCTGCATCGGTATAAAACAAGCCATCTGTGTTGAGTATTTTTTTACACTCGGTTAAGGATAGCTTGTTATGTTCCGACACCAATCTCATTTTAAAATTGATGCTGAACACAGCTTTTAAATAGAAGAAAAAGAACGAAAAATGAATAGCTTATACAAGTATAAGAAAAAATAAGAACATTTACAAATAAGAGTTTACAGGCTGAATATAGTATGTATATAAGTCCTTTAAACCCCTGTACAGTAAAGGAATACAAGTCTTTTAAGTTTCTAAAACAGGCAATAAATAGTATAGATGAAAAACTGAAAAACATGAGACTTTTAGTTTTCGGGTTGGATTTCAAGAGTAAGTCTGTCGCGGAGTTTTGTCAATAAATTATACTCGGCGCTTTCGGGATTTTGGTATTCTTTGGGCAGATACTTTTGGGCTTTTTCTATCATATAAAGAATATCTCCGGTGAAGTATTCTTTTGTCTTTTTACATATAAGTTTTTTTACTTCTTCGTCATAAGTAGCCATGATTAAACCCACCAACGTATGTTCTTCGGGTGTTAATTGTAAATACAAATCACTTGGAGATACAAAGGTTTTGTCTTGCAGTTTTATGAACTCATCGCTAACCGCTTCATATTCTTCGGTAAGTGCTTTAATCTGTTTAGCCTGTTCTTTAATTTCCTGTGCCTGTTTAGCCAGTTTTTGTATAGCTGTGTTTTTGCTGTTGGTTTGCAGGGTTTCTAAATCGTTTTTAAGTGTGGCGATTTCGTTTGCCTGTTCTTTATTTTTTGTATCGCAATCTGCTTTATCTGATTGCAGTTTTTCCAAATCTGCTTTTAGTGTATTAATTTCGGCTACATAATTGCTTGTATCTTCTGCAACTTCTGTAGTTTCTGTAACGGGTTCAAATATTTTTCTGCGGCAATAGTCGCTTACGGTTTCTTTATTGACTATAAGGGCTATATATTTTAAAACCGCTTCTTGGTCTTTATTGATTTCTATGCTGATAATTGTTCTTTTCACGGATTTATTTTATATTTTAATCAGGATACAAAGGTTATAGCAGACGGTTTTGTCGAGGGTACTGAAAAGCATCGAAAGGCACTGAAAGGGATTAAAAGGTATCGAAAGGCAACGAAAAGCAATAAAAAGCACTGATGAGTATTAATAAGGAATAAAGCATACGGAAAATGATTAATAATGACTGATAATGATTGAGGATATTTGAAGCTCCTTACTTCTTTTTCTTTTCTTGCTGTAAACATGGCTTCTTTGTCGGGGTTTAAAGGACGGTGCAAAATTGAGTGTAAATAAAACCGTAGGCAATAGAGTACATCATTTAGAGTCTCATAATGAGACTCTAAATGAAAGTTTGTCGTGCGTAAATGTGTTTTGCTGCCCATCATATTTGTTGTTATAAAAAGATGCTGCAAAATTGGACGTAAATAAAAGTGTGGGCAATAGGGCGCACCATTTAGAGTGTCGTTCTGACACTCCAAATAAAAAGACACATTTAAAGATTTCGGGTTTAAATATTTAAAACGGATTGTTGTTTTTCAATAACCGTATTTTTTTCTCGTAAAAACAGGTAAGTTTTTGTGTTACGCTGTCATACACTTTCCTACTCATCCTATATAGCCATATAGTAAAGGGATGTAGCCGATAAGGTTTGTCATACAATGTTTAACAACGTATGACACCATGCTGTCAAGGGATAGAGAAGCGTTAAACCTGTCATACATTGTTTGTACCTTGCACCTAAATATAGCAAAGGGATACAGCTTTGGTGAAAATTGTATGACAGAGTTGCATGTGGTAATATGTCCTTTTTAACGTGAATAAGATAGTTTAGGCTCAATCCCTAATCTTTAAAATTCTTACGGCAAGAAAAATTTAAAGAAATTTAAAACATTGCAGCATTGATAAGTGTTTCAAGCCATTAATTTAAAAGAAATGTCCTCTTTTTCGACCTCATTTGTTTTAAAAATCTTTAAAATATGATAGCTAAAAAAATTTAAAGATTAAATTTTTAAAAAAAGGAAATGGGTGTCGAAATTTAAAGAGTAAAAAATAATTTAAAGATTTTGTAGTAATGACAAGCATTTTAATCTAAAAAAATGAAATCTTAATTTCTCTGGTACTCCAAATTACGGTTACAAATATTACGGGTAGAAGTTAAAAAAATGCAGCATTTATAAGCCTTTTAGGTTATACACTTAATAGAGGGCATAATTTTAGTACATTTACAAAGTAAAATACAAAAGAAAGAACATTCTATTATAGCAAATGAAGTTAAAGCTATTACAACCTAAACAAGCGCTAAATAAGGCATTTTTAAAACAGCGACCTTTGAGGGGTGATATTGATTTATTTAAAACTAACTTGATTAATCTTCTTAGTAAGATTGACGAAATTGAGAGAGAGGAAAACCAAAAAAACCACATCCGTGATTTTTTACGCGACACATTTTATAAACAAACTAATGAAGTAAACACTAAGGGAAGTCAGGATTTAGTCATTCATACAGGGAAAGATAACAAGAGTACGGTCGGGGTTATAATTGAAGCTAAACGTCCAAGTAATAAAGCGGAATGGTTAACTGCCGATAAGCCAAATAGCAAAGCTTTGCATGAATTAGTATTGTACTATATGCGCGAACGTATAGAAGCAAACAATATTGATATAAAGTATTTGGTTGCTACAAATATATATGAGTGGTACATTATTGAAGCATCGTATTTTGAAAAGTTGTTTTATCGCAACAAGCAATTTGTTACACAATATGAAGAATGGAGAGATGGTAGGAAAGTAACAAAGGATACTAACTTGTTTTATAACGACATTGTAAAACCTTTTATTAATAAATTAACTGATGAAATTCCTTGCGTATATTTTGATATTAGGGATTACGAAAAGTCATTAAAAAACACTAATAAGATAGACGACAAGAATTTAATTGCTTTACAAAAAATTCTATCTCCGTTTCATTTACTTAAAGTTCCTTTTACCAATGATAGCAATTCACTTAATGAAAGATTTTACAGGGAACTTCTACATATCATTGGACTGGAAGAAGCAAAGGAAAACGGAAAAAATATTATTCGTAGGAAAGAGAAAGACCGAAATGCAGGTTCACTAATCGAAAACACTATTTCGGTTTTAGAAACTGAAGACCCTTTTCACAAAATTCCCGACCTCTCTGTATATGGAGAAAACAAAGAGGACAGGCTTTTCAATATTGCGTTGGAATTAACTATTATATGGATAAATCGGATATTATTTCTAAAACTTTTGGAAGGTCAGTTGGTTATCTATCATAATGGAGATAAACAATACCGCTTTTTAAGCAACGAAACTATTAATGATTTTGATGAACTTTTTAAACTATTTCACAAAGTATTAGCTGTTAATCATAAAGATAGAACGCCAGCAATTCAGCAAAAGTATAGTCGTGTGCCGTATTTAAATAGTTCCTTGTTCGATATTGAATCTGGTGGGCTTGAAGATTTGACCATAAAGATTAATTCGCTCGACAATTCGGAAACACTTGAATTAATAAGTAATACCGTTTTAAAGGATATAAAAAAGAAAAAAGAAAAAATACAAACACTTGACTACTTGTTTAAATTCCTTGATGCGTATGACTTTGCAAGCGAAGGAACTGAAGATATACAGGAAGATAATAAAACGCTTATTAATGCTTCCGTTTTAGGGAAAGTTTTTGAAAAAATAAATGGCTATAAAGATGGGTCTATTTTTACACCTGGATTTATAACTATGTATATGTGTAGGCAATCTATACGTCTTGCTGTGATTAAGAAATTTCAAGAGAAATATAGATGGAATATAGAACAGATTGAAGACATAAAGAATTATACCGCTGACAGAAAAGGTAGTAAAGATATTTTAGAGTTTAATGCAGTTATCAATTCACTTCACATTTGCGACCCTGCTGTGGGTAGTGGGCACTTTTTAGTTTCTGCGCTTAATGAATTAATTGCCATCAAATCTGAGTTAGGTATATTGGCAGATGAAAAAGGAGTTCGTTTGACCGAATATGAAATAGAAATCAGCCATGATGAACTATTTGTTACCGACCACAATGGAGATATTTTTGAATATCAACTTCAAAATGGTAGACCTAAAAGCAAAGAAGCTCAACGGTTGCAAAAAAGTTTATTCCATGAGAAGCAGAGTTTAATCGAAAATTGTTTGTTTGGCGTAGATATTAATCCAAATTCAGTAAAAATTTGTCGTTTACGATTGTGGATTGAATTATTAAAGAATGCCTATTACAAAGAGGAAACAAACTTTGCTGAACTTGAAACCTTGCCTAATATTGATATTAATATAAAATGCGGAAATAGTTTATTAAACCGCTTCCCGTTGGATGCTGATTTAAGTAAAGCATTAAAGAGTATTAAATACAATATAGAGCAATATCGAGGTTTTGTAAATGATTACAAGAATGAAAGAAACAGAGATATAAAGCGCGGCTTACAAAAAATTATTGATACGATTAAAAGTGATTTTAAAACGGAGATATTTAATAATGACCCTAAAGTAGTAAGATTAAATAAAATTGGAGGTGAATTATTTAATTTGCTCAACCAAACCAAACTTTTTGATGAAGATGCAAAACAAAAAAAGGTCAGGAAGGAAAAGCAACAAAAATACGAAGCAGAAATAAAGAAACTAACCAAAGAGATAGAGGAAATAAAAACAAACGCTATTTATAAGAATGCTTTTGAGTGGCGATTTGAATTTCCCGAAGTATTAAATAACAATGGCGATTTTGAAGGGTTTGATATTATCATTGGTAATCCACCTTATATTAGTGCTATTGATTTAAAAAAATCACTTTCTGAATTAGCGTACAAACAACTAAAGTTAGATTATCAAACCGCGAAAGGCACGGTGGATTTGTTTATTTATTTCTTTGAAAGAGGATTAAAACTTATAAAAAGCAATGCGATACTCACTTTTATTACCCCTAATCGGTATTTATCAGTAAGTTATGGCGAAGCATTAAGAGAGTATTTGTATAAGCAGGCACAAATTACCGAGATTATAGATTATTCCCATGTTAAAGTATTTGAGGAAGCGAGCACCTATCCTATTGTTACTTCCCTTATTAAAACAGAAACAAACGGAAAGGAATATCCTATAATCGTTGGTAAATACGATACGGTCGCAGATAATATTGTAATCAAAAATGTTACTTCAGTGAAACTTAATTTTCTTGAAGGATATATTTGGGGTTATTTACTAAATGATAAGATTCAGATAACTGAAAAAGTAATTTCACAATCGGTTTCCATAACTCATTGTGCTACAATAAATGCAACATCTACGGCATCAGAAGCAGATGAGTACCATAATTTAATAAATGAGAAGTCGGGATTTAAACTTGTAAATACTGGCACAATAGACAGGTATGAAAGTCTTTGGGGAAAGGAAACCCTAACAGACAAGGGTAAAAGGTTCTTAAAACCTTATTTACCCAAAGACAACAATCTCATTAGTGATAACAGGAGAAATTTGTATAACTCCCCAAAAATTGTCTTAGCTAAGATTGCGATAAGGGTAGAAGCCTTTTTAGATTCTAAAGGAGAATACGCATCAATTAATACCAACTGCTTGCACACTTTTAATGATGATTTTGATTCAAAGTATATATTAGCATGGCTAAATAGTAAGTTATTTCAATATACCTTCGAGTGCTTTTTTGAAGGGTTAAAAATGCAAGGGGGGTATTTGCTATACAGTTCTCCCAATGTTTCTAAAATGTCCATCAAGAAAATTCCTAAAAAGGAGCAACAAATGTTTATTGATTTGGTTGAAGATATTTTGGAAATAAAGAAACAAAAAAAGGATTCCTCTTTTTTAGAAAGAAAAATTGATGCTATGTTTTACAAGCTATATAATTTAAACAATAGTGAGTGTATCACAATAGAGCAAAATTTACTTAAATTGGAAAGAAATAAATCAGTAATTACGGTATAAAGTTGAAAATTATTATTTTTGGCAAATATTGACAAGAATGAATTAGCCAAATGAAAACATTAGGTGAATTATTAAAAGAATTAAGGGAAACCAAAGGACTATTACTTAGGCAAGTTGCAGCATCTATTGAGGTAGATACGGCTATGATAAGTAAATTTGAAAAAGGTGAACGCAAACCTACAAGAGAACAACTGATAAACTTGGCTAAAACATTTGAAATAGATGAGAAAGAACTACTTCTTAATTTCTTAAGCGATAAAGTAGCCTTTGATTTAAAAGACGAAGATTTTGCAAAAGAAGCATTGAAGATTGCTGGCAAAAAGATTGACCTTTTTAAAAAAAATAAAAAGAACTAAAAAATGGCACAAGAAGAAGGCGTACAACCTATATTTGAAAATGGTGCGACATGGCTCCGTGCCGATTTTCATTTACATACGATTAAGGATAAGGAATTTCAGTTTACAGGAAACCCTAATGATTTTTTTACTCAATATATTCAAAGGTTAAAGGAAGAGAATGTCCGCATTGGCGTAATAACTAACCATAATAAATTTGATAAAGATGAATATGTAAATCTTAGAAAAAAAGCAATTAAAGAGGATATTTGGATTTTGCCAGGAGTTGAATTATCAGTTAATGATGGGACAAATGGAATTCATTGCTTAATTGCATTTGATAACGAACAGTGGTTAACAAATGGAGAAGATTATATTAACCAGTTTTTAACGGCAGCTTTCGAGGGGATTGCGAATAGGGAAAATGAAAATACCCGTTGTAATTATAGTTTGAATGACACTTTAAAAAAACTTGCAGAACATAGAATAAATGGCAGAAACTCATTTATTGTAATGGCTCATATAGAACAAAATAGTGGATTTATAAAGGAGCTTGATGGTGGCAGGATTAAGCAATGTGCAGAAAATGAAAATTTCAGAGATATTGTTTTAGGATTTCAAAAACTTAGAACGTATGACCAACTTACCACCATAAAAAACTGGTTTAATAATAAAATACCTGCACTTGTAGAAGGTTCTGATTGCAAAAAAATTGAAGATGTTGGAAAAGCACATCAACAAAATGGAATAGAAAAGAAAACCTTTGTAAAAATTGGTGCATTTAATTTTGATGCTTTAATGTATGCTTTACTTGATGCTGATAATCGTATAGCTTCTGATATAGAGCCAAAAATTGAAAAGGCATATTTGCAATCAATTACCTTCACTACAGGAAAATGGAAGGGTAAAAAGATTTCATTTAGTTGTGGCATGAATAATTTTATTGGAATTCGCGGTAGTGGAAAATCAACACTACTGGAAACCGTTCGTTATGCTTTAGATATTCCCATAGGGACGAATTCTCACGAACCCAAGTACAAAGAAAAATTAGTTCAAAATTTTTTAGGGAGCGGTGGGAAAATGGAAATAGAATTAAAAGATAAACATGGTAAAATATTTATTGCCGAAAGAATTTATGGAGAATCTACAAGTATTTATCAAAATGAAGAATTAGTACACAACTTAAAGGTTAGTGCCATTATAAATAAACCTCTCTATTACGGTCAAAAAGACCTTTCAGATATTGGGGGAGAAACTTCAACCGAAGATTTAATAAATAAATTAATGGGGGAAAAACTTAACTCCGTTAAGCAAGAAATTGAAGAGCAAAATACAAAAATCACTAATCTTATTGCTGACATAAAAAAAGTAGATAAACAATTAGCTCAAAAAGATGAAATTGAGGCAAAAAAAGCTTCTATTGAAAAGGATATGAAAATCTTTAAAGAGCATAAAGTAGATGAAAAATTAAATAAACAAATTGAATTTAATAAAGATAGTAATCGGTTAGATAGTATTTTAGAATTTCAAACTTCAATTATTGAAGAGGTAGAAAATATTTATAAAGAATATCAAAACTCTTTTGCAACATATATAGCGTACGAATCAAAAGAAAATTCCGAATTATTTAAACAGGCATTTGAATCCTTTGCAAAATTCCAACAAGCATTCTCAAAACTAACAGAGGTTACAAAACAACTTAAAACGGAAAAAGTAAATTTAGAGAAAATAAAAAAGACCTTTAAAGAAAAGTATGAGGAATTAAAAGAGGAATTTTCTGAAATTAAAAGAACTATTAATCTCCCTAACATTCAAGCAGATACTTATGTAAAACTTTCAAAGGATTTTGATTTACAAATAGCTAAGTTAGGAGAAATAAAAAAACTTGGTGAGCGTAAAACATTACTTAGGAAAAATGTTATACAAGCACTTACAACTTTGCGTTCATTGTGGCACAAAGAGTTTCAATTAATACAAGAGGAAATTCAAAATTTGAACAAAGAACAACCAAAAGGTACGGATGGTAAACAAGCAATAGAAATTGTACCTGAGTTTAAAGGAAATAAAGAAAAATTAAAGGAGTTTCTGAAATCTTATGTTAGAGGAAGCGGGTTGCGTGATGCGTTGATTGGTGATATAGCAGATGAGTATCCTGATTTGATTGAAATCTATAATGACTTTGCGGTTGAAGGCAGTAGAATCAATGAATTATGCTCTGGTGGGAGCAATTTACATAACTTTAAAACAAAATTTCTCGAAAACATAAATGAGTTTTTAACTTACCGTGTACCAGATAAATTTACAATTTATTACAAAGGAAGACCCTTGCAAGAGCATTCTTTGGGGCAACGAGCATCGGCATTAATAATATTTATACTTACTTTAAAGGAAAATGACTTAATAATTATTGACCAACCAGAAGATGATTTAGATAATCAAACTATTTATCTTGACGTTATCTCTGAACTTAAAAAACTTAAAAATAAAACACAATTTATATTTGCTACCCACAATCCAAATATTCCCGTATTGGGTGATTGCGAACAAATAATTAGTTGTTCCTTCAATAACAATACTATTGACACTAAAATTGGAAGTATTGATAGTAAGGAAATCCAAAAGAATATCGTAGATATAATGGAGGGTGGCGATGAAGCATTTAATCAACGCAAAATGATTTACGAATTATGGAAGCATTAGAATTACTTGAATTAATACAGAAGGGTGAAAGCAGTAAAGTTCAGTTTAAAGAACGATTACCTCATCAGGATTCACTTGCTCAAGAAATGGTAGCTTTTTCAAATTCTGATGGAGGAACAATACTTGTTGGAATAAATGATAAAACGGGCGGATTAAATGGACTTTCTTATGATGAGATTCAATCAATAAATAGAAAATTAGTTGAAGTTGCATCATCACAAGTATTTCCGCCGATAATTATTTCTACTGAAACTGTAAATGCTAACGGAAACAATATCATTTTGGTAGGAATAAAAGAGGGCATTAGTAAACCTTATAAAGATAGGCTTGGTTCAATTTACGTTAAGAATGGTTCTGATAAAAGACGGGTTACCTCAAATGATGAAATTGCAAGACTTCTGCAAAGTAGTAAAGCTATGTACGCTGATGAACTGCCTGTTTCTGGAACTTCAGGAGCTGATATTGACTTTGAATATTTTAAGGAATATATAAATAAAAAGTTTAGCAAAACTTTTGAGGATATTGGTCTTGAATTAAAGCAAGCCTTAGAAAACTTAAATCTGATGAAAGATGGCAATCTTACCTTAGCAGGTCTTTTATTTTTTAGTAAAAATAGGCAAAAATATAGACCACAATTTTCTATTCAATGTGTAGCTGTAAATTCAACAAAAATAACTGGTAATGAGTTTGATGATAATGAGCCTCCATTTGAAGGTAATCTTAAACAAGTTTTTGACCAAACAATTTCTTTCATAGGAAGGAATTTAAAAAAAGTGCCGACAGGTGATTCTTTCAATAGCCAAACTGTATGGGAAATTCCGTATGAGGTATTTGAAGAGTTAATTGTTAATTCATTGATTCATCGGGATTACTTTATTACTTCCACTATTAAAGTATTTATTTTCTCTGATAGGATTGAAATTATAAGTCCGGGTAAACTTCCTAATTCATTGACAGTTGAAAATATTATAAGTGGCATCTCCATACCAAGAAACCCTATTTTACAATCAATAGCACAGCACGCATTACCATATAAAGGATTAGGAACTGGAATTATGAGAGCGGTAGCAATTTATCCTGATATTAGATTTGTAAATGAACAAGAAAAAGAAAGATTTTTAGTTCTTATAAAACGTCCAAGTAAGAACTTTTGGGGTTCTAAAATCGAACGTCAATTAATTTCTTTAAAGGCGAGAGTTCCGCATGATATTTTTGTTAAAGATGGCATTGATTACTATAATACTCGAATTCATTTCCGTTACCCTAAATCAGATTTTGGAAAGCGAATCACTATTGCTTTTAAAGATGCTTCAGGTCAAGCTGTGTCCCAATCTATTGAATTGAAAGAAGGAGGGCAGACATATTTTCAATTTCATGGAGAAATCGAAAGCATGAATATGGAACGTAATTTTGGAGTTCTTCAATTACTAAGCGAACAGGATTTACATATAGAAATATGGGCAGATGAAGAAGAAGGTGGATTTTTTTAATCACTTAAATATATAGGTTAAACAGTTGTTAAATAAGATTTTAGTTTAGATAAAATTTGAAAATCTTGGA
>Ga0302194_10001954_pt1 | contig 13113 bp, 4 predicted proteins | sample II_Bog_N1_1_FD_200227 | JGI IMG/M metagenome (GOLD analysis project Ga0302194, IMG submission 200227) | Peat permafrost microbial communities from Stordalen Mire near Abisko, Sweden - II_Bog_N1_1 | ecosystem: Environmental > Terrestrial > Soil > Wetlands > Peat | place: Sweden: Abisko, Stordalen...
TTTTTTCTATGTCCCTATGTGGTTAACTTTTTTTAACCACATAGATTACCACATAGATTTTATTATTCTTGTTTTTTTTCTATGTCCCTATGTGGTTAATAATTTTCAATTTTTCGGTAACAATTTAAAATATTCATTCACATAGGTTTTTTGTCCCTCTTTAAATAAGTTAAAGCAATTGAAATTTATTAAAATCCCCTTAGGGGATCTTAAAAGTTTCATATAGGTTAAAAGTTGTGCTTCAAACAAATTACTCATTTCCTGAACTGCTTTTAATTCCACAACTATACATTTTTCAACAAACAAATCACATCTAAAATCTATTTGAAGTTCTTTGTTCTTATATAGCAGTGGAATTTTCATCTCCGTTAAAAAATTTATTTTTCTATGTATTAATTCTTCTTTTAAACATTGATGGTAAACACTTTCAAGCAACCCTCCTCCCATTATTTTGTGTACTTCAATTGACGCGCCTACTATTTCATACGTTAATTCATCCAAATATTTCTGCGTAATCATTTCTTTTTTTACTACTTAAAACTATGTCCCTATGTGGTTAAAAATTAATTTACAATGTACCGCTGATCATTTAATTTAAAATTCTTAAAACTACCTGTCGCGATTAGTCTTTTCTCCTTCTTAATAAAATAATTGCTTTCGTCAAACTCTTTTTTATAATCGAATATTGGATTTTTTTTGTATCCTGAAAAAACAATGCTAACGCGGGGTTTTACTTTAGGTGAATTTTTATCGTCTTCATTTTTTTTAATCGCTTTTGCATAATAAGAGTTTATTTCTTTCAGTAATCCGCTTTCATCAATCACCACTTCATAATAGGCTAAAGGACCTTCCTTCATTTCAAGGCGGTACTTCTTATCATGACCGGTACTACTTACTTTAATGGCAGCGCACGACTTCAACAGAAGCACATAATCATCCGTAGTGTAGCTATTCCAGACCAACTGGTCGGGATTGGCAACTATCATCATTTTTTCCGCCGTATCTATCACTATTTTATAGGTTCCGTTTTGAATGGTATGAATACCAATCAAAAAACTATGGTAATTGTTTTTATCTTTTTTAAAATACCCTACCGCTTTGTCTGCCGGAACGGTAGTCGTATAATTTTCATACGAGGCATGTGTCACTGTCATACTATAAGAAGGTGTGTTTTTAAACCAATTGTTCATTTGTTCAAATACTTTTGCCATCGTTGCTTTATCTACATTTTCTGCTTTTTGTGCCTGTACTGTGCTGAATAATACAAACAGTAAAAAAGAAAGAAGTTTTATGTTATTTGTTATTTTAAACTGCATTCGTGTAATAATTTTTTATTTAAACCACATAGATTAACACATAGGTTTTATTGCTTCTTTCTATGTTCCTATGTGGTTAACTATTTAAAACACATAGACACATAGATTTTATTTTTCTCTTTTTTTTTCTATGTCCCTATGTGGTTAATAGTCATTTATTGTTTAAAAGAACTATTCCTGTTTTCTTTAATGGTCATCACTCCGTTTTCTGTTTCTTTCTTTACCCGTATCAATTTACCTTCTTCGTCATATTCATAAAGGGTAGCGTAGTTGCGCTCATCCAGCTCAGCAACCAATCGCAAATTAACAGGGTCGTACACATACGACTTCATGCTGCCGTCAAAAGGAAAAATACGTATGTCGTCGAAGTAACAATTTGCAGAATCTGAAATAAGCTGTAAATTGATATATAATGCTGTTGTTGGCACAACAAATTCTGCCTCTATCCTTTGCCAGCCGTCAATGATGATCCCCTGCCCGGTAAACGGACCTAAAGGAGGAGAGCTGTAACTTGTACTTCCGGGACTAGTAGGAAATTGAATAAATATTTTAGGATAGGTATAAGTTAATTTACCAGGTGGTGCATTTTCTTCTTTTACCCAAGCGCTAACAAGGTATTTGCCAGGTTCCGGAGCAAAAGAGCCGATGCAGTTGATGCAAGTTAATGGTTCAGTCGAAGGCGGAATTGTAACAGGCCCTGATGTACAGGATACCAATCCCGGGTTATATAAACATAAGGTAACAGTATACGTACCCGGATTCTTATAAGTATGACTGATGGGAGTATTGGTATAACTCCTACCGGATGCAGGTATACTATCACATATTCCATCACCAAAACACCATTGGAAATAACCACTTGAATCTGGTGGTAGTTTAACTGTTGAAGTGTTTGTAAACACAACTGTACCACCCGAAGGAACAGAAGATGTAAAGTTTATCCCATTGCAATTAAGCGGAAGATTAAAAAAGTTTGAAACAGCCAATTCTGAAGTGTTACCGGTTGCATCGGTTGCTGTAGCTGAAATATAATTCCATTTACCTGAAACAAATGCCGGTACGTTACAAAAATTAACCACCCAATGCCCCAAGCTATCCGTTATTGCCGATGTTAAATATAAGTTGGCTTGTTGAGACCCTGTGCTTCCAAATAGTTCAATAATATCGCCGGGGTTAGCAGTTCCTGTTACGTTTGAAAGATTGGTAATGGTATTAATAATGGGTTGGGGTTTTGAAAAATTTCCAAAAAAACCTAATTCACTTTCATTAAGATCAAATAAACTTATCGCTGTATCATTCTTATAAATTTCATTTCCTGAAATATGAACATGAATTCCCATAACATATATACCAGCTGAATCATGATAAGCGATGATGTTTTTCCCTGTGGCAGTAGTATCACCAACCTCATCAAAATTAGTAAAACCCGATCCACTTAAAACGTAAATCCCATAATTGCTATTTACAGTGCTGTAATTTGTATTATGAGCGTCTGTTCCTAAAAAATTTCCTTTTATTGTTGAAAAAGTTAAAACTTCACCAATTATATCAGCTGTGGCATTACCCCAATAAGTTCCCCCTGAAATATTATCAATCACATTGTCCAATATCTGGATACAATATCCTTCAGCAAAGACACCGGCACTCGTGAAGTTTTTAATGTAAAACCCTTTTAATATCGTTTGCTGATAAATTTCAAAGGCGGTTGGTATAGAATCTCCTCCGTCGATAACAACCGCCGGATTACCATATTGAAAGCCGGGTTGGGTGGATGCATCGATAATTATTGACCAAACACTAGGTAAGGTACTATTTAATGAAATGGTATGCGTTTCAGTACCCGGAATATTAAAGGTAATCAAACTGACCCCATTGGAAGCATTTGCCTCTGTAATCGCCCATCGTAAAGTTCCAATCATATCAGGACAAGTATCGCAGGTAAATGGGTCGGGATCGGTAGTTTTTGTTACAACAAAAGTGTCTATCACATTACTGCCTGCATCGCAAACAAAAGGTAATACCGTAATTGTTTTACTTATTGATTGAGCTGGACACAAACCTGTATCGGGCGTACTTAAGGTAACCGTATATGTACCTAAAGAAGTATATTGAGCATAAAAGTAGGAAGAGTAGTACCCCGATGATGCTATAGAACCATGAGGGTTATTAGTCCCCACATTCCAAATAAAATTTTGACCATCAGGATATCCTGTTGAAATGTTAGTATAAGAACCGGAAACCAAACCATCACCTTGTATATAAAGCGTATCCTGACTGGTAAAATTAAGTTTATTACAACAATAAGAAAAGTAGTTAGAAGTGCTTAACTCAGAGGTATTTCCCAGCGAGTCTGTTGCTGTAGCGGAAATATAATTATAACAAGTGTCGAAGGTGGCAGGGTTCAAACTGGTAGACCAATGCCCGGAAGTGTCGGTGACAACAGTTTTTAAATATTGATTTGCATTTTCAGGTCCGGTACTGCCGAATAGCTCAACAATATCTCCGGGAGCGGATTTACCCGTTACGTGTGATACGTCGGTAATGGTATTGATGGTGGGTTTGGGTTTGGAATAATTGGCATCTACAACCAATTCAATAGCTTTAGAATTATTAAATATTTCATTTCCTGACACTTTGATGTGTATGACACTACCTAACGCATTATTTGCGTTATATCCTAATAAATAAACTCCCACAGAATCATGGTATGCAATAATGTTTTTTCCTGTAGTTGTGGTGTCTCCAATAACATCCAAATTAGAAGCAGGCATGCTTGGTTCTATGCAAATGCCATACATACTATTTACAGAACTATAATCAGTTCCTGATATATCTGTACCTAAAATATTTCCCTTTATAGTAGAAAAATTAATATCTTGACCAAAAATATCAGCTTTCGGTAATCCATTTGAATTAGTGGTAGATCCGGAAATTGAATTGATAACATTATCAATGATTTGAATACACCCCCCCCCAGCAATAACACCTATCTGGGTAAAGTGTTTAATGTAAAAACCTTTTAATTGTACCTGATTTGCTATATAAAAAGCATAATCAATTGAATCATTTCCGTCAATAATAATTGAAGGGCGACCATATTGATAACCCGTTTGAGTGGAAGCATCTATGCTAAAGTAAAAATTATAACCAAAAATTGGGGGCAGTGTACTATTTAATGAAATTGTATGTGGACCGTTTCCAGGTATGTTAAATATAATCCTGCTTGATCCCGTAGCAGCATTTGCCATATTAATAGCCCAGCGCAATGAACCCGTGCAAGTGGTACAGTAAGGATCTGAATCTAATGTGTCTGTTACTATAAAGGTGTTTTGAAAAACTGTATCGGGGCTACATTGTAGGGATAATACAGTAATATTTTTTGTTATTGACTGCCCTGAACAAGAGCTGGTATCTGGCGTAGTTAAAGTAACAGGATAAGTGCCGGGATATGAGTAGTAAGGAATAGGAATATAATCGTTAAAAAGGATAGTATCAATTGGGAAACCACTCCCAAAATTCCATATATACAATTGATTCGCAGAATAACCTGATGAAGTGTTAGTGGTATTAGGCGGCAAACTAAAACCATAATTTTTAATAACAATTGTATCAGGGTTAATTGTAAAATTTAATTTGTTGCAAGGGCTGCAAAACTGATTGGACGTAGTTAGTTCAGAAGTGTTTTTATTTGTATCTGTAGCTGTAGCAGAAATATAACTGTAACAGGTATCAAAAACAGCAGGGTTGATACTGGCAGACCAGGTGCTATCTGCACCGGCAATAACTGTTTTTAAATACGGGTTGGCATTCTGAGGTCCTGTACTGCCGAATAGTTCAATAGTGTCTCCTGGTGCAGATTTTCCAGTTACATGGGATAAATCTGTTATGGTGTTGATAGTAGGTGCGGGTTTGGAATTGTTTGCACCAAATGCAAGTTCTATTGCTATTTGGTTATTATATATTTCATTGCCGGAAATGATATTTCCTGACTCATGAGTTATCAGAACTCCTGCAGAATCGTGATAAGCTATAATATTTTTTCCGGCAGATGAAGTATCTCCAATCACATTATTATTTGGTCCATCGGAATATATCCCAAAAGCAGCATTCGCATTGCTATAATTTGTGTTATTAATATCTGTTCCGAGAATATTTCCTTTGATAATGTGATTTGCGCCCACTAAAGCAATATCTGCTGAAGACGAATATGAAGTACTTGTTGTTGTTGAGATTGAATTAATAACATTGTCTAAAATTGTAACTCCCATTGAAGAGTCAACCTCTATTCCATATTGTTGGAAGTTTTTAATATAAAATCCTTTCAGTTCACAAAGGGTACAGCTCATCTCGAATGCATCATACAATGAGTTAGCATCAATTATAACAGATGGATTTCCAAATTGATAACCAGATTGGGTGGAAGCATCAATAGTAACATTATTAGTAATGTTAGGTAAAGAACTATTTAATAAAATTGTCTGGGATCCTGCACCCGGAATATTAAAGTTAATCAAACTGTTTCCATTGGCTTCATTTGCTTCCGTAATCGCCCATCTTAATGTGCCAATCATGGCAGAGCAGGTATCACAGGTAAAAGGATTGGGGTCATCCGTTTTAGTAACCGTAAACGTGTAGGTGGGTGCAGTTTGTGCAAAAGCAATAGTGGAAAAGAGGGAGAAAATGCTTATCAGCAGCAGGTTACAAACAGCGGTGTTTTTCAAAAATGGTTTCACTGACAGGTAGTTTTATTTGTTTAATGTTACAATCATAGAGCACTTTTTTTATTTAAACCACATAGACACATAGGTTTCATTTTTCTATGTATCTATGTGGTTAATAATAATTACTTCACATAATAAAGCCTCGTCGTATTTTTCCCATCTGTTGTTTCCACAAACAACGTAGCCGCTGAAAATTTTTGATACACTGCCTTACTCACTTTTACATAAAAAACGGTTTCGTATTTTTTTATCTCTGTACTTACATTGTTGTAAGCGATATAGGATTTACCTCCGGTAGTGGTAAAAACCGGTTCGGCAATGAGTATATTGGAACTGTCTTTAGCCGATCCCAGCCAAAAATGGGCTTTAGCGGCTTCAGCCGCTTTGTTGATTTTAAAATGTATGACTAATTCAACCGTAGAATCGGCAGGATTGGTAGTTTGCATTTTCTTGAAATTTTTCATGATAGAAAGATCCAACAGTCTTACATCCGTTTGTGCTTTTAAATTGCTCATTGCCATTCCTCCTACAAAAAGAGCTAAAAGGTATTTTTTTGTTTTTTTCATTTGCCGTGTTGTATATTATTTTAATTTATTCATTTCTGTTTTTCTATTTGGTGCAGCCAATTTGAGAACATGCTACTACATTTACATTTATAGTTACTGTTTTCCCTGCGCATGTTCCTAAACCGGGTATGTATAATTGAACGGGATAGGATGTACCTGTTTTAGGAATTTGTGTATATATGTGCGTTGGATTGGAGGAAACAGGACTTCCATCGCCAAAATTCCAGACAAAAGTGGGGTTTCCAACGCATCCCAAAGAACCATTGTTAAAAGTTACTGCTGCACCAACGCAAACAGTAGAAGGGAAATAAAATATCAGGGAATCGCAAGAAGGGCAGGTGGTAACAGAGCAATTAGATACTGTTACTACCACACTTTGGGCTGTATCACTTATGCCGTTTGCAGTGGTAATATATTTATAGGTAACCTTAACAGGGGATCCAATGGTATCAAAAAGCACTTCGGCTATATTTCCCGTTCCTGATGCAGCCGCTTCGGCAATTCCCGGCACTGCTGCCCTTGTCCACGCAAATGTTGCTCCGGGTGTGGAGCTTCTGGCTGTATAGTTGAACGCACTGCCGCTGCAAATGTTTGCTGCTAAAGGGCTGCTTAAGCTTGGTGTTGGTGTACAGCTTGATTGTAAAGTCCCCACATTTATTTGCGAACTCACATAACAACCATTGGCATCAGTTGCTATTACCATGTACTCTTTTGCACAGGCTGATGTAAATACATTGCTTGTGGTTATTGTTCCTCCCCAATTGTATTTTACAGGTGTCAGTCCGTTTACCACTGCCTGCAAATGTCCGTTACAACTGTCTGCACATGAAGCTGCACTTGTTTGAGTTAGAGTTATGCTGGCGTTCAGGTTACATAAAGGGATAGTCGTGCTGCTATCTGTACAATTATTACTTTTCGCATTTACAGATATAGACAAGTTTTTGGTACAACTACTATCAGTGATACCAACTGTATAAATGCCTTCAGGGATGTTTATCAAATCTTCATTTACAGAAGCGGTACTCCATGAATAAGTAACTGTTGAAGGACTTACACTAAGCGTTATCGCACCATCTGCTTTTGCTCCGCAGCTGGCAGAGGTAACGCTGTAAGTTGCAGTAATGTCACAGATTCCACCACCGCCGCCGTTATTGCCACCTGTAGTAGTAGTAATAGTAGTAGTAGGGCTGATCACTACATTTAACGTATCGCTGCAGCCATTGCTGTCGCTTGCTTTCACCATGTAATTCCCTATACATAATCCCGTTGCTGTCGGGTTGGTTTGATTGGTGCCATACCATTGGTAGGTATAATGACCTGAGCCTCCGTTTGCCGTTATTGTTGCACTGCCGTTACAGTTCTTAGCACCCGAGGCGGTTGTTGATAGTAAGCTAATCGTTACGGGGTTACTACTGCATTTCACACAAGATACCGGATTTTGTTCGCTTACCGTAATGCTGGCTTTTACATAACAACCATTGGTATCTGTTGCTATTACCATGTATTCTTTTGCACAGGCTGATGTAAATACATTGCTTGTAGTTATTGTTCCGCCCCAATTGTATTTTACCGGTGTCAGTCCGTTCACAACCGCCTGCAAATGTCCGTTACAACTGTCTGCACATGAAGCTGCGCTTGTTTGGGTTAAAGTAATACTGGCGTTCAGGTTACATTCGGGGATAGTAGTACTGGTGTCCGTACAGCTATTACTTTTCGCATTTACAGATATAGACAAGTTTTTGGTACAAGTACTATCAGTGATACCAACTGTATAAATGCCTTCAGGGATGTTTGTCAAATCTTCATTTACAGAAGCGGTACTCCATGAATAAGTAACCGTTGAAGGACTTACACTAAGCGTTATCGCACCATCTGCTTTTGCTCCGCAGCTGGCGGAGGTAACGCTGTAAGTTGCTGTTATGTCACAAGTTCCACCACCGCCACCGGTATTGCCACCTGTAGTAGTAGTAGTAGTAATAGTAGTAGTAGGGCTGATCACTACATTTAACGTATCGCTGCAGCCATTGCTGTCGCTTGCTTTCACCATGTAATTCCCTATACATAATCCCGTTGCCGTCGGGTTGGTTTGATTGGTGCCATACCATTGGTAAGTATAATGGCCTGAGCCACCGCTCGCCGTTATTGTTGCACTGCCGTTACAGTTCTTAGCACCCGAGGCGGTTGTTGATAGTAAGCTAATCGTTACAGGGTTACTACTGCATTTCACACAAGATACCGGATTTTGTTCGCTTACCGTAATGCTGGCTTTTACATAACAACCATTGGTATCTGTTGCTATTACCATGTATTCTTTTGCACAGGCTGATGTAAATTCATTGCTTGTGGTTATTGTTCCTCCCCAATTGTATTTTACAGGTGTCAGTCCGTTTACCACTGCCTGCAAATGTCCGTTACAACTGTCTGCACATGAAGCCGCACTTGTTTGAGTTAGAGTTATGCTGGCGTTCAGATTACATTCTAAAGAAATACAAGCACTGTCAAGTCCTTGTAAATTATAAGAGAAGTGTCTGGTGCAAGTATTATCAGCAATATCAACTGCATAAGTGCCACTGGGAATTCCGGTTATATCTTTATTCACGGACCCCGTACTCCATGAATAAGTAACTGTTGAAGGACTTACAGTAAGTGTTATCGCTCCATCTGCCTTGGCAATACATGTTGGTGCTGTAACTCTTCCTATTCCAAGTATGTCACACGAAATGCTATCGTGGGGATTTAATGGAATTATTACGTTTAACACATTACTACAACCATTGCTGTCAGTTACTTTCACAATATAATTGCCCGCACAAAGCCCATAGGCAGTGGGATTCGTTTGGTTAGTTCCTGACCATTGGTAGGTATAATGACCCGATCCACCACTTGCTGTTATTATTGCACTGCCGTTACAGTTCTTAGCACCCGATGGGGTTGTTGAAGTTAAACTAATAGTTATAGGGTTGTTGCTGCAATTTACACAAGATACCGGATTTTGCTCGTTCACAAAAATATTGTTCTTAACATAACAGCCATTGCTGTCAATGGCTATTACTTCATATTGCCTGGCACAGGCAGCAGTAAATTCGTTACTTGTAGTTATTGTTCCACCCCAAACATATTTTACAGGTGTGATACCACTTACTTGAGCGCTAATACGTCCATCGCAAGAAGTGGGGCATAGCGCTGCCGATATTTCAGTAAGAATAATGCTTGCATTTGTATTACAGACCTCCTGAATAATTATTCCTCCCGGAAGAGTATCTGTACAACTTGTTTTTTGCGCTTCTACTTCAAATGATAAATGCTTTTTGCAGGTAGGGTCAGTTATGTTCACTGCATAAATCCCCTGACTTGCATTAATTATGTTTTCTGTGGCTGAACCGTTTGTCCATAAATAAGTGACACTGCTACCCGGACTTACTGTTAAATTAATTGCGCCATCAGCTTTTAATGCGCAGGATGGTTTGGTGACAGTTCCGTTAGCCCTGATGTCGCAAATAGCGCTATCAGAAGGATTCAACGGAATGGTTATATTCATTATAGAAGAACAACCTATCCCATCAGTCACTTGTACAATATAATTGCCTGACAATAATCCTGTTGCGGTAGGATTGGTTTCATTGATTCCTAACCATTCAAAAGAATATGGCACCACACCTCCCGATGCGCTTATAGTTGCACTACCCGTACCAACATTAGCAGAAGATGGGGAAGATGAAACTTCAGTAACAATTGGTGCAGGATTTACGGTAATCACTATATTTTGTGCAGTATCACTTACTCCATTTGCTGTTGTAATGTATTTATAAATAACGTTTATAGGCGCAGTAGTTGTACTCGTAAGAACTTCACTCACGTTACCCGTGCCGGATGTTCCTGCTTGGCTGATACCGCTTATTGTGGCCCGCGACCATGTAAATGTAGCAGCCGGCGTTTTGCTTGTTGCTGTGTAGTTGAACGTATTACCACTACATACACTTGCTGTTAAAGAGCTGCTTAAAACAGGGATAGGGTATATAGGTAATACATAATATAGAGTATCTGTAATATTTCCGCCGACGGTATTCTCAATAATAAGAAACGGTAAAGTAATTGTTGTATCTGTATTATTATTAATTTTAAAAGGATAACCAATCCCTGGGACTATACCTAATGAATCAATTGTTATTCCAGGAATATTTGGTTTAATTATGCTGAAGGAGCCTCCCCCCGTTGGGATTGTATCAGTCTTTCCACTTGCTATACCAGAAAGTTTTATGGTATCACTTAATGGCTTTACTGTTACAACAATATTTTGGTCATTGCTGCAGCTATTTGCAGTAATAGTATATGTATAAGTAACATTAACGGGAAAAGCTGTAGTATTAATAAGTACTTCACTTATATTTCCGCTGCCTGAAGTTTTAGTTTGGCTTATTCCGCTTACCGTTGCTCGTGACCAATCTACTGCTGCTCCTGTAATGGCACTGGCAGCAATATAATTGAATGTATTACCACTTCGCACGGAATAGCTGGTTACAGTATTACTCAGCACAGGTAGAGGATTCACCGTTACCACAACATTTTGTGCAGTATCGCTTACTCCGTTTGCGGTGGTGGTATACTTATAGGTAACATTAACAATAGAGGTGGTGGTATTCGTAAGCACTTCACTTACATTTCCTGTTCCGGATGTTCCTGTTTGGCTGATACCGCTTATCGTGGCCCGCGACCATGTAAATGTAGCACCGGGTGTTTTACTGGTGGCAGTATAACTAAACGTACTGCTGCTGCAAACACTTGCCGTTAAAGGGCTGCTCAATTTGGGGACAGGGTACACCGTTAATACTATTACAACCGGATTGCCGCTTACCCCATTAGCGGTAGCTGTGACAGTGTAAGTAATAGTAATGGGGAAAGCGGTGGTATCAATAGGTGTATCATTTATATTGCCTGTACCAGTTTTTCCTGTCGAACTTTTCCAGATAAATGTTGTACCGGGTGTATTACTGGTCAATGTATCTATAAACGGCTTACCGCTAACCACCGGAGCAGGAGTTAATGTATTGTTTATTGTTGGTAAAGGCTCTACAATAACCAGTACACTGGCTAGTGTACTGCAACCGTTGGCAGTAATGGTATAAGTATAGGTAACATTTACAGGTAAAGCGGTAGTATTAATAAGTGTTTCATTGATGTTATTCGTACCACTGGTTGCGGCTTGGCTTATCCCTGCCAGTGTTGCGCGGGTCCATGAAAAAGATGTACCGGAGATTGTACTTGTTGGAGTATACGTAAATGCGCTGCCACTAATTATAGCGGGTGGTGCAGTGCTACTGCTTAATAAAGGTGAAGGGTTTACTTTTACTGTTACATTTTGACTATTACTGCTGCAACCATTTGCCGTAACAGTATATGAATAGGTAACATTAACAGGAGAGGTAGTGGTGTTAGTGAGTATTTCACTGACATTGCCGGTTCCGGAAGTCCCCGCCTGACTTATCCCTGCTGTCGTTGCGCGCGTCCATGAAAAAGCAGCACCTGATGTGTTACTGGCAGGTGTATAATTAAACGTACTGCCACTGCAAATTGCTGCGGGTGTTAACGTACTGCTGAGTATGGGTGTTGGGTTAACACTAAAGGTAATATTTTGACCTGGATTTACACAACCATTGGCAATGGTGGTAAACGTATATACAACTTTAACAGGAGCAAGAGAGGTACAGGTCAATAATTCATTGATATTGCTTGTTCCAGAATTGCCGGGTTGGCTTATTCCACTTGTTGCTGCCCGCAACCATGAAAATGAACATCCAGAAGTAGCACTCGTCGGAATACAAGTAAACGTATTACCACTGCATATTGGAGCAGGAGTTAAGGGACAATTTAAAATCGGTATCGGGTTTACGGGTAGAGTAATCGTCTGACCTGTGTTACTACAACCGTTTGCTGTTGTGGTAAAAGTGTAAACAACGTTAACAGGGGCAGTTGTAGCGTTGGTTAAAGACTCATTGATGCTGCTTGTTCCTGAATGGCTCGATTCGTTTATACCAGAAACTGCTGCACGTAACCAGAAAAAGGAACAACCGGGAGTAGCACTTGTTGGAATACAAGTAAATGTGGTTCCGCTACATATAGGAGACGGAGTGACGGTATTGCTCAACACCGGTAACGGATTTATGGTTACCGAAATGTTTTGACCCGAATTGCTGCAACCATTGGCTGTAGCAGTATATGTGTAAGCTACATTGATTGGTGCAGTTGTCGTATTGGTCAGCAATTCGTTTATTAAACCGATACCGGAACTTGCTGTTTGGCTGATACCCGTTATTGCGGGACGCAACCAGGAAAAAGAACAACCCGAAGTGGCACTGGCAGGAACACAGGTAAATGTTGTTCCGCTGCATATAGGAGACGGAGTGACGGTATTGCTCAACACCGGTAACGGATTTATGGTTACCGAAATGTTTTGACCCGAATTGCTGCAACCATTGGCTGTAGCAGTATATGTGTAAGCTACATTGATTGGTG
>Ga0302194_10001962_pt1 | contig 13103 bp, 11 predicted proteins | sample II_Bog_N1_1_FD_200227 | JGI IMG/M metagenome (GOLD analysis project Ga0302194, IMG submission 200227) | Peat permafrost microbial communities from Stordalen Mire near Abisko, Sweden - II_Bog_N1_1 | ecosystem: Environmental > Terrestrial > Soil > Wetlands > Peat | place: Sweden: Abisko...
CTTGATGAGCAAAGCATTGGCCTTCATGCAAAAGCTACCAACCATGCCTGCGCACGTGATGAGTTATTTCCGGCATCCCGCTGTCGTATATGCCGCTTAGCTAATGTATTTTTGGGCCGGGTTAATAGGTTATCGGTCAATCTGACCAGTTCGGGATCGGGCTTGATGCGTTTACTGCGTTTGGGTGCGGTCATTGAGGCTCCGTGAGGATGGCATACTATGCCAATTGACCGTTTACACAAACTTCAGGACACCCCCTCCGTATGCGCTCAATGCGCTGGGAAAGTTGCCACAGCCGATTGCCAGGGCGATAAAGAAAAAAATTGCACCGTGATGAGGTACTGCGCCCAAGTGCGACATGTGCCCATGGCGAACCATGCTGATCGCGCCAAAAGTACTCATTTACACGTTTGCGGGACTCGGATCTTGAAACCCGGTGCTCTCAGCATGACCATCGCTGACGTAGCCCCGTTGATTCGAGACCACTCTACATTGGCCAATCTGGTAGCTTAGCGAGTAACTGCCATGGACCCACACATCGGCATGTGTCACAAGACCATCTAGATTCAATGCCATTTAGTTAAGCCGCCTTATAAGCCGTGTGAAATCCGGCAATGCGTACCCCCTCGGCCCGTGGGGCTTTGCGATTCGGTCGGGTCTGTTCGTAGTTGGTGGATGACGTCAGTGTAAGCGTCATTTGAAGGCCGTATCGACAACGCCCGCAGGACTGTCCAAAGTAGTGCCCGTCACATGAGTGGTGGGGACTACTTTGTCTACAGCGGACACACAGGTGTCGAACCGCAAGGGGCGACCGAACTACGAGCCGGGTTATAAGCGGCAGGTGGCCATTGTGGCCTGTGCGCCCAATATCTCCGTTGCCAAGCTGGCCCAGTCGCACGGGCTCAATCCCAATATGGTCTTCAAATGGCGCCGGGAATATCGCGCCGGTCTGCTCGGCCAGAATAATGGCGGTGAGATGGTATTGATGCCAATAGCATTGACGCCCGACACCTCGTCGGATGCTCCCGTGTCACCCTCTCCAGAGGTGCAGCGAACCCCAGAACCTTTGCGGGAGCCGACGTCGGCATCAAGCATTGAGATCGAACTCAATGGTGCACGCGTGCGTGTGACCGGCAGGGTTGATCCCATTCAGTTGCGTCTCATCTTGCGGTGTCTGATGCCGGTATGATTACACTACCTTCCGGAACTCGCATCTGGCTGGTGGTGGGGATTACTGACATGCGTCGCGGCATGGATGGATTGCCCGCACGAGTCCAGTCTGCCCTGGAGCATGATCCCTTCTCCGGGCACCTCTTCGTCTTCCGTGGGCGCCGGGGCGATCTCATCAAGATATTCTGGTGGAGCGGCGACGGCATGAACCTTTATGCCAAACGCCTGGAGCGCGGACGCTTCATCTGGCCACAAGCCGACTCTGGCAGCGTCCACCTCACGGCGGCGCAATTATCGATGTTGCTGGAAGGCATCGATTGGCGCCGTCCCGAGCGCACCTGGCAACCTACGCGTGCCGCCTAAAAACACGACGCCGCACATTCACAGGCAGGCGGGCTTATTTTAAACTGCCACCCATGCCAGCCCGCACACTCCCCAACGACATCACCACGCTCCAGCAGATGCTGGTCGCACGCGACGAAACCATCGCCCGACTGCTGGCCGAGATCGCGCGCCTGAAGCGCTGGCAATACGGGAGTTCATCGGAGCGTCTTGCCGACCTGATGGGTCAACTGCACCTCGCCCTCGCTGATTTGCCCGTGTCCCCGTCCGAGCCTGCGGTCGCCGAGAATACGCCGCCTGAAGTTCCTCCAGCAGACACTGCCCCCAAGGACAATGTTGTGCCCTTGCGCCGCAAGCCCCGGGACTTCCCGGCGCATCTGCCACGCGAAACCCTGGTTCATGCGCCGACGCACTGTGACTGTCCGGCCTGTGGTGGTCGCCTGCGGTTGTTGGGCGAGGATGTCTCGGAAATGCTCGACTATGTGCCGGGCTACTTCAAAGTACTGCGTCATGTCCGACCCAAACTGAGCTGTGGTCGCTGTGCCAACATCCTTCAGGAAGCAGCGCCCTCCCGGCCCATCGCACGCGGCATGGCGGCTGCGGGCTTGCTGGCGCAGGTGGTCGTTGCCAAATATGCCGACCATACTCCGCTCTACCGCCAGGCCGGCATTTATCGCAGGGCCGGTGTCGATCTGGATCGGGCCACACTGGCGTCCTGGGTGCGCGAAGCCGGGCATCTGCTCCAGCCGCTGGCGGATGCCGTGGGCCGGTACGTGCGGTGTGCTGAAAAAATCCATCCCGACGACACGCCGGTACCGGTGCTGGAACCGGGGCGGGGCAAAACGCGCACGGCCCGCCTGTGGACCTATGTCCGGGACGACAGGCCCGCCGGCAGCCGGGCACCACCGGCGGTGTGGTATCAGTACTCGCCCGACCGCAAGGGTGAACGACCGCGCGCCCATCTCCAGGGTTACTCTGGAATCCTGCAGGCGGATGCCTACAGTGGGTACGATGCCCTTTACCGTGATGGCAGCATCATGGAAGCAGCGTGCTGGGCGCACGCCCGGCGCAAGTTCTACGACTTGTATGCACTGGACCGTTCGCCGATTGCCGAGGAGGCTCTGGCCCGCATGGCGGCCTTATACGCCATCGAAAGTGAGGCTCGTGGGCAGTTGCCGGAGGTTCGCCTCGCCATGCGCCGGGAGCGCGCGCTGCCGCTGCTGGACAAGCTGAAGACTTGGCTGGAACACACGCTCCGGCAAGTCTCCGTGAAGTCCGAACTGGCCAAAGCGATCAGGTACTCACTGACGCACTGGCGCGCGCTTACCCACTATGGCAACGATGGTCGCATCGAGATCGACAACAATAGCGCCGAGCGCTCAATCCGTCCGCTGGTGCTGGGCCGGCGCAATTACCTGTTCGCCGGCTCCGACGGCGGCGGACAGAGTGCCGCCGTCATCTACAGCCCGATCGGGACGGCACGCCTGAATGGCATTGAGCCTTATGCTTATCTGCGCACGGTGTTCGAGCGCATTGCCGATCACCCCATCAATCGCATTGACGAATTACTCCCGTGGCATCTGCTCCCGAATGAACAGGCCACACCGCAAGCCGCCTAAGGGATATCACGATGGCCCCAGCCCGCAAACCCACTCTTCGCACGGTCAACTCGCCAGCCCCCATCTACCAGTTGCGTGTAGAACTCCTGCATCTCAAACCGGTGATCTGGCGACAGATCCTGGTGCCGGGGTCAATCAAGCTGTCCAAGCTGCACGTCGTCCTGCAATACGCCATGGGCTGGGAAGGCGGGCACCTGCATGAGTTTATGATCGGCCACACCAACTACGGAGTGCCGAGCCCCGACTTCCCGGACGATCCGCCGATGCTGGCCGACGCAAAATTCACGCTGGCCGCAGCGCTGGGCGCACTGAAGTCGTTCACCTACCTCTATGACTACGGTGATAACTGGCAGCATCGTGTGAAGGTCGAGAAGATATTGCCACCCGACCCTGAGTTGCGCTTGCCGCGTTGCCTGGGTGGCGGTAATGCCTGCCCGCCAGAAGATGTCGGTGGTGGCCCCGGATACATCGACTTCCTGGAAGCGATCAGCGATCCGTCACACGAAGACCATCAGCACATGCTCGACTGGTGCGGTGGTAGCTTCGATCCTGACGCCTTTGAGCTGGACGCTGTCAATCAGCAGCTCTCGAAAATCAAACTCTGAGGGTCAATACGGCCTTCACGTGACGCTTACACGTCAGTCGACGAATCAGTTTTTCAATAGTGCCAGCCCTGTCGATGTCGAGCAACAGACGCGGCAAGTGGTGCCGTAGCGCTTTCAGTAGGAGAGTGGCATTGGGCTTGATCCGCCAGCCAGCAGGGTTTTCGTTGGGGATTGCCAGCGCACTCGGGGATTCGGGTTGCAATTCTGCGGTCAGCGCAGCGGCGCAATTCAGGCGGACCAGCGTGGCAAAGAAGTCTTGCCGGACGGTATGGGGCAACAGCCCCGACCAGTTCTCTACCTGTAGCCGTGCCTTGATGAGTTTGAATGCCTCCTCAATGCGCCAGCGACTGCGGTAGAGTTCAGCAAAGTCGTTGGGCTGGATAGCATCATCAACCAGATTAGTGACCAGGTATAACAGCGTGCCATTGGGTAAAATGGCTCGTACCAGGCGCAGGCGTAGCGGCTGCCGTGGCGTGCCAAGCTCCACCAGCGAGTCATCCTGGCCGCTGCGGGCAAAGTGCTTCACCGCGCTCCAGCGCTGGGCACAGATGCGGGCGCAAAAGCCAATACGGCGTTGTTGCAGCGCTCCCAGCCAGTCGCGTGAGGGATAGCCACGATCCATCACCAGCAGGTCCTGCGGGGTCAGCGCATCGAGATGATGGATCGCCAGAGAGCGGTCATCATCAGCAAATCCACCCAGCACGGCATCGACGACACAACCACGGGCCACGTCCCACAATGCCGAGGCGCGTGCCAGGGGCCGGAACTTGCCGCAGCCGGTGGTCATGCCACCGAAATGCCTGGTGCATTCGGGCACATTGGGCACCCGCAACACGGTCGAGTCCAGTGCCACAACCCGGCGCTGATGCCACTGCGCGGTCGGCAGGTGTTCGGCGAGTAAGGTGGCGCTATGGGCGACCAAAGTACGCAAGGCGGCTGGGTCGAGTTCGCTTCGCCTGGCAGAGAGCACTTTTACTGAGGGTGCTGGTATCACCCGGCGCCAGCGCATGATCCAGAAATGCATTGAGTTCGCTTTGCAGACCCGCCCGTGGCGTGTTGATTAAAAACGACACCAGTCGCGGCAACGGCAGTTTGCGCCGCCGTGTAAACGCGGTGGGAGATAACCGCGCGGCCTTGGCAAACGATTCAGCGTGGAGAAATTGGCCAAGCGCAGAAAAGATGGTATGGCATTTGCTCTTTCATAGGGATTTCCAGTAAGAGCGGAATGGTTAGGAGTATTATAGCTAACCATATGATTTATTTAAAGTTTGTTGTTAACTAAATGGCATTGGCCGTAGCGCTGATGGCGCAGTGCTGTTTGCTGCAAAGCACTCACAATAGCTCGGCGCCAGCATGGAGCGATCGTCCCAGAAGGCGCACATTCAACAGGTGTCAGTTTTCGTCTCTTAAGTCGCATCTTCCATTCCCCCTGAAACCTCTCAAACAGCTGGATTTTCCAGCCTGTAACCCCGGGTTTCAGGGGGCATCATGGCACGTTCGATCTCCAAAATTAGGTTTGTTACTTGTGAGGCGGGCTGGTGGTTACAATGTAGAAAAAATTTGTTGAGATTGGTCGAACTGCATACGGAATGTTCAAAACGCAGGCAGTTGCTTTTCATGCTAATCAATCAGATACGCTCAGAAAATCGCGTATCGAGTTATTGGCGATTAGTCGTATATGCAACGAATGGTACTGACAGGTTGATTTTCTGCAATTACCCGGCAGGCCTTTGCATCACGCTGATGGAGAGTGGTAAGTCGGTAATATTTAACGAGTCAGATATTACCGATTTAGCCGCAGAGAAAATCCTTTCATGCGTGAGAGCAATACGCGCTGGAATCTACATTGAAATGAAAATACGGGAGATATAGGCAAGCGGGGCGGTGGGGCAGGAGGTTACTCCTGGCCTACTGCCCCGTTTGTTTTATGCGCTCCATACCTCACGTAAACCGTTGCACAAAACCATAAGAAGGCCTCCGGTTTATATGAAACAGAATTGTCGCCACCATTGATAACGCGAACAACGAGATTTCCTGTTCCACCATGATCAATGCCGTCAATATTTTGGCGAATAATCTTGGGTCCAGAGACTTTTCGAACAGTGCCTCCCGCTCGCTGACTTCTCTCGATATGTGTTTCAAATCTGACGTTGTCAGCGCCAAAGACATTGGTTAGATGCGTGAGTAGAAGCCTGGCATCTTCGCCAGTCTTGAATCGGAATGCACCACCTAACTGCCTCCCAAGCCGGCTGCAAAGCTGCATAAGTCCGTCAACAAGTTGTGCCTGCAAAAGCTGACCATGTTCTCCCGAGGCTACTGCACCAAAGCGCTCTGCCATATGCAGCAGGGCAAGCCTGGCGGAGCTGGTTTTGGGTATTTTCCAGGTTGACAATTGGTCAACTGTTGCTCTGGATGCTCTACACATGATGACGGTCATCGTCTCGATACGTCTGTTTATTGCCTTCAGATAAATTGGGAATTCTTCGTTGTCTGGAGCGAATTCCTGAAGAAGCACCTGCCGATTATGCTCCGGCAGTTGAGATATTTTGCTGATCATTGCCAGTTCGTCCAGCAAGGGCTTTGCCGCTTTGGCATTGACCGTGGTGACGAAGACTTCCTTTTCCCTGTAAACGTGCAGACGGCTTAAGTATTTTGCAGCCAGAATGTCCAGGACATCCTGAAGTGACGGCTGTGTCGACTTGCGCAGCGCCTGAAATTGCCGGTTTAGGCCGCCTGCCGCCAGGCAGAGTTTGATTGTATCGGGGTCGTGAAGCCAGCCGTGGACTTTTCGCAGGAAGCCATACCGCATCAAGCAGTAGAAGTGAAAATAATGCCGGGCAGTTGTCTCATAATTCAGGTGCCCTAACTGAAGGCTTACAGTCTCATGTTCAAACCGCATCCGCAGGTTTTCCTGAACCAGGATGGCGCGAATAGGGATTTTACGGTTTCTGATTTCCGCAAAATAGGGATATTGCTCAAGGTCAGGCAGCTCCAGCAGATCCCAGTAAACGGCCAACAGGCCTCGACAAGCGGTGGTATGACGCAGGCTGTGGAATGACACGTCAGGGTTGTTACTGGCAGCCTGCAGAGCCTTGTTGATGTCCAAAAAAAGGACCTTCTCGTCCTCCCGCACATCAAAGCCATCGCTCTCGAATATGGAGGCTTCTGGGCTATGGCTGGCCTGCCGGCTTACCGCCGCGCGCCACTCCTGATACATGGCTTCATTCTTGACAAATCCAAGGCTGATCAGGCGTCTCGAGGCCAGTGTCTTGAGGTCGCGCAGGTCATTGTTGTGCAGGTTGATGTAAGGGTCGATGATGCCTATTACATCCCGTGGCTGCAGACCCAACAACTCCCAGCGGCGGCATCCAAGGTGGAGTGCCAACGTGACCAGCCGTTCTGCCAGAACCGCGCGCGATTCAGGCATGCGCTGATGGAGGAGGTTGATACACCGGGCGATTTCCACCTCCGACAGGGTACGGGCATTGACGGTGGCTTGAGCGCTGAAGCCCGCGTCGGCGTAGTCTAGGCCGGTTCTGGATTGCAGAAATTGCGCCATGGCGCGCACGGCATCAAAAAGTTTATCCTTGGGTTTGAGGCCACAGGTCATTTCTTCAAATAGGGTTTCCCACTCGTCTGGCGAGCCGATGGTTTGCTCCAGGCTGCTCAGTAAGGGCATAAGGTGTTGGGATAGGGCTGTCAGATTTATCCGGGCAGTGCTGGGCTGCTGCTCCTTCTTTATTAGCATCCATTCCACCCAGTCCAGCAATAGGCTGAGCATGGCGGGGATGCCAGCAGCACGACTATCTCTGATCAGGTCGAGGGCTGCCGTAAGGGGTTCGGGGGTACGCGTTGGGTCTAGTGCTTTCTTCAGTGCATTGATCAGGCCCGGGTGTTCCACGCGTTCGGCGTCGGTTGCCTCAGCTTTGGTGTCGCTGACCCTTGCGGCCACGGTCAGGTCCGTACTGGTTTGGGTTGGTAGTGGTTTTCGGCCAAACAGCTGCACAAAGCGGTCCTCGCAAACCGAATTGGACATGATTTTGCCCGTCATGTAATCAACCAGATGATGCGGCACTTCTGGTTGCAGGCGGAAATGAACGGATCCGGCCTCACACAGCGCTTTGAGGCTAAGTGGTCTGGACCCAGTAGGCAGCCAGTCTCGAGGCACTTTCTTCAGAGCACGGGAAATCTCTCTTCCCGTGTGTTCGCCGGTGCCGCTAACATCGTAGGAGAGTGCGAGACCGGCAGTGACAGGGCTTAGAAACAGACGGCGCATATGGCCGCCGTCTGGCAGCAGGGCATAGCGGACATACAGTAGGCTGTCTAAGCGGTAGAGACGGCCACCGGATATTTCCCGGACGGCGGCGTTGATTTCTGCGGCACTGAGTGCCCCATCCCCCAGAGCCAGACTGATCACGAGCGCAGCCAAGTGCAACTCCGGGTCGAAGCGTTGGGCTTCGGAATAGTATTGCTGGTACAACGCCTGTTGGAGCGCACAAATCAGTTGTCGCGCCAAGATATAGCCGGTGTGCAACTCGGTTGGCAGGGATTCCGGCTGGAGATGGATGCGCCCTATAACAAGCAGATGCACGTTCTTGAACCCCAGCCACATCAGGTAGCGTTTTGCATCGGCCTCAATGGCATTGATGTCGGCCTTCAGCACCTCTTCGACACCCAGTTGTGCGAGCATCTTTTTGGCAGCCAACCGTGTTCCGGTGCGGTGATCCACCAGATCGCGAATGGGTCGATCCTGTGTTTCAAACCAGAGGAGGAAGGCTTGGTGGCAGCGTTCCAGCCAGGGCAAAGGCTCGTCAGGGTGTTTTTGCAGCCATACTTTCATCATTTTTCCGCGATCCACGCAGAGCTTGCTGACGGCTGCCTGCAGTGCCTTATCCATTCCCGAACCCCGCCATCTCCAGGAAACCATGGCGCCTGAGCAGGATGTCAATTTCTTCGGCGAGCACCGCAAGCTCGCTGATATCGACTCCGGAACCAATGACGAACGGCTCGCGACCATCGGCATAGTGCCCAATGTAATAGTCAAGCGTAATGCCTGTGAGTCCCAGCTCGACCAACTGGGTGAATACCAGGCGGCGCAAGCTGTTGAGCGGCAGTTCGAACAGGATATTGAATGAATTAAGATAGCTCCCGAACTGGGTGGGATGAAACAGTTCAGGATTTTCGGCGGTGTCGAGCAGGAAGAAGAGGGGGTTTCCGAGTGAATCGAGTTTTCCCTGGAGCTGCGCCCAGTTGGCGACGGATGCGCGGTGCCGGTCATAAGCGCGCAATTGAGCGCCGAGCTCACAGGGCACCACCAGAAAGCGGGAAGCACCCTTTTCCTTGAAATAGGCAATATCGAATGTTTCCATCTCCCGGCACTTCGGGTCGATTTCGATGGTATGGCGAACGCCCAGAGCAAACGTCAGCATCATGATGGTGTAAAGCGTCATCAGATTGTGTCGCTGAGCCGACGTCAGCAGGGCAGGTTGGCGCGCGCACTGATGAAAATCTGCCAGGATTGCTTCAACATGCTCCCAAGTCGGTGTGTTGGGCATGCCAATCCAGCCGTCGGGCTCCGGCGTGTTGACAGTGGGTAGTTCAATATTTGGATCATGGGATTGGCCTAGCAATGTGCGCATGGCAACACGGTAGCGCCTGACCATGGTGCTTGCTCGCGGCGTGAGGTAGTGGAGGTCAACCGCCGCGTTCACTGGACGCCACGCTGTCAGCAGTGCCCCCGCCGAAAAATGCCCACTGGTCTCCAGAAGGCCGCGTGGCACCTGGGTCCAAAGCGCGGTGGGCGATACCCCGAATGCTGTTTGTAGGTGTCTATGGATCTCATCAATGGCCTGGTCAATCGCAGCCTGATTGAACGAAGGCAGGTCGCTATACCAATATTTCATGCCGACGGTGCATGCAAGATAGTCTGGCAACAACACATAATCACTGATCGGACGGGCGCCAAACACTGGCTTTGCGTCGGTGTCGGGTCGGGCAACCCGCACCCAGAAACCCGATTTTTCTAAATCATAAACCACGTTGGCTGCAACGGCAGTCATCCCATCCCAGCTCGGTAGCGGCATTAACTCCTGCGACAGGTTGCGGGCCGGACGTCCGATGCCGATGCTGGCCAAAACCAAAAGTGGCCCAACCACGGACTCCAGCTTGGGTGAATCACCGGCTTGAGTGATTGCCCTGACAACGGCCTTCTGTAGCCAAAGGATGATGCCGCGTCGATTGTCGACGTTTACATAGTCAGGCTGCCAACGATGGAACTGGTTCATTCGGCGGCGCCATTGCACCTCGTTTCGGGTCCATATGCGGATTGCCGTGTTATCGGGAACCTGATCCTCGGAGCCGATTTCGCTGGTGGTTAGGCTGGGGGGCGGTACCAGTTCCTCGATGGGCATGTCGAGTGCAGCAGCCAGCAAGGCGTCATGCGCAGTAAAAATTGGTATGACCACCAAGTTGGCATCAGATCCGGCAGCATCTTCCTGCGCGAAATCTGTTTCAAGGAATGTTCCATTGAGTGGTTTTTTAGTGGGGGGTGGCGCAGTTGGTGGGGTCTTTCGCGCTCGACCATTCGTTTCGGTCTTAGGGGAATGGTCGTGGTGTCGCTCCATCAGGAAAGAGGCTAGGTACCGCAAATGAGTACGCAGTTGCTGGCTTACATCACCATGGCTTATTAAGCCTGCCCGCAGCTCATCAATTTCGGACGCATTTTTCAGTTTCGCGAGAGCCAACATGAAGTCATAAGGAGACTCCTCGACCAAGGTTCTGACTACTATAGATGCGTTGGTCAAACTGCTGGCATGGCGTAGAGGATGACTAGCAGTCTTTCCATTCCCAGAGCCAACTGGGGTTCGGCTGGATGGTCGTTGCTGCAGGTAGTCGACATACTCGCCCCAGGTCACCATCTCCTGATGGGCCATCGCATGTGCCATGAACAAGGCACTCAGGCGATCATGCCCCTGTCTGAGGGGGTCTGTCCGCCTGCGAGCTGTTAGGATGGCAACATAAGCTGGGAAAATGCTGAGATATCCAAATAGAAAGTGGCGACTTTTCTGGCGCAGACGGTTCTGCGCGGCCGCCGGAGACTCGACAATCGGTTTCAGTTTGGCGGCGTGGACTGGGTGCTTGGCCAGTCTGGCGACCGTCTTTAGCCAGTCGCTGATGCCATTTAGTGGGAAAAGCAGCTTGATGTCAGGTTCAAACAGGTCGTCATGGTGACATAGGAAATGATGGAGCCGTGATACGGCGGCCCATAAAAACACCATATCCGGCGGAACCCACAGCACTCGAAGCAAGTCTTTTGTAAGGTTGATGGACTCTGGTGGAAGGAGCTCAAGCAGCCAAACATGTGGTTCTTTAGGCTCGGTCATGTTGCATGGCTTTTGAAATTTTGGACTCCGCCACGTCCAACTTCCTTGCGAGCTCACGTTGTTTGGCGGGTTTGCTGCCAAACAGAGTCGCCCACATTTGTGTCATTCGTGCCAACTGGTCCGGAAAGTCGGGTTTGCGCAACAGTGTTGACAGGCACAGCCGCAAGGGTGGGGAGTCAGGATCTCGCCACATGACTGGTACCACAGCATCAGGAGGTAGTTGTGCAAGGAGGGCAGTGGTGATGTCGTAGAAACCGTCCACACGTATGCTGCCGCCTGCCAGGCGTGTCAACATAGCCGGTAGCAGATTGGCGAGCAGCCTGGCGGACTCGGTAGGCAGGGTAAGATGCCCCAAGGGGTTGAACGTCGGACTTGTATCGAGGTGCCTAGCCAACTCGCCGACCGTGATCCAGGCTGGAGCACTGGCGCCGCAGGCCGGAGTCGGGCTGCTGCCTACCGCCGCCATGGTGTTGGCAAGGGGCTCTTCGGTACCCAGCGGATTGACAGGTGGCAGGAGCTCAACGGCGTGGCGGGCGCGCGATTCGTTTCCTGATGGTTGGCTGTGTGGCATGGACTGCTCCGGAGCTCCCAAGCTACGGTGCCGGGCAGAACGACCGTAGGGTGGGGGTCAAAAAACTTCTAAAATGAAAAAGCTTTTTGCGTCATCGTTGGCGCGTATAAGGCACACCATGCCATGCTATAGCCCGGCATGTCCGGGGTAGTATACGGCGTATTGTTATCTAAAACAGTAGTTTATGATGTTTTATAGGCTATAAGAGAGGCTGGCGGTGTAGTGTGTTTTTCCTTGACATGGGGGGTCAGCGGTTCGAGTCCGCTCGTGCCTACCACATTTCAGAACCCGCAAGGCCTTGTGCCAAGCGGGTTTTGTCGTTTTTGGGTCTCGAAAAGTTAGTCACAAAAATAGCTGAAAATTAAATCTTGTTGTTTACCACCCAAATTTGACCCATTTATGGCGTAATTTTTCATTCCCAGGCTCGGTTCAATAATGCCCAGCAGACTATCCTTATGCATCGCTGGCCCCATGACATTTTATAGTCATATGCTATGGATTCTAAATAGTAAATTAATTTTACCAATTCATCGCAGGGCCCGAGAATTGATGCTGCGGCGGATAATCAATTGCCGACCATTCAAGGAGAGGAAGATATGTCAACCGAATCCAGATGCCCGTTCGCGGGCGATGCTCGCAAACACACGGTAGCCGGGGCGCCATCCAACGCAGACTGGTGGCCCCATCAGCTGAAGCTGAATATCCTGCACCAGCACTCCTCCAAATCCGACCCCCTGGGGGAGGCATTCAACTATGCCGAGGCATTCAAGAGTCTCGACCTCAATGCCGTCATCCAGGACCTGCATGCCCTGATGACGGATTCGCAGGACTGGTGGCCTGCCGATTTTGGCCACTACGGCCCCCTCTTCATTCGCATGGCGTGGCACAGCGCCGGCACCTACCGCATCAGCGACGGTCGTGGCGGTGCCGGCAGGGGCGCCCAGCGTTTTGCTCCCCTCAACAGTTGGCCCGACAACGTCAACCTCGACAAGGCACGCCGGCTGCTCTGGCCGGTCAAGCAAAAATACGGGCGCAAGATTTCCTGGGCCGACCTGATGATCCTCGCTGGCAACGTCGCACTGGAGTCGATGGGCTTCAAGACCTTCGGCTTCGCCGGCGGGCGCGAGGATATCTGGGAGCCGGAGGAAGACATCTACTGGGGCCCGGAGAAGACCTGGCTGGACGACAAACGCTACACCGGTGACCGCGATCTCGAAAATCCGCTTGCCGCTGTGCAGATGGGCCTGATTTACGTGAACCCGGAAGGGCCGAACGGCAACCCGGACCCGCTCGCTGCCGCGCGCGATATCCGCGAGACCTTCGCCCGCATGGCGATGGATGATGAGGAGACCGTGGCACTCATTGCCGGTGGTCACTCCTTTGGCAAAACCCACGGTGCCGGTGATGCAAAACT
>Ga0302194_10001966_pt1 | contig 13087 bp, 7 predicted proteins | sample II_Bog_N1_1_FD_200227 | JGI IMG/M metagenome (GOLD analysis project Ga0302194, IMG submission 200227) | Peat permafrost microbial communities from Stordalen Mire near Abisko, Sweden - II_Bog_N1_1 | ecosystem: Environmental > Terrestrial > Soil > Wetlands > Peat | place: Sweden: Abisko, Stordalen...
GCATGCGCCGCACCATGTTCCTCAACAATGGATTGACAAGTACAAGGGGAAGTTCGATCAAGGATGGGACAAACTGCGCGAGGAGACCTTTGCGCGCGAGAAGAAGCTGGGCGTGATTCCAGCCGATGCGGAACTGACACCTCGCCCGAAGGAACTGCCGGCATGGGATTCGCTCCCCGCCGATGAGAGAAAGCTTCTCGCGCATCAGGCCGAGGTTTACGCTGGCTTCCTGGCGCAGACCGACTATGAAGTCGGTCGCCTTCTGCAAGCGATTCAGGACGAAGGCAAGGCTGACAACACATTAGTCTTCTATATCGTTGGCGACAATGGAGCATCCGGCGAAGGCGGCTTGGACGGATATGAGAACGGCGGTCCGTATATCAGCAAGACAGCCTCCATCGCCACGCGCCTTGAGCATGAGGACCAATTCGGCGGCGAGTTTTTCAGCAATCACTACTCGGCTGCGTGGGCATGGGGACTGGATGCTCCGTACCAGTGGACCAAACAGGTTGCGTCGCATCTGGGCGGCACGCGCGATCCGCTGATCGTCTCCTGGCCGGCGCACATCAAGGATGCCGGGGGGGCTGCGTTCACAGTTTACCCATGTGACGGACATTGCACCGACGATCTATGAGGTGACAGGCATCAGATTCCCTGATGTGGTCAACGACGCCAAGCAGATTCCTCTTGAGGGCAAGAGCCTGGTCTACACCTTCGATAGCCCCGACGCGCCCAGCCATCATAACCTGCAGTACTTCGAAATGGTTGGCAACCGCGGCATCTACAAGGATGGGTGGTGGGCCGGCGCGCGCCATGCTCTGCCGTGGGAGATTGGAACTATAGGCTATCTGGCGCCGATCGGCCAGCATCCCTGGGAGTTGTATGACCTGGATCACGATTTCAGTCAAGCTCATGATCTGGCAACAAAGTATCCCGAGAAGCTGAGAGAATTGCGGGACGCATTCGACTCTGAGGCCCGGCGTAACAATGTTTATCCTCTTTTGCCGATTCCCGGACAAGGCCGCCCTTCGCCCGCTGCGGGTAAGACCACTTTTGTCTATCGGGACGGCGTAACGCGGCTACCCGCGGGGGTAACTCCAAACCTGTCCGGACGCTCACAGCGCATTGTCGCTGACATCGAAGTTCCAGCGGCAGGCGCGACGGGGGTCATCGTCGCACAAGGCGGGCGATACGGCGGCTTCAGCCTCTACGTAAAGGACGGCAAGCTCATTTACGAAGCCAACGCCTTTACGCCTCTCCACGAAAAATTAGTCTCCTCCGAAGCATTGCCACAAGGAAAGGTGGAAGTTGCATTCGAGTTCACCGCTGATAACACTCCCCACCCAACTGAGGTTGGCATTACCGGTGCGGCTTCTTCAACTGCGGGCGGCGCAGCCAAACTCACCATCAACGGAAAACAGGTTGCCGACGGGCATTTTGCGCACTTGTCGCCTGTCAACAGTGGTACGGAAACACTGGATGTAGGCAGCGATACAGGATCGCCAGTGAGCCCAGACTATCAAACGCCTGACAACTTTACCGGCAAGATTGAGACGGTGACGATCAATCTGCTTTAACGCACAACTTCAACGCGACATTCACCTAGACTCTTCCAGGCGGCCTCATTTTCGCGATGCGGTCGCCCGTTAGAGGGAGAGCAGTATACCGATGAAGCCGTTTCACATTATGGCCAAGCCACATGGCCCCATCTGCAATCTCAATTGCACCTACTGCTACTACCTGGAGAAAGAGAATCTCTACACGGGCAGCGGGCGTGAGTTCCGGATGGCGGATGATGTGCTTGAAGCCTACATTCGCCAGTACATTCAGTCGCAACCTGACGAGCACGTTAGTTTCGCATGGCAGGGCGGTGAACCGACACTGCTGGGGATTCCGTTCTTTGAACGCGTCATCGAGTTGCAGAGGAAATATGCTGGCGGTAAGACCATCGATAACGCGTTTCAGACAAATGGAACGCTACTCGATGACGAGTGGGGCGAGTTCCTGTCGCGAAACAAGTTTCTGATCGGGCTTTCAATCGATGGGCCTGAGGAGATTCACGATGCTTATCGCGTGGATAAGGGCGGCAAGCCGACCTTTGCCCGTGTCATGCGCGGCCTAGGGATTCTGAAGAAACATGGCGTTGAATTCAACACGCTCACTGTCGTCAATCGCTTGAACTCCTATCGTCCGCATGAGGTCTATCGCTTCCTCAAAGAGATCGGAAGCAAGTATCTGCAATTCATTCCCATCGTGGAGCAGCTCGCCAAGGAACCCGACTCCAACGGGCTGGTTCTCTTGAAACCGTATTCACGGCAGGAATCCGCCGTCTCCGAGTGGTCGGTTGAGCCCCTGCAATTCGGGCGGTTCTTGCAAGAGGTCTTCGACGACTGGGTGATTCAAGACGTAGGGCGCACCTATGTGCAGGTCTTCGATGTCGCGCTGGAGTCGTGGTACGGCGTGCCGCAGACGCTCTGCGTTTTCTCGCCAAAGTGCGGCTCGGCCCTGGCTGTCGAACACAACGGCGACGTCTATTCCTGCGACCACTTCGTGTATCCGGACAACAAACTGGGCAATATCATGCAGAAGCATCTGTCGAGCCTGGTGAGCTCACCGCAGCAAACGCGCTTTGGCAATGCAAAGGAGATTGGCCTTCCCTCCGACTGCCGCGAATGCGATGTGCGTTTTGCCTGCAACGGCGAGTGTCCCAAGCATCGCTTCACGCAAACGGCATCCGGCGAGTATGGACTGAACTATCTCTGCGCTGGCTATAAGCATTTCTTTCATCACATCGATCCGTACATGCGCTTCATGGCTGAGGAACTGAAGCAGAACCGAGCGCCGGCGCGAGTGATGGAGTGGGCCAGGGCCCGACGAGGCGCGAGTGCCGCATACGTCTCGCCGCTGAAGAAGCATGGAGTGGCTCTCGTTTAGCAACCTGTAGCGCGAGGTTGTGGGAATGAGTATGGCAGTCGCCATCTCTTCCTCGTCTTGATGGACTAAAGAAGGCTAGCGGCTGAATATCGTTGCTTATTGAGAACTTTTTAACTGAGTCATCTCTGAATGACTGAAGCCAACAGGAGAATTATGAACGAGAAAAGTGTATTGAATGCGTTGACCTCAACGCTTGTATTTGCGGCAGGTGCGAGTCTCCCGCTGCATGCGCAAACGGCACAGCCCTATCAGGGTGTTGTGGGCAGAACTCTCGCCGAGTCAAAAGAGTGGTGGCCGGAGCCTGTGAAAGCGCCCGCCGGCGCTCCAAACGTAGTTTGGATCTTGATTGACGACGTGGGCTATGGCGCTGCGGGCACATTCGGCGGGCTGATCCAGACTCCCACCTTCGACAACCTTGCAAACAACGGTCTTCGCTATACCAACTTCCATACCTGCGCAATCTGCGCTCCAACCCGCTCGGCGCTGCTGACCGGCCGCAACAGCGCATCGGTGCATGAATCTGGCTTCTCGCACATTTCAATGTCTGCCGGCTTCCCCGGCTGGGATGGCCGCGTGCCTGCCACGGCCGGAACGATCGCCGAGATTCTGCGCGACAACGGCTACAACACCTTTGCCGTCGGTAAGTACGGCATCACGCCGGATGAAGAGGCGACCGATGCAGGACCATTCGATCACTGGCCAACGGGCAAAGGCTTTGACCACTTCTTCGGATTCCTAGGCTCAGCTACCGATCAGTACAAGCCGGACCTGGCAGAGGATCAAGCGCACGCGAAACCCGATGGCCGCCACCTGAGCGACCAGATCACGGACAAGGCAATGTTCTATATCGACCGCCAGAAGAAGGCCGCGCCGGATAAGCCCTTCTTCCTCTACTATGCGCCCGGCGCGACGCACGCTCCGCACCAGGTCGACAGATACTGGAGCGATCAGTACAAAGGCAAGTTCGACAAGGGCTGGGATGCGTATCGTCAGGAGGTCTTTGATCGTCAGAAGAAACTTGGTGTGATTCCCGCCAATGCGGTGCTTCCCGATCGCAATCCGAACATCAAGGCCTGGGACAAGCTAACGCCAGACGAGCAGAAGCTCTATGCGCGCTTCTTTGAAGTCTATGCAGGCTATCTGACCTATACGGACTTTGAAGTCGGCCGCCTGGTCAATCACCTGAAGGAGATCGGCCAGCTCGACAATACGCTGATCTTCATCTCCATTGGCGATAACGGCGCCAGCAAGGAAGGGTCGCTCGAGGGCACGATCGACCGTTCTTATCGAGACAAGCCGGTGTCCGGTGAGGAGAGAGTCGCCTATAACCTGGCCAACATCGACAAGATCGGCACGCCTGATGCCCATGGGGGCAACTATCCGCTGGGCTGGGCGCAGGCCGCAAATACGCCTTTCAAATATTGGAAGCAGGACGCCAACAGCGAAGGTGGCACACATAATCCGCTCATTGTCTATTGGCCCAAGGGGATCAAGGAGAAGGGCGGCATTCGTACCCAGTACGGCCATGTGATCGATCTACTTCCCACCACGCTCGATCTGGTTGGCATCAAGGCTCCGGAAGAGATTCGCGGCATCAAGCAGCAGCCGATTGAAGGAACCTCTCTGGCTTACTCGATTGACGACGCCAAGGCGCCCAACCGACACACGCTGCAGTACTACTACATCTTCGGTTCGCGGTCGATCTACGACGACGGCTGGAAGGCCGAAATCGCGTTTCCGAACGACTACCTCTTCGGCAAGTCAACGAATCCTCCTTTTGATGAAAACGCGTGGGAGCTGTACAACCTGAACGACGACCCCACCGAGCGCATCGATCTGGCCAAGAAGTATCCGGAGAAGCTGGCGCAATTGAAGGCCGAGTTCGAAGAGCAGGCGCAATCGCACCATCTCTATCCCTACATCAATTGGGAAGACTTGCATAACGGACTCACTCACCACACCTACCTGCCCCAGTGGTATCTCGATCAGGAAAAGGAGCGGGCCGCGCGGAGCAGCAACAGCAAGTAGCGTTGCGGGTTTGATTCTTGCTCGACACAAATGAAAACCTCTGGGCGGCTGGTACTGATTGCCCGGCCGCCAGGCATCAACACAACAGGAGATTTATGAACGAGAAGAGCGTATTGAATGCGATAACATCGACGTTGGTTTTTGCGGCGGGTGCGAGTCTTCCACTGCACGCGCAGTCGGCACAGCCCTACCAGGGTGTCGTGGGCAGAACCCTCGCCGAGTCAAAAGAATGGTGGCCGGAACCTGTGAAAGCGCCTGCCGCCGCCCCGAACGTAGTCTGGATCCTCATCGACGATGTGGGCTATGGCGCTGCCGGCACATTCGGAGGACTGATCCAGACTCCTACATTTGACGCTCTGGCCAACAATGGTTTGCGCTACACGAACTTCCATACGACCGCAGTCTGCGCCCCTACCCGCGCAGCTCTGCTAACGGGCCGTAACAGCGCATCCGTGCACGAATCCGGATTTTCACATACGATCATGTCCGCAGGATTTCCCGGCTGGGATGGCAGGGTTCCAGCCACAGCCGGAACCGTTGCAGAAATCCTTCGTGATAATGGTTACAACACATTTGCAGTTGGCAAATATGGTATAACTCCCGACGAAGATGCGACTGATGCAGGGCCATTTGATCGGTGGCCTACCGGAAAAGGCTTCGACCACTTCTTCGGATTCCTGGGTTCGCAAACCGATCAGTACAAGCCGGACCTAGTGGAAGATCAGGCGCACGTCCGCCCTGACGGCCGCCACCTGAGTGACCAGATCACCGACAAGGCAATCTTCTATATCGACCGCCAGAAGAAGGCCGCTCCAGACAGGCCCTTTTTCCTCTACTATGCGCCAGGCGCCACGCACGCTCCGCACCAGGTCGACAAATACTGGAGCGATCAATACAAGGGCAAATTCGACAAGGGCTGGGACCGTTATCGCGAAGAGGTCTTTGAACGTCAGAAGAAACTTGGTGTAATTCCCGCCAATGCGATACTTCCTGATCGCAACCCAAATATCGTGGCCTGGGACAAACTGACGCCGGACGAGCAGAAGCTCTATGCGCGATTCATGGAAGTGTATGCGGGCTATCTGACCTACACGGACTTTGAGATCGGCCGCCTGGTCAATCATCTGAAGGAGACTGGGCAACTCGACAACACTCTGATCTTTATCTCCATCGGCGACAATGGCGCGAGCAAAGAGGGAACCTTGAACGGAGAGATCGATCTCCCTCTGTTTGGAAAGCCCATTTCGGAACAAGAACATACCAAATACAACCTGAAAAAGATTGACGAGATCGGTACGCCCGCAGCCAGTTGGGGAAATTATCCTCTGGGTTGGGCGCAAGCGGCCGACACTCCGTTCAAGTACTGGAAAGCAGATGCCAACAGCGAAGGCGGCACGCACAATCCGCTCATTGTCTATTGGCCGAAAGGCATCAAAGACAAAGGTGGAATTCGCACCCAATACAGTCATGTCATTGACCTGCTACCGACGACGCTCGATCTTGTAGGCGTAAAGGTTCCCGAAGAGATTCGCGGGATCAAGCAACAGCCGATTGAAGGGACGTCTCTGGCCTACTCGATTGACGATGCCAAGGCGGCTACGCGTCACGCCGTGCAGTATTACTACATCTTTGGCTCGAGGTCGATTTATGACAATGGATGGAAGGCTGAGTTGGCCTACCCGGGCAGCTTTCTCCATGGGCTTGCACCAACTTCACAGCCTCTAGATGAAAATGCCTGGGAGCTTTACAACCTGAATGACGATCCCACCGAGCGCATCGATCTGGCCAAGAAGTATCCGGAGAAGTTGGCGCAGTTGAAGGCTGAGTTCGAAGAGCAGGCCCAATCGCATCATCTCTATCCCTACATCACTTTTGACGATGTATTCAATGGCCGAATTCACCGCACTAAGGACGCCAAGCCGTTTACCGACGCTTTGAAGGATATAACCAAGGCCGGCGAGGACAAGTAGACTTGGTAACTCGCCCGATTTCGTAAGCCAGTGTGGTTGTTCGTATGAGTTGGTATTGATAGGTCCAGTCATTTTGTACCAACCAGAGCAATCTTCCTCGTTGGTTTTCGTTGCAGTCAGTTCGCGGCTAACCGCGAACTGACTGCAGGAGTCGAGTTGGAGACGTAGCGCACAGCGGTGGTAGTGACGGACAAGAACAACCACCATATTCAAGGATGTAACGGAGAATATTCGATGAATCTCGCGCAACGAGTTGGGTTGCTGTTAAGCGGAACACTCGCCCTGAGTTCCTGGTCCCCTTCATGGGCACAGGAAAACGAGTTGATCAAACCAGATCCCGCCTTCAAAGGCGTTGTCGCTCCACGGCGCAAGGATTCAACCCCCGCATGGCCTGAAAGAACAAACGCCAAACCCGGTGCGCCGAATGTTGTGCTTGTACTGCTCGACGATGTGGGCTTTGGATTCTCGAGCACCTTTGGAGGACCTGCACAGACCCCTGAAATCACAAGGCTGGCCGCATCTGGATTGCGTTACAACGAATTCCATGTGAACAGCTTATGCTCGCCGACCCGTGGCGCTCTACTCTCAGGCCGCAACGACCATGAGATTGGCTTTGGAACTGTAGAGGAGAGTGCAACCGGCTATCCAGGATATAACGGTATCTGGCCCAAGAGTGCGGCATCCATTGCTGAGGTCCTGCGCGGAAATGGCTACAGCACTGCGGCATTTGGCAAGTGGCACAACACACCTGTTTGGGAAATTGGGCCAAGTGGGCCCTTCAATCACTGGCCGACCGGACTTGGCTTCGATTATTTCTACGGATTCATGGGCGGCGAAGACAGCCAGTGGGACCCACAGCTCTATCGCGGCACGAGCCCGGTGGTCACGCCGGGTAAGCCGGAACAGGGTTACATCCTGACTAAGGATCTGGCCAATGACGCGATTCACTGGCTGCATGAGCACGACGCTGTAGCGCCGGAGCAGCCCTTCTTTCTCTACTTTGCCACTGGCGCCATTCATGCTCCGCATCATGTTCCAGCAGACTGGATTGCCAAGTACAAGGGCAAGTTCGATCAGGGATGGGATAAGTTGCGCGAAGAAACCTTCGCCCGTCAGAAGCAGTTGGGCGTTATTCCAGCAACAGCAGAGTTGACCGCTCGTCCTTCCAGTCTTCCTGCCTGGGACTCGCTCCCAGCCGACGAGAAAAAGCTCTTCGCAAGACAGGCAGAGGTCTACGCCGCCTATCTTGCCTACACTGACTATGAAGTTGGCCGCGTATTGGATGCGGTAAAGGAAGAGGGCCAGTCCGACAATACTCTTGTGCTTTACATCGTCGGTGACAATGGACCCAGTGCCGAGGGCGGACTGGAAGGCAGTGAATCGAACATTGCCGACTGGCTTGGCGCAAAGCAGGACGTCAAGGCGCAGGAGGCACACGAAGACCAGTTGGGAAGCCCACTCTACGATAACCACATTGCCTCAGCTTGGGCATGGGCGGCGGCGGCTCCATTCAAGGGCGAAAAGCAGGTTGCAGCCTATCTGGGCGGGACACGCGATCCGCTGATTGTCTCATGGCCCGCGCGCATCAAGGATGCTGGCGGCTTGCGCAGCCAGTTTCAACATATTACAGACATTGCGCCAACGATCTATGAGGCAGTCGGAGTAACCTTCCCTGACACCGTGAACGGAGTCAAGCAGCTTCCCCTCGAAGGCAAAAGCATCGTCTACACTTGGGACCATCCTGAGTCCCCGAGCCGGCACACGGTTCAATACTTCGAGATGCTCGGCAATCGCGGCATCTATAAAGACGGGTGGTGGGCAGGCTCTCCGCACGTCGCCCCGTGGGAGGCATTCACCAGCCCCAAGGCGTTTTTCTCGGATCCAAACGACAACCAGTGGGAACTCTACGATCTGACCAGCGATTACAGCCAGGCGCACAACTTGGCCGACAAGTATCCCGAGAAGCTCAAGGAACTTGTCGCACTCTTTGACGAGGAAGCTGTCCGCAATAATGTCTATCCGTTGTTTCCGCTGGGCAGGACTCAGCCGCTTCTTCTGAACGGGAAGAGCGAATTCGTTTACAGGGAAGGCGTTGAGCGATTGACCGCGGGTGTTGTTCCCGACCTGAGCAACCGCGCGCATCGCCTGATCGCCAAAGTGAAGATTCCTGAAAGCGGCGCCGAGGGCGTCATCGTCGCGCAAGGCGGGCGATATGGAGGTTACACACTCTACGTCAAAAATGGTCACGTCGTGTATGAAGCCAATACCTTCGGGCGCAATCATGATCGAATTGTCTCCGCCGATCCGCTTCGAGCAGGCCCTGCGGAAATCACCTTTGAATACGCGCCTGAGAAGCCTGCTGCAGACAACGGGACGCTTTTCAGTTCGAGCGTCGGCAGTGGAACCGGGACGCTCACAGTCAATGGAAGGCAGCAGGGATCGCTTCACTTCCCGATTTACGGAGGATTTCGCAGCGCGATCCTTGAATCCTTTGACTTGGGCAAAGACACTGGTTCTCCTGTGAGCACCGACTACGATGGCCCATTCAACTTCACAGGTAAGATCGATACCGTCAAGATCGAACTCGTGAAATAACGATCCATCACCTCTTCTGCCTGGCATCGATTGATGCCGGGCGGGAGAGCCGCGGTGAATGCGGCAGGTCTTTGTCGACGCCCTTGATATTGCAGGACGAGAGCGAACAGTGCTCATTTGCTGGAATGGCGTCATGTGACGTGCTATATTGTTCACAGATCTAGAGCGGAGTTCTTTTCAAGTGACGATGACCCTTACTTCTCGAATGCAGATGGCCATGCGCAGCCCAGGCGGCGGTAGGCCAGCTTCGGAAGTCTGAGTTCACTAGCTCAATTTCCTTTCTGACAGCCGCCTGGGGTTTCCCCGGCGGCCAAGTTGTTTCTGGATGCTAATTGACCAGCCATAAAGGAGATTGCGTTGAGCACACACAACCTGAAAGATTCCACAGTAGCGATTCACGGAGGACGAACGCTTGATTCTCATGCCAGTTCGATCCTCTTTCCGCTCTATCAGACCAGCACATTCGTTCACGATGCCGTTGGCGTCGATAAGGGCTTCAGCTATTCGCGGGTCTCGAATCCCACAGTAGACGCGCTGGAAAAGGCCATTGGCGCGTTGGAGGAAACGCCGCCGGCCATCTGCTTTCGGACCGGCATGGCAGCGATCGCCACACTTATGCTCTCAGTCTTGAAATCGGGCGATCATGCGGTGCTCTCCGACGTGGTCTATGGCGGTACCATGCGCCTGTTTCGCGAGATCTTCGACAACCTTGGAATCACCGCGTCCTTTGTGGACACCTCGGACGCCGCCAACGTCGAAGCTGCGATTACTTCCGCAACCCGCATTGTTCTGATCGAGAGCCCCGGAAACCCGACACTGAAGCTGACGGACATTGAGGCAGTTTCTCAGGTTGCAAAGAGGCATTCGATTCTGCTAGCCGTCGATAATACGTTTCTAACTCCGATTCTTCAGAAGCCGCTGGAACTCGGCGCGGATATTTCCATCCTCTCGACGACCAAATACATCGACGGCCACAATGCAACGGTTGGCGGATCGATTGCCACGTGCGATGAGAAGCTGCTGGAGCGCGTTCGCCTGATCCGTAAGACCGTTGGAACTACGCAAGCTCCCTTCGAGGCGTGGCTAACGCTGCAAGGGATGAAGACTCTGCCGGCCCGTCTCAGGCTTCATTGCGAGGGTGCGGCGATCATTGCCCGGTGGCTAGAGAATCATCCGGCCGTCAAATACGTCCACTATCCAGGGCTCGACTCGTTTCCGCAGAAAGCGCTAGCCGAAAAGCAGCAACGCGCTCCGGGCGCAATGATCGCATTCGAATTGAAGGCCGGAGCGGAAGAGGCCATCCGGGCGCTGAACTGGGTGAAGCTCTGTTCGCGCGCGGAAAGCCTGGGCGGCCTGGAGACGCTGATTACCCATCCATCGTCGACGACCCATGCGGATCTTGACCCGGAACTGCGGCGAAAGCTGGGCATCTCGGATGGCCTCATACGCCTTTCGGTGGGGCTCGAAGCCGCGGAGGATATTATCGCCGATCTTGAACAGGCCTTTGCCGCCGCGGCATCCGGCTCAGTCCCCAAGGAGAATTGACTTGACCATCCACGATTGCTATTCTTAAGCGAAGTAAAGTCATGCGAAACCTACTCTCCAGATCGTTTTGTTGTTGTTGCAAGAATCTTTGCAGCGATCTGGAGAATTGCGCGCCTTTCTAAATAATCCGGTCATCCCGGCACGCTAAGCTCCAGACCACTCGAAGTTCCGAGTGGTCTTTCGTTTGTGCGCCCAGCATGGGCGCACTCTTACGGGTGCAAGTCCCGTCGCGAGTTGGTCACAACGAGCGAAGTGAAGCGCAACTGCACGAGGGCGACCGAGTGTGGGGAGGAAGCGTGGATCGAATCTGCGGGCCGATGAACAAGAACCGGATAGAAGGCGGTGCCGACCAGGGCGAGCGGGCAAGCGACCGCGAAGCTCTTGTGACCAAGGGGCGGTGTCGTAAATCCGGCGGTCGTGCAGTGAAGGAGTGCGTTCTTACCTGGGGAGATCTCGCCTTACGCCTGAAAGGGTGACGGTGTCGAGCCGGAGCGAGAAGTCAGCCAAGGCCGTAGTAGCTGGCGAAAGTCAGTGAAGGGCCGAACGAGAAGGAGTGATTCTTGGGAAGGCGATGTGTTGGAAATGGCATCAGATGTCCGCATTGGCGGAACGGTCCGGGAGGGGCGAGGTGAAGCCGAGTCAGTTCCGGGCAGTGATGAAGACCGACGCCCGCGCCCTCACACAAGAAGCACGGGGTAAACCTCAACTTCTCGAACCGCCCGGTGCGGACCCGCATGCCGGGTGGTGTGGGAGGGGAGAGCAGGTGACTGCTCCCCCTATCCCGATAGTTGGGTTGTCAGTACGTTCTACTGGTAGGTGACCGTCAGTGTGAATGTTGTGGTTGCGGTCACCGGCGGAACCGTGGAGGATGTGGCAGTAACGGTAACCGTCCCGGTAGCGGGTGGAATTACTGCCTTCTTCGAACTTCCGCCGCAGCCGCTGAACACGCCCATGCCAATCATGCTGATTGCCAACAGAAGCATCAGCTGCAGTTTGCGCCGCTTTCTGATTCCGAAGAGGCAGAGCAGGGCTGCAAGCGTAGCTACTGGGGCGAACGGGTTGGAGTCGCGGTGGAGGAACGATGACTGAGGATTCGCGGCATTGATCGTCAGGACTGTTTGGTTGTTCGGCGTGGTGCCGGGCGTCACGGTTGACGGGTTGAAGGTGTACGTTGTGTCGGCCGGTAACCCGGAAACTGTGAATGTAACAGGGCTGTTGAAGCCGCCTGTTGGTGTGAGGGTGATCGTTTCAGTCCCCGAACCGGGGGCCGTGATGTTGAGCGTCGGAGCCGACGACGCGCCGGTAAAGCTCGGCGGTATCGAGCTGACGGTGTAGATTGTCGATGCCTCCGCACTGTTGGTCCAATTCGCCAGCGTAGCGACGGCTGTGACGGTTTGAGGATTGGCGCTAACCGCAAGGACAATCGGAGTACCAGCGGTGTAGGTCTTTGCGGTGGCACTGGTCAGCGGATCGGATCCGTCCGTGGTGTAGGTAATCACCGCGTTGGCTGTCGCATCCGTGATGGTTATGCTGTCTGTCGTCCCGACGTACAGAGTGCCGGCCGCCGGGAGGATCGCGGGTGTAGCTACCGGGCCCGCCGGGTTGACGGTGATGGTCTTCTGCACCTGTGCGGCTGCCGAATAGTTGGCGCTGCCCGCCTGGTTTGCATCGATCACAACCGCGCCAACGCCGGTGATGGTCAAGGTGCTTCCGCTGAGGGTTGCTGCTCCGGCTGTGCTTGTGCTGTCAAGTTTAAAGGTCACAGCATTTCCGGAACTTCCGCCGGTCGCGGTTAGAGTGATCGGCGCGACGCCGAAGATCACCGGACTGGTTGGGGCAAAGGTGATGGTTTGCGTGGCCTGGGTGACGGTGATGGTCTCCTGCACCTGTGCTGCTGCCGCGAAGGTGGCATTGCCGGCCTGGTTGATATCGATTACAACCGTGCCGACACCGGTGATGGTCAACGTCGTGCCGTTGCTTCCGGAGACGGCTGCGGCACCAGTGGTGCTTGAGCT
>Ga0302194_10001978_pt1 | contig 13046 bp, 9 predicted proteins | sample II_Bog_N1_1_FD_200227 | JGI IMG/M metagenome (GOLD analysis project Ga0302194, IMG submission 200227) | Peat permafrost microbial communities from Stordalen Mire near Abisko, Sweden - II_Bog_N1_1 | ecosystem: Environmental > Terrestrial > Soil > Wetlands > Peat | place: Sweden: Abisko, Stordalen...
TGCGCATTTTCTCAGACAAGAGCAGGGAAAAAATGAAAGAAGCTTTAACCAGAAAAGTGGAGCTGTTCGATACCAGTCTCCGTGACGGGATGCAGCAGCCCAACATCGATATCTCCGTGCCCAATGCGGTCGGCCTTTTGCAGCGTATGGCCGCGTTTGGCGTCCAATATGCCGAGATCGGCTTTGCCGGCGCAAACAAATTTGTAACGGATTTGACTGGCGCGCTTGCTTCGGTCGATACCGGCGCCATGAAGCTGGCCCTATTTGGCAGGACGCGCGGCCGCGGCACCAAGGTTCAGGATTGGCCCGATGTGCAATTCATCGCCGCCCGCAAAGCGCGCGTTCCCGTAGCGGTTATTGTGGTCAAATCCAGGCTGCTGGATGTGATGCGGTCGTTGCAAACCACGCCGGAAGAAAACCTGCTGATGGCTTACGAAACCGTCGAGTGCCTTCAGGGCAGCGGCCTGGAAGTCATTGTGGACTTTGAGCACGCCATGGATGCCTGTTGCGGCCGCCGCGAGAACGGCGAGGCTTGCGACGCCGATTTCAGCAAGCGCAGCCTCGACTACTTCCACCAGATGGTGGAACAGTGCGTTCGCCAGCAGGTAAGCCGGTTGGTTATTTGCGACACGACCGGCGGCGCAAACCCTGAAGAAGTGGCCGGGGTGATCGGCGGTCTGGCGCAGTCTTACCCGTCGGCAAAAGTAGGATTTCACGGACACACGGACCGCGGCCTCGGTGTTGCCAATGCGCGCGCAGCAGTTCTGGCAGGCGCAGTGCAGGTCCAAGGCACTCTTCTGGGAACCGGCGAGCGCTGCGGCAACGTGAATCTGACCACGGTGATCGGCAGCTTGCAGCTCAGGGGCGAAGCTGAATTTGTACCGCCCGAATCGCTTGCGGGGTTGGCCGGGCTGGCGCAATCGGCCTACGCGGCTTTCTCGCTTGAGGCGCCCCATGGCACTCCCATCGTTGGCCCCGGCGCTTTTGGCACCTGGGCCGGCATGCATGGCAGCAGCGAACGCAAGAATCCTGGGGCTTACCTCTGGTGCGATCCCGCCAAGGTGGGCGCCAGCCCGGTCATCGGAGTCAACGGCCAATCGGGAAGGGCCAACATCGTATTGCTGTCTCAATCGCTTGGCGTCGGTCTCAATTCCGCGCAGGCGCAGGAATTGATGGATGCCAACGAGGCGATGATTGAAGGCGGCGGCTTTACAGCCAGCGAAGTCTCGTTCCGGTTGGCCTGCATGAAGGTGCTCAAGACTCTTGAGGATCGCTTCAGCGTGAAGAGCTGGAGAGTTTTGGACGAATCCGACGAAACCGGCAACCGGTATGTTCAGGCCTCGATGCTGCTATCCATTGGCGACTCGACTGTTGCTATAACCAGGGCAGAGGGTTCCGGCCCGGTGGACGCGCTGACCAAGGCGATGCGGCGGGAGCTGGAAAAATGGTACCCGGCGCTTGCGAAGATGCATTTGGGGACTTTCAGCGTCACGGCCCTTGACGTAACCGCCCACGACACAGCGGCCCACGTCCGCGTTACCGTCAGCTTCAACGCCGGCGGCCACGAACCGTGGAAGACCGCGGGGGTCAGCAGCGATTTGAACCAGGCGGCCCTGATGGCCATCGTGGATGGCTTCCATTATTGGCTGCTGCAAAGCGCCGGATAACGAGCGTCTGCGACGGGCGGGCACCTGCCATTTCAACCGTGGATTCAATTGCGTGGCGGCGGGGATTCGCCTCCGCAAGAGTGCCGCACTGTCCCCTCCGCTTCCCAGGCATTTACAATAACGTCTATGCCTCAGGTGGAGATCGTTTGCCGCCTGGCGTGTCCAACCTTATGACTCAGAGACTTCTTCGCATTCCCGCGGCTTTCGTGTTCGGCACGCTGCTGCTCGCAAGTTTTACCGTGGCGCAAACGCATCCAGCCGCGCCGGAGAGCCCGTATGGAGGCACTACGGTCGAAGAGATCGTTGCCAGGGTGAACGACCAGATCATCACGCGCTCCGACTACGATCGCGCCATGAAGGAATTGGATAACGAGGCGCGCCAGCACGGCGCCTCGATGCAGGAAACCTCGGAAGCCCACAAAGACCTGCTGCGCAACCTCATCGACCAGCAGCTCTGGCTCTCAAAGGGCAAAGAACTGGACATCAACGGGGAAACCGAACTGGTGAAGCGGCTGAACGAGATCCGCAAGCAGTACAACCTTGATACCCTCGAAGATCTTGAAAAGGCAGCCAAGGAGCAGGGCGTCTCGTTTGAGGACTTCAAGGCCAACATCCGCAACAGCATCATCACCTCAGAGGTGATGCGTGACCAGGTGGGCCGCAAGGTGCAGTTCACGCCCGGCGAAGCGCAACGATATTTTGAGGCGCACAAGCAGGAGTACTCGCGGCCAGAGAGCGTGCATCTGAGCGAGATCCTTGTGGCGACCGGCGCCCCAGCCTCTACTTCGGCTGTTGCGGCAGTTGCCCAGCCCGACGATGCCGCACAATTGGCCACAGCCAAGGCCAAGGCCGAAGATATTGAAGCCAAGCTGCACGCGGGCGGCGACTTTGCGCAGTTGGCCAAGAGCTTCAGTGACGGCACGACGGCTAGCGAGGGCGGCGATCTGGGAACGTACAAGCGCAGCGAATTGGCCAAAGTCCTAGAGGATGCGACCTTTTCCCTCAAGTCGGGCCAGGTCACTGAGCCGATTCGCACCCGCCAGGGCTTTGTCATCCTGAAAGTCGTGCAACACGTCCCCGGCGGCGTACCGGAGTTCAAAGACGTCGAGCAGCAGGTGGAAGAAGCCTTCTATAACAGCCGGATGGAGCCCGCCATGCGCGGCTATCTGACTACCATGCGCGAAGAAGCCTACATCGACATCAAGCCAGGCTATACGGATTCCGGAGCCAGTCCCAAGCAGATCAAGCCTGCTTACAGCGCCTATACTCCGCCTTCGGCCAAGAAGAAGAAAAAGGTTGAGCGCACCCGCTTCCGCGAGTCGACCCACACCTTCAGGCAAAAAACGGCGCAAGCCGCGGCTGAACCGGCAGCAGCGCCGGCGCCGGCCGAAAAAGGCAAGAAGAAGGGTGTCAAGCCCGTAAATCTGGTCACGATGAAGCCCGGCAAGAAGGAGAAGATTCGCTTTGGCCAGGCGCCGACCAAGACTCTTCCCAATGGGCCCGAGACCAAAACCGAGGATGCAGGCGCAGGTCCGCAAACAGTGGCCAGTGCGCCAGAGCCGGTGAATCCGCTCGAGGCCACGGCACGGCCAGAGAAGAAAACGCGCTACACCGATCGCGCCAAACTGCCAAAGCAGGCCAAGGCAAAGGGACCGGCGCTTGACAGTCAGGCTCCCGCCGCGGCAGACGCCGCCGAGGTTGCCGACCGCCAGACTCAGGCTGCTCCGCTGGGGCTTTCTGGCGATACGGCTACCAAAAAGAAGAAGAAGTCTACGACCAGCGGCGATAAGACCCGCCTGACCGACAAGAACAAGAAACCCGATGCCCCCGCGCAGACCCCGGCCGATTCTCCGTCGGCTCCTACGCCGCAAAAGTAGCCGCGGCAGGGTCGCAACCGATCAACGAAACCGCCGGGCCTGGGATCTCATTCCCAGGCCCGGTTTCCTTTTGCCAAAGCAGCGGTCAAAGATTCCTTGTTGCTGCGAGTCCCCAATGCCAGGCGCAACAGCCTCGGCATAACAGCATGTGCTTCAGGGAGTTGCAGCAAGTGTCTTCCCGGCCGCCGTGGCCTGAGCAGAAGCGTTGTGGGCTTCTAACCAATTTGCTTGGCGACTCTCCACTCGAGGCGCCAGCACCACGTAAGGAACAACCGTGCTTGAGAACTGACCTCGCAGTGCAGGATCCGCGAACGGCGGCGCATGGTCGCCGACGATGACGAAGATGGTTGAGCGTCCGAGCTCGGCCGTGGCCAGTCGCGATACGGAACGATGCACGTTGGCAACGAGCTGATACCAAGAGCAGAGCGGCGATTGCGGCGCGAGCCCTATCGAGGTCAAACAGGGCGCACCGTCCGCCAGCGGCGAAGGAACGAGCATCGGCAAATGCGAGTTCAATGTGACCCAGTGAACGAAATACGGATCGGCGTTATGCTCTGAGAGGCGGTGGCCTAGCCATTCGGCAATCGCTGCGTCGCAGGTGCCGGTAAATGCGCCGGGGCAATCTGGCAATCCGGATCCCTTGAAGCGGTCGTTGAACCATCTCTCCTCAAACCCGGCTCTGCCGTACCAGGTCGACCGCGCGAAGAAGTGTCCATCCATGCCATGCAACGCCATGGTGCGATAGCCCAGCGCGGCCAGGCGCTGGGGAAGACACCCCCGCAACTCTGCCGCGGAGGCATTCACAATATGAAAGCCAAACGAATTTCCGCACAGCTCCCGAGCCTCACCTGGAACCGTGCTTCCGGAGAAGGGAACTGTGCCCTGAATTACCTCATAGCGCGCACGCAGGCCGGATTGCGCATAGGGCCGCACCAACGCGTCGTTGAGCGATGCGCTGGCAGCCAGCCCCCACGATTCAACCAGGACAATCACCAGATTCGGCATCTCCTGTCTGTCGCTGCTTGTGCTGAGGCCCGCGAAACGGATGCCCACTGCCGCACCGCTTGGAACGGAGAGTGTCGATCCCTCGTTGGAAATCTCCATCTTGCGCACCCGAGCGGCTTCCAGTTCGCTCGGGATCAGCCGGACGATGGGAACGCGGGCAAGTCGAACCGAATTCGCCAGGCTAAGCTGCATCTGGTCCCCAGACTGGCCCGATTGCAGAGGATTGGGAAAATGCCCGGTTTTGCGAACAATGGTGAGGCAATCCGCTGAGGCCAGAGCAATCGCAAAGGCGATGAGGCACGCCGCGGCGCGCCTGCGATGGCGCTCTTGTACAGAAGGGGCGGGCAAATAGGCGGCGATTGCCGTTACAAGCAACGTGAGCAGGACCACCGCGACCGCGGCATGGCGCCGGGGACCGGAGAGCGCATGAAAGATGCTGATGTTCGTTAAGCACTCTGTGACCGACAGATAGTACGTTCGGCACGCACCGCAGACCATATCCGTTGCCACAACCGACAGCAGCAAACCCGCGGAGAAGATGCGGGGCACAAAAAGCGCCAACAGCCCTACGGCGGCGTACTCAAGGCAAAAGACCCCATGATGGACAAGGCCGAACGAGTTGCTCGCCATCCAGAAGGGAATATTGGCGAGAATCGCATAAAAGAGAACGAAGAACAGCCAGCCCGGAAGGCCGGCGTGCCTCCCGGTCCAGGCCGGGCGCAAGACCAGTTCCATAAACCCTTGCTTCGGAATGCGATAAGCGCCCATCATGAATTCCCCGATGTTGGCAAACCGCCAACCCTTGAGCGTTCCCCCCGCCCCGTTTGGGAAATATCCCTCAAAGCGGATACTGAGTGGCCCGCTCCAGACCCGGTGATATGCATCGAGCTTTCAGCCCACCGCGATGCGGAGCGATCTTCGCCTCGTTCAAGAGTAGTGCGCGGATCTCTCGGCCAGCCAGGTACTGTGCCGGTAAAGTTCCGCGAATTCCCAAGTCGAATCGCAGTGCCGCAATGGGCGCAACCGCCTGCGCTCACTGGCTCATCGAACACTGGGCTATAATCTGCCCTATGGCGGCTATGGCACACGCAAATCTTCCTCAGGCCGAACGCCCCCAGGATGCGTCTGCCATCGCGCCCGCCGCTGCATCCGGCACGGTGCTGAAAATGCACGCCCTTGAAGCGCGGCTGCAACAGTTGGGATCCCTGATGGTGGCATACTCCGGCGGCGTGGACTCCGCGTTTTTGGCGGCCACGGCGCATCGGATACTCGGCTCGCGAATGCTAGCCGTGCTGGCTGACTCACCCAGCCTGGCCCGGCGTGACATGGAGCAGGCTTGCGCGTTTGCCGGCTTGCTTGAGATGCCGCTGCATGTGGTCGCCACCCAGGAAATGGACCGGCCTGAGTACGCCCGCAACGACGCCAACCGCTGCTTCCATTGCAAAGACGAGTTGTTTGCCGTGATGGGAGCTCTGGGCGTCAAGCTTGGTTTTGCCCAGATTGCCTACGGCATGAACGCGGACGACACCAGGGATTTTCGTCCCGGCCAGCGCGCCGCCGAAGAGCACGCCGTGCTGGCGCCGCTGGCCGAAGCCGGGCTCACGAAGCTCGAAATTCGCGCCCTGGCCAAAACCGCGGGCTATACGCTCTGGGATCGCCCCGCCGCGCCATGCCTGTCTTCGCGCGTCGAGTATGGACGCACCGTAACCCGCGAGGTGCTCGAGCAGGTGGAGCGCGCCGAGGAGAGCTTGCGCCAGTTGGGCTTCCGCGAGCTGCGCGTGCGGCATCACGGCGAGTTGGCCCGCGTGGAGATTGCGCGCAGCGAGTTGCCCCGCGCCTTGGCTATGGAGATGCTCGATCGGATCTCAGCAGCAATCAAGCACGCCGGCTTCCAATATGTGACCCTGGATTGCAGCGGCTTTCGATCCGGCTCGATGAATGAGCTGCTATCGGCGGATGTTCTGGCCCGGCGCGGCGCTTAGCGGCGCGATGCGGACCGGAACGTTTAAAATCACAAAGCGATGCGTATTGGATATCTTGAGTGTTTTGCGGGCATCAGCGGCGACATGCTGCTCGGCGCCCTGGTCGATGCGGGCGTTCCATTTGCCTGTTTAGAGGAAGCCGCCGCCGCGCTGAATGTGGGCGCGCGGCTGGAGGTGCGCAAGGTGAGCCGCGGCGGCCTCGCGGGAACCAAAGTGGATGTCATCACTCCAGACCAGAAGGCAACCGAACCGGCTCATGCCCACGAGGAGCACGCTCATTCGCATGAGACGCACGAGCAAGGAGCGCACTCTCATTCGCCCGGTGCCCCATCCTTTCCGCGGCTTTCGGCGGAAAGGGCGGGAGACCATGCTCCTCGTGAACATGCCGGTCATACTCACGCTCACACGCACGCCCCACATCGGCCCTTGTCCAGAATTCTTGAGATCATACGTTCTGCCCCGCTTGCCCCGGCCGTCAAAGAGCGTTCCATTCGCGCCTTCCAACTGCTGGGAGAGGCAGAGGCCGCCATTCACTCCATCCCCATAGAAGAAGTGCATTTCCACGAAGTGGGAGCGGTAGACACCGTTGTTGACATCGTTTGCTCGGCTGCGGGCGCGGAGTCGCTTGGCATCGATCGCTGGCTTGCTTCGCCTTTGAACGTAGGAAGCGGAACCGTGGTCTGCCAGCATGGAACGCTTCCCGTTCCAGCCCCGGCAACTCTCGCCTTGCTGGGTGACGCACCCGTTTATGCAGCCGGAAAGCCCATGGAGCGGGTGACTCCCACCGGCGCGGCGGTGCTGCGGATGCTCGATGTGGCCTACGGTCCGCTGCCGCCCATGCGCGTTCAAGCCTCGGGTTACGGCGCGGGTGGTCGCGATACGCCGGGAGAACCCAATCTGCTGCGGTTGCTGGTGGGCGAGGCGATAGAAGACGCTGCCGATCGGGTGGGCGAAAGGGCTCCTGCGGCAGAATCGATTGCCGTGATCGAGACCGTCGTCGACGACACGAACCCGCAGGTTCTGGCCTACGTGAGCGAATTGCTGCTCGATGCCGGCGCGTGGGATGTGTATCGCGTTGCCGTGCAGATGAAGAAGGGGCGCACCGGCGTGCAATTGACGGTGCTCTCCCGCCCAAGTCTCATGCCTCGGCTGCGCGACATTCTCTTCCGCGAAACCACGACCATCGGCCTGCGCTGGAGGCTCGAAAACAAAATGGCGCTCGAGCGCGAGTTTCTCAAGGTGAAAACCGAGTGGGGCGAGGTGCGCATCAAGATTGCCCGCTGGCCCAATGGCAAGATTGCCAACGCTTCGCCCGAGTATGAGGACTGCCGTCTTCTCGCTACTCTGCGCTCGGTTCCCCTGAAGCAGGTAATGCAGCAGGCCTTGAAGGCCTATGCCGACGTGACGGGAAAGGACGGCCTCTAGTGGATCGCAAAAGCATCGAGACGCTGCTGAACGAAGTGCGCGAAGGCCGCACGGGCGTGGACCAGGCGCTGGATCGCCTTCGCGATCTGCCCTTTGAAGATATCGGCTTCGCCAAGGTCGATCATCACCGCGCGCTGCGCACCGGCATGCCCGAGGTGATCTTCTCCGCAGGCAAGACCGCTGACCAGGTGGCCCAGATCTTTGCGCGCATGGCCAGCCACGGCGGCAACGTGTTGGCCACGCGCGCCACGCGCGAGATGTTCGATGCGGTCGTGGCGGTCGAGCCGCGCGCCGAATTCCATGAGACAGCCCGCGCCATTACGCTCACCCAGGCGGCGGCTATTCCCGGCAAGGGGACCATCGCGGTGGTCTGCGCCGGAACCAGCGACTTGCCCGTGGCGGAAGAGGCTGTGGTGACGGCGCGGCTGATGGGGAATACGGTCGAGCTGATCGCCGATGTCGGCGTGGCCGGCATTCACCGCCTGCTGGCCCAGAAAACCTCGTTGCAGTCCGCCCGCGTGCTCATTGTGTGCGCCGGCATGGAGGGCGCGCTGCCCACCGTAGTCGGCGGCCTGGTCAATGCGCCTGTCCTGGCAGTTCCCACCAGCGTTGGCTATGGCGCGTCCTTTGGCGGGGTGGCGGCATTGCTGGGCATGTTGAACACCTGCTCGCCTAATGTGTCCGTTGTGAACATCGACAATGGATTCGGAGCCGCCTGCATTGCCTCGCTCATCAATCGGCTGTGAGGCAAATGCTCGTCCGCAAGCGCGCATGAAACAATCTTCTTCATGCCTGACTTGCAGAGCGACGCGCTCGGTATTTATATCTCGATTCCGTTCTGCCGGTCGAAGTGCACATATTGCAACTTCGCTTCGGGGGTCTATCCGGCCAGCGAACACGCGCGCTATGTGGACCGGCTGATCGAAGACTTGCAGAACGCCGGCGAATGGGCGGCGCGGATTGGTGTGGAAATGCCGCGGCGGGTGGACACGGTCTACCTGGGCGGCGGAACTCCAAGCCTGCTGGCCCCGGAGCTGCTGGCGCGGCTGTTTGCCGCGATCCGTGCGGAGTTCGATCTGGAACCGGATGCCGAGATCACCGTGGAATGCGCGCCGGGGCAGATTGCGGATGCAATGCTAGATGCGCTCACCCAGTTGGGCGTGAATCGCGTGAGCCTGGGCGTGCAGTCGTTCCTTGACCGGGAAGCGGCCACCAGCGGGCGGCTGCACACCCGCGCGGTGGTAGAGGAGGACCTGCGGCGGCTGCGCGCGGCCGGGATCGCCAACCTGAATGTGGACCTCATCGCCGGGCTGGCCGGGCAAACGTTTGCATCCTGGGAAGAGTCGCTGGCGGCCCTGATCGCCTCGGGCGTTCCCCACGCCAGTGTTTACATGCTTGAGGTGGACGAGGATTCCCGGCTCGGCCGCGAGGTGCTTGCGCATGGTCTCCGCTACCATGCAGGCCTGGTTCCCAGCGACGATGCCATCGCGCAAATGTATACCGTGGCCCTCGAGCGCCTGCGCGCGGCTGGGCTGGGTCAGTACGAGATCTCGAACTTCTGCCGCCCCGGATTCGCATCCCGGCACAACCTGCGCTACTGGCAGCGACGGCCCTACCTGGGGCTGGGGCTGGATGCTTCTTCCATGCTGCGTGCATCGCAGACGCCAAAGGTTGCAGAGATCCCCGGTTTTGTAACAGGGCACGACTTTAGTCGTGCCGTAAGTGCAGCAGGATCAGAGCGGGCTTTAGCCCCTGCGGCCAGCTCTTCGGATATTTCAACAACTGTTCTTTCCTTTTCCGCAACCGATCAACGAGGTTACGTGCTTCGCGCGACGACCATCGACGACCTTGCGGCCTATCTGGCCGGCGCGGAGCCAGTCGAGACCGCCTGGCTCTCACCCGAGCGGCAGCACGAGGAGGCCTGGTTCCTTGGCCTGCGGCTCAATGCGGGCGTCGATGTGCCCGCGCTGCAACGGGAGTTTGGCACGGAGCCAGTGGCGCGGGCAATGGAAAAGGTCAGGCGGCTTGCGGCGGATGGGCTGCTGACCTCGTACGGCAGGTCGGTTCGCCTGACCGCAAAGGGGCAACTGCTATCGAACGATGTCTTTCAGGAGTTTCTGGAGTTCACTGCGGAAGACAGCATGGAGACGAAATCGTGAGAGCTTCGATCACGAGGCTTGCGTCATTCAACGTCCAGGATTGGAAATCTGCATGAGACCTTGAGTACGCTGGCGATTATGCACTGTTTGTCGACCCGCATGAGATCGTAATAACGGCGCCCGTTTACGAGAGCCAAACTGTTGCCCCCTTGCAAACCTCCAACATCTCAGTGACGGGCGATTGAATCGTGGGCTGTTGAATCCCGAGCGCAGTTGTATTGAGCCACGCAGTCTGCCAGGGCCTGTTCACACTACTGGCGAGAATGAAGTATGGCCCCTTTTTCGCCGCAACCCGAAGGGCCGGGGCCAATTTTCCCGATTTCTGCGTCGATCGTCGTTAGCAGACACCCGGTATGCGTCACTCCTCACTCCCGGAACTCGAAAAAATTGGCTCCCGGCGTCACCGCGCCAGTAGTGGGAACAGGCCCTGGAAAAACTCTGCACAACACGGCGCCTTAACAGTCATCCACCTGCTTCGCTGGCCCAAGAAGAGAATGAAACCGGATGCACACGCACAAGAAGAGGGCTCGCTTCAGTCGCGCGGCAAATCGTCCTTCAATTTCCCGGCTTTATGCTACTGCCCCCGGTTCCTCAATTGGGGGTGCCTGTCGTTTCAGCGGCGGCGAAGGTGCACTCACCGCATTGGCAGACACGGCGCAGGTATTCCCAGGAGTAGATGCCGCCGGAGTGGCCATCGAGCCAGTTGAACTGGATGGCGTAGCGGCCTACTGCGTGGGCGCTGGCCGGTTTGGCTGGCGCCGAGTACATCGGCAGGATTGCGGCGGGCTTTGGCTTGGCCTGGCCCGGCTTGCGTCCCTCCAGCTTACGCTCCTCAATGCAAGTGGCGCAGGGGCAGGCCTCGCGCAGCCAGGCAAAGCCCCAGGCGCTGCGGTGACCATCGACCCAATCGATCTCCAACCCCTTGCCTTCGGTCAGCAGCACGCGAACCTTCTCCGGGGTGATGGCAATGCGAGGCAGTGGACGATTTTCTTCCGTCTCGCGAACTTCCTGGTCCTTCGAGACAAAGCGGATTCCTTCGTGGCTCATAGTTACAGTTTACAGGGGTCAGCGATCAGGGATCAGGGCTCAAGCCGCTTACCGGCGATGCCGACCCATGGGGGATGAAACTGCATTCATCGCTCCCGTCCGCCAACTTGCGGTCTCGCCGACCCGGCGCGGCGGGGGCCGACTCGCTGCGTTGGTTCGATCACTCTTGGCGCCCGTTCCACTCGGCGCATTCAACGTGCTCCAAAATCGGAATCCTGTTTCTCCCGGAGGAAGCTTACGGGGGTTAAGCGCCCGCCGATAGCACTTGCGGCTGATCCCTGATCCCTGATCCCTGATCTCTGACCCCTGATCTCTGACTACTGCCGCCAGAAAAACCATGCCGCCATGGACAGGCCGATAAGAACGACAAGCCAGCGGAGGATAGCCTGGGGAATTCTTCGGGCGAAGCGCGCCGAGGTATACCCGCCAATGGCGCAGGTGATCATGGCCAGCAGGCAGTAACGCCAGACAACTTGGCCGCTTGCAGCGAAGATGATGCAAGCGATGCCGTTGGCGGGAGTGGTTGCGGCGACTTTGAGGGCATTGATCTCGTGCAGGTCCTGGTGGCCGAAGAGCGAGAGCATCGTGATGAGGAGGAAGCCCGCACCTGCGCCGAAGTAGCCGATGTAGAAGCACACGGCCATTGTCGCCAGAAGAACCGGCAGCCGGCGAGACGGTTGGCGATTCCCGGCAACCGCTGTCTTCCGTGCTTCAAGGCGGCGGGCGACTGGACCGCTGACCGCGAAGATGGAGGCTGAGATCAGCAGCAGCCAGGGCACAAGGTGCAAGAAGGTCATTTGAGGTGTATTCAGAAGAACCACGGCGCCTGCGCTCCCACCAAGAAGTCCGGCAAATCCCATCGGCAAGGCGAGGCGCATATTCTTGCGGATGTCGTCGCGGTAAGCGGCGACCGAGGTAAGCTGACCGGGCCATAACGCCACGGTGTTGGTGGCGTTGGCCTGAACAGGCAGCATCTTCATGCTCAGCATGGCGGGGAATGAAAGGAACGAGCCGCCCCCGGCCACGGCGTTGAGCACCCCGGCCAGAAACGATGCCACGGTGAACCAAAGCCAATGCCAGTCCATGAACGGGGGAAGGCTGAAGAGGTGCGTCATCTATCCCCAATTCTAAAAGGACAAGCGAGGCTATGCTGGATTTGAAAGGATTGGAGCATGGGATGACGTTATTGTGAGCAGGGGATCTTCGCGCGACGTTCGCGGACTGTGAACTGCTTTGGCAATCAATACAACTTCGGGCAAGCGCCAGTCACCCGAAGATGGACTAGCCGGGAGATCGGCAATGCAGGAGGATAGCCTAGATGGTGCTAACAGGAAAGGATTCTGACGAAATGCTGAGCGACACTACTTGCTCCCCCATGACAATGCGCTTCCCTGTCAAGCGCGCCCCTTTCCCCCGCCAAAATCCCGCCACCATAGTCGGGACTCCGGAACACGCCGCATTGGTCGAGGCCGTCAAGCGGAACTTCCCCGAGATTTACGATACAAACTAGATTAAACCACGACTGAGCAGTCCTTCCGGCAAACCCGGATGTGGGCGCCTGTCCCCAAATCTCGACTCAAATAGGTGAGCTTTGGCCCTCTCGCCAGGGACAGCTCTTCCTTTTCCTCGCCAAAACTCCAGCGACTCCTTCACCAAATTTCTTACAAATAGCTGATAAGAAAGGTGATATTCAATCTACAAATATGAGCGTAGTGCGCGCATATTTTATGAATCATTTGTGCTATAGTTCTATCAGGTTTGTTGAGCGGCCAGAACTCATAGTTCCGGCCCCGCAAATCCAGAATTTCATCACGAGGATACAATCATGGCAATCACTCGTTGGTACCCGTTTCGGGAAGTCGTTTCTTTGCAGAACCGCGTCAA
>Ga0302194_10002009_pt1 | contig 12953 bp, 13 predicted proteins | sample II_Bog_N1_1_FD_200227 | JGI IMG/M metagenome (GOLD analysis project Ga0302194, IMG submission 200227) | Peat permafrost microbial communities from Stordalen Mire near Abisko, Sweden - II_Bog_N1_1 | ecosystem: Environmental > Terrestrial > Soil > Wetlands > Peat | place: Sweden: Abisko...
TAGCAGGACTATACAAAAAATCGAAAAATCTGGATGACTGTTTGTTGGTAAATGATAAAGGTCATATTATTGAATCTATAAGTTCAAATATATTTGCTGTAAAAAACGGAGTGCTTTATACCACACCTATTAGTGATGGATGTGTTGAAGGTGTGATGCGTAAAAAAATAATAGAAGTGGCTGCAAAAAACAGAATCGCGGTTCAGGAAGTTTCTATTTTGCAAAACATTTTATTGAGTTCCGATGAGTTATTTTTAACTAATTCAATACGGGGAATACGATGGGTGGTGGCATACAAACAAAAAAGATATTTTAACAATACTTCAAAAATTTTAACTGAAAAATTGAATGAGTTCGTAAATGAGTTATAATTTTCAAGAACTTTTTTAATTAAATTATTGATCACTTATGGAAAATCTTAGATTATACATTAACTCCTTGCGTCATGATTTTTCAAAACAATCGTTGAGTGAAAATGATGTAAACAAAAATGCCATTGTGCAATTTGAACAATGGTTTAAAGAAGCTGTAAATGCTAAAGTTAACGAGCCTAATGCAATGACAGTATGCACGGCAACAAAAGAAGGCAAGCCTTCGGCAAGAATTTTATTATTAAGAAATTTTGATGAAAACGGTTTTGTTTTTTATACCAACTACGATAGCAGAAAAGGACATGAAATAGAAGCGAATCCATATTGTTCCATTTTGTTTTTTTGGCCTGAACTGGAACGTCAGGTGCGTATTGAAGGTGTGTTACAAAAACAAAGCAAGGCAGATTCGGATATTTATTTTCAAACACGACCGCGTACAAGCAAGCTGGGAGCATGGAGTTCACCACAAAGTAAAGTTATTGAAAGCAGAAAAGTGCTGGACGAAGCCTATCAAAAAAATTCCGAAAAGTTTCCTGATGAACAAGTTCCCCGCCCTGAGTTTTGGGGTGGATATTTGCTAAAACCATCTAGTATAGAGTTTTGGCAAGGACGACCCAGCCGAATGCACGACAGGATTTTGTATAGAAAAGAAAATAACAATTGGACTATTTCAAGACTTGCTCCTTAATAATGCTGATTAGTTGGCAATACCGAACAGAACACTTTCAAATATGATTGAAATAAAATCCCCCGTTAGACAATTAACGAGGGATTTTTATTTTCCAAAAAACTAATACTACTCTTCAGTAGCTTTTTTTGCCGCCTTTTTAGGAGCAACCTTTTTAGGAGCTGCTTTTTCAACTACAGGTTTTACTTTTTTAGCTGCAGGGGCAGTTGCCACTGCTTTCTTTTTATTTCTTGGTCGTGTAACACCGTATGAACCCATTGATATTTTTCCTTTACGGCTTTTTTTATCTCCTTTTCCCATATTAATTATTACTTGTTTTTATTATTGATTACTGCAAACATACGTGATTTTTTTAAATCTTAATCATCAACCCTTATAAACTATGAATTGTACTTTTTATTTGTACTGTTGCTTAGATGCATTAAATTTTTCAATCACTTCCATACTGGCTCCTGTTGAAGAATATCCGCCATCGTGATATAAATTTTGCATGGTAACCATACGTGTTAAGTCCGAAAACAATGTAATACAATAATCAGCACATGATTCGGCACTGGCATTTCCTAAAGGAGAAACTGAATCGGCAAAATCAGAAAAATCACCGAACCCTTTAATGCCGCTTCCGGCAGTAGTTTTAGTAGGTGATTGAGATACTGTATTAATACGAACTTTATTTGATTTACCATATTGATATCCAAAGCTGCGGGCAATAGATTCAAGCATCGCTTTGATGTCCGCCATATCTCCATAAAAAGGATACGTGCGTTGCGCCGCCATATAGGTTAACGCTACCACACTGCCATAATCTGCAATGGCATCCAGTTTTTTTGCAACACTCAGCATTTTATGTAACGACAACGCCGACACATCAACCCCTTTCATAAAATAGTCGTAATTGGATTCGGTATATGGAATATTTTTACGGATGTTCACACTCATACCTATGGAGTGTAAAACAAAATCAATTTTGCCACCTAATATTTCTTGCGATTTAGTGTACAAATTGGTTAAATCTTCAATGCTGGTTGCATCTGCAGGAATAATTTCCGATTTAGTCTTTTCTGCCAACACTTTAATTTCGCCCATCCGCATTGCTACGGGTGCATTTGTCAACACAAATGTTGCACCTTCTTCATGTGCTTTTTCAGCAACTTTCCAAGCTATGGAATTTTCATCCAAAGCTCCGGTAATAATACCTCTTTTACCTTTTAATAAATTGTATCCCATAATTGTTTTATTAAATATTATCATCGCAAATATATAATTAATAATTGATTTTGAGCAGTTGAAAATAGTACTTGAATAGGTGTTACTAAGCTCACTCGCAGGTTGGAAATTACTGTTATGTAAGGGGAATTAATTTGAACCGACTAAAAAAATCATCATGGCTAAAGCCTTTGAGTAGCTTGGTTTTTATAACCCCAGCCTTAAGGCTGGGGTTACAAATAAAACAGCTATATTAGCAGGGCTTTAGCCCTTTTGTAGGTTAGTAGTGATAACCAACGTATAAAAATGTGCACGCAAGCCACAAAGGAGTACCTGTTATTTTGGATGAAGTAAGTGCTATAGGTATATTTGCAGTACCAAAGCCCTAAACTTGAAACCAAAGTGAAGCAACATGCAAGCAAATTAATTCCAGTAAAACAACAGAGATTTATACACACGTCAGTCAAAAATCAATTAACAAAATAAAAAGCCCTTTAGATAAGCTAAACATAAAAATAAAAGGAAACTCAAAAAAATAAAAACTTCCTCCTATATATAAGTTAGCTGTCACCCTAAACGACCAACGTGCAGACATCAACAGTATGACAAAAAGATAAAACCAAGTCCACCCAGCATCATACAATAATTTGACTTTTCACTTTTGACTACAACAACAGTCGTTTTGGATAAATCTGTTTTTTAATTTCGTTGCAACTTTGCATCAACAAATAAAAGCAGATAAAATGACAAACGAAATTGCAAATTGGACAGCTTCTAAAATCCCTCAAAGAGATGACGGTTTAGCTGTAATCACAGGTAGTACAGAAGGTATTGGTTACGAAGGTGCTCTTGCAATTTCATCAGCAGGATGGAACGTAATAATTATGGGGCGTAACGCTCAAAAGGGAGCGGAAGCAATTACTAAAATTCTTCAAATTAATCCGAATGCAAAAGTAAGTTTTGAAAAAATTGACCTTGCTGATTTATCTTCAATCAAATCCTTTGCTTCGAGAATGATTGCAAAAGGCAAAGCTATCAATCTTCTCATAAATAACGCTGGTGTAATGACACCACCAAATAGGCTCGAAACTAAAGATGGATTTGAGTTACAATTCGGTACAAATCATATTGGTCACTTTGCACTGACAGCCCAATTACTTCCTTTGCTTCGTAAAGCACCAGATGCTCGTGTTGTTACTGTGTCAAGTATAGCAAATCGTGGTGGAATAATCAATTTTGATGACCTTCAATCAACATCCTCGTATGTTCCAGGGAAAGCATACAGTCAAGCAAAAATTGCGAACCTGATGTTTGCCTTAGAACTTCAACGAAAAAGTAAAAAGCACGGTTGGGGTATTACCAGCATAGCTTCACATCCGGGAGTTTCCAGAACAAATCTATTGATTACTGGTGCAGGAGGATGGAGTGTTGCTGGAATGGTAAGAACTTTTCTACCGTTTTTATTCCAACCATCTTCACAAGGAGCATTACCAACTTTATATGCAGCAACTTCCCCAGAAGCTAAGGGAGGTTTATATTATGGACCAAACAAAATGAGTGAGACACGTGGCTTTCCTTCCATTGCAAAAATCCCTTCACAAGCAGAGGATTTGGAAGTGTCTTTAAAATTATGGGAAGTATCGCAAAAGTTGGCAAAGGTTGCGTTTTAGAAAATTTACATTCAAATAAATAATTCAAAATGACAAAAAGTATAATATCCTTAATATTGTTACTAATATCAGTATTCTTAAATTTTAAAAATGGTTATGGTACTCTTAATTCGGGTAGTAATCCCGAATCTGCAAAAATGATGGCAGAATTAGGCATCAAAGTTTCTTATCTTCCATATATCGGGATTGCACTCATTGGAATTGGGATTCTTATATTATTTCCCAAAACATTTTTAATTGGAAATATTCTTAATGCCATTAGCTTTATTCTCATTATGGCTTTGGCTTTAAACGCAGGGAATTATAAAATGGGATTGATAGAAATCCCGTTTTTACTAATGCCATTACTTTTAATTTGGCTAAAATATCCATTTAAAAATGAATGACCTCGCAGCAGAGCTGCGAGGTATCGCATAACTAATAAGTAACGCTTACAAAAACGTGTTCGCAAAAAGCGAACGATTTTTTAACCCCGCAGTAAAACTGAGGGGTATTAACCTAATAAAATTTTTTCATTCCTTTTTGACCGAAATAAATCTAAAAAAGGAGCCCGAAATAAAATCTCGTATTTCTGAAGGATGGAAAGCTTATCAAGAGGCGCGCAAATTATATTATGCCAAAGACAAGACAGTACACAAAGACCAAGAAGCATTATTACTTTTTGACTTAACTATTGAATGCGGTTTTAATGATGCATACGCAGACAGAGCATTTTGTTTGCAGGGTTTTAATTTTCATTTTGAGGCAATTGAGGATTTCAATCAAGCAATTTTAAAATCTGCTAATTACGCTCATCTATATTATGCTAGAGGTTATTCAAAAAGTGTTGTTTTAGACTATGATGGTTCCATCTCTGATTTAATTATTGCTGTTGAATTATCAAAAGAGAAAAACAAATTAAATAAGCAATATGATAATGAAATAAGTAAACAGGGATATAATTCAGTTACTCAATTTTACCAAGATGCATTGCAAGAGGTTTTGGTGCTTGCAACTCTTCTTATACAGTAACTTGTAAGCAAAACTTACCTACAACTTAATAGTAAATTAAACAGATAAACAAAATAACAACGCATTTTAATCGTAAAACTTAATATATTTGAACCTCGTAGATTTATTTATCATATCATCCACATTCGTTATGGCAAATCTTTGGGTAAAAAAATCAATTACACAAATTCAAAAGGACAATATAGAAGATAACGGTGGTTTAAAACGAACACTTGGTCCTGTGTCGCTGGTTGCGTTGGGTATAGGAGCCATTATTGGTGCAGGTTTGTTTTCCATTACGGGTTCAGCCGCTGCCAATTATGCCGGACCGGCGGTTACAATATCGTTTGTTATTGCGGCATTGGCATGTGCGTTTGCGGGTTTGTGTTATGCCGAATTTGCTTCGATGATTCCCGTTGCAGGGAGTGCTTATACCTATTCGTATGCAACCATGGGAGAATTTATTGCCTGGATTATCGGTTGGGATTTGGTGTTGGAATATGCTGTAGCCGCTGCAATGGTATCCATCAGCTGGTCACGGTATCTTGTTAAATTTTTAGGTTATTATAACATTCATTTACCTGTTGCCTATACGCTTTCTCCATTCGATACAGCTAAATTGGCGGATGGTACCGTTGCTCATGGCATGATTAACATTCCCGCAGTTATTATTGTGGTGTTGATGTCATTGTTATTGGTAAAAGGCACTAAGGAATCGGCTTTTGTAAATGGGTTAATTGTTGCATTAAAAGTGCTGGTTGTTTTAACCTTTATTATTTTGGGATGGCAATATATAGACACAACAAATTACACCCCTTACATTCCTGAAAACAAAGGAATTCCGGTTACCTCTTCCGAATCTTTTTTTAAATTTTTATTTTCAGATGAGTTTGGTCATTATGGCTGGAGCGGTGTTGTAAGAGCCGCAGGTATCATATTTTTTGCATACATCGGTTTTGATGCAGTATCAACCGCTGCACAAGAAGCCAAAAACCCAAAGCGCGATATGCCTATTGGCATTTTGGTATCCCTTGCCATTTGCACGGTTTTATATTTGTTGTTTGCGCATGTAATGACGGGAGTAACCAGTTATACAAGCTTTCAGGGGGCTGATAGTATTGCACCTGTTGCTGTTGCTATTGACCACATGGGTACTGTAGGTGCCAATGGCATTGTTGTTCCTGCTTATCCCTGGCTCAATAAAATAATTATTCTGGCAATTTTGGCAGGTTATTCTTCGGTAATCATGGTAATGTTAATGGGGCAATCGCGCGTGTTTTACTCTATGAGCAAAGATGGATTATTACCCAAAGTTTTTTCTGACGTACATCCAAAATTTGGAACGCTGGCTAAATCCAACTTCTTATTTATGGTATTTGTTAGTTTGTTCGCAGCATTTGTACCTCACGAAGTGGTGGGGGAAATGACAAGCATTGGTACTTTATTGGCATTTGTGCTTGTATGTGCAGGCGTAATGATATTGCGAAAAACACAACCCGACTTACCTCGTTCATTTAAAACACCATTGGTTCCTTTGGTTCCAATTTTAGGAATTGTTTCCTGTTTATTAATGATGGCGGCATTACCCGGAGATACATGGATGCGCTTAATCATCTGGTTGTGTATTGGTTTTTTCATTTATTTTTTTTACGGAATAAAAAACAGCAAATTGAATAATAAATAATTGTTAAACCAGATTTTATAGTCCTACCTATTGCTGCAAAGCTGCTTGTATGAAACAATTTATCAGAAATTATTTTACATTCAACAAACGTGAACGAAATGGAATAGTTGTTTTATTAGGCATTATAACACTTCAGCTGTTGTATTTAACCTTTTCCGATAAATTTCACACCCCCGAAACTATTGATTTTAGTGACTTTAAAAAAGAAATAGAAAAAGCAGAAAGTGTATCACTAAAAGAAAAAGCAACTGCTAATTATAATGAGGAGGCATTAATTACAAATAAAACATCTTTAAATAACAAAACTTCAAAAGCTGTTTATTTCAAATTTAATCCTAACAATTTATCTGAAAAAGATTGGCGACGATTAGGACTTTCTGAAAAACAAATACATGTGATAAAAAATTACGAAGCGAAGGGCGGTAAATTTTATAACAAAGAAGATGTAAAAAAGATGTATTGTATTTCGCCTAAACAATATAAAGCATTAGATTCTTATATTGACATTCCTGCAATTGCAGCTAAAAAGGTTACTGCGCAACCACAAAAAGCGGAAATTAAAACTTACAATTCCGAAACAATTGATATTAACACAGCGGATTCAAGTCAGCTGGTGCAATTGAAGGGAGTGGGATCTTTTTATGCAAAAAACATTGTCAAATTAAGAAACGCATTGGGTGGGTTTATCAATAAAAATCAGTTGTTAGAATTGTGGAAATTTGATGACGATAAATTAAAAGAGATAGAAAAAAATATAACCGTTGATGCGAACAGAGTAAAAAAAAGAAACATTAACACATTAACAGCAAAAGAACTAAAACATCCTTATTTAAGCTGGAATCAAGCAAATGCCATTGTTTATTATAAAAACAAACATGGCAATTATCGCACTATTGAGGAAATAAAAAAAACGGATGTGATTGACGAAGAAACGTATTTGAAAATTGCACCTTACCTGACAGTTGAATAATAAAATGTTAGAACAAAAAATTAAAAACAATATTCGCGATGTGCCTGATTTTCCTAAGAAAGGTATATTGTTTAAAGACATTACTCCCGTTTTTAAAAATCAACAATTATGCAGCGAGATAATAGAAGAGTTTGAAAAATTAACATCCCATAAAAAAATTGATGCTGTTATTGGTATTGAAAGCAGAGGCTTTTTGTTTGGCTTTGCATTGGCAAACAAATTAAATGTTCCTTTTATATTGGCTCGTAAAGCAGGTAAATTGCCCTACAAAACAATTTCGTATGAATATGAATTAGAGTATGGAAATGCCAAAATTGAAATACAATTGGATGATATTAAACCCGACTGGAATGTATTAATACACGACGATTTATTAGCTACAGGAGGAACAGCCGAAGCCATAGCAGAATTAATTCAAAGACAAAATGGCAATGTTGCAGGCTTTACTTTTTTGATTGAACTGACTTTCTTAAAAGGAGAAAACAAATTGAAAAAATACAATACAGATATATTGAGTTTAGTACATTTATAGCTGTTTGCAGCTTTGCACAAGCTTCGCTAGTCCCATTTACGCATAATTAAAATGTAATATAATTTAAGTTTACCTTTATAAACCATACAATTCTTCACGCTATGATAAATAGATTTTTAATTTTAGTTCTGATTTTTTCTTCTTCCTTCAGCTTTTCTCAAACACTGAGTGCCGAATTAGAAATGCCTCAAACTGTTGAGGTTGGGAGCGATTTTATTGTAAAAATAACAGTTACAAAAAGTAACATTAATGGTTTTATGAGATATTATCAAAAGCTTCCGGCCAATTATACCGCGAGTGTTGTGGATGCCAAGGGCGGTTCGTTTGTATTCAAAGACAGCATTGTTAAAATCATTTGGATTTCACCTCCTTCTGAAGACGTGTATTCATTTTCGTACAAGTTAAAAGTACCCGAAAATGCAAAAAACGAAGAACCTTTTGTTGCAGCCATTGATTATACTATAGAGCTGAAATCTGAGTCTTTTGCTTTTTCGGACAAATTTATACGATTAAATCAACCTGTAACGGAAAACGTCGTTATTGAAAAAACAGAAGAAACCCAACCTGCAACAATTCCTGTTGAAGAAAAATCAAAAGAGGCTGAGCCACCTGTGGTAACTCAAACAGAAAATTACACCTACGCCGTTCAAATAGGAGCTTTTACTACCCAACCCAAATTTACAGGTGTAAAAGAATTAAAAATGATTAAACTGAACAATGGTATAACGAAGTATTTTTCAGGTAATTTTAAAACACGCGCAGAAGCGGAAAAAAGAAGAGATGAACTAAGAAGCGGAGGACGTTTTCAGGATGCTTTTATTGTAAAATTACAAGAAGGAAAAATTGCTCAGTAATATAACTTTTCAGTACTATCTTTTTCAAGGTAAATGTTTAAGTTTGAACACTTAAATATACCAAACTTATTTTCCTTCCTCAATTTGAACAATCAAAGTCCACTTATCTTTAACCATTCAAACATTTTATCAAACGCATAATTGCGAGATGCTACTTTTGATAAGAAAACATCATGCATTGCATCTTTTACTTCAAGCAATGTAACGTTGCTTCCCAGTTTGGGTCCAATTTGTTTCATGTGTTCTACGTTTAAAATAATATCTGCCGTATCAACACCCGTACTATTTTTTTTAGGAAGAAACGATTTGGAAGAGTGTATTAACAAAACCGGCACCTGTATATCAGAACTTGCTTTTAATTTATCCTGATTATAAATAATACTTTTAAGCCAAATAAAATAGGCAGGAAAACCCAGCAGCGGTTTCCATATTAAATTAAAATCCCATTCACCATTATAATTTTTATGCAGGCTTTTTACATACGCTTCCGGCATATGCTTTTGCGCAATAGCATATTGAGGTAATAATTTCATCAACCATTTATGTACAAACTTTAGCCCATCCAATTCTGTTTTAGAAGTGTTCATTTCCAGAAACGGAGAGTTTAAAATCAAACCGCTCACCAGATTTTTCTCCTCTCCATCATTGGCATATCGGCTCACAATTAAGCCACCTGTAGAATGTCCTATTAATACTACTCTTTGTCCTGAGATTTTGTTAATTTGTTTGATGGAATAAGATATTTCTTCATAATATTCATCTAACGATTTGCAATAACAGGCATGTTGATGCTTTAACAATGAACGTCCGTATTTTCTTAAATCCAGCGCATAAAAATCAAACCCATTATCATTAAATTTTTGCGCTACATGCGGATGAAAAAAATAATCTACAAAACCATGTATGTATAATACGCTCTTTCTATTGCCTGTATTGGCTTTTGCTTTTATGAGTGTGGCAACAGCCTTTCCTTCATAATCATCTTTTAAAGAAATAATTTCTAAATCAAAATTACTGTCGGTTGCTTCCATGTTAAATTTTTTTAAGTAAAAACCCTTTGCCATGAATACTTCAGCAAAGGGTTTAATTGTTTATTGAACTATTTTAATTTTTATTTCATTTTAGCAAAAGCAGGAATTTTACTTTGTGCTAAATAAAATGAACCAAATAAAACTGTATTATAAAATAAGTCGCCAAGCATTGTTGCCCTGAAAAAAGGCAAGCCTGAAACGTAAGCTGCATTTAAACCTGTAATACCTGATTGAAAGCCGGTTGCAGCCCAATAGCCAAAATTAGTAATAATAAAAAACAATACAGAAGATGTTAATGAACCTATTACAACTGACTTAATTGTCAGGTTACGTTTAATAATCAAACCTATAACCGTAGTTAATGCAAAAGCTGTATAAACATAGATAATAGTATTATGAAAACCCCACCCAAACATTAATTGCAGGGCTAAATCACTAATAAACATTGCAAGTAATGGAATTACAAAGGCAAACTTTTTATCAGAAAAGTAAGCTCCTCCGAATAAAGCCATTGCAGCAATAGGAGTGAAATTATCTATGTGAGGTAACAAACGGCTCAAGGCAGCTATAAAAACTGCAGATGAAACAAAAATGAATTGCGGAGTGAATAGTTTTGATTTCATAGCTTCTTATATTTTCTCAAAGCAAAAATAGTTTTTTTATTTCAAAATAGTAAAAACAATTTTTCAGGTTTGAATAATCCCAACATTATACGCTTTAGTAATAGGCGCATTATTCGCCATTTCAATTCCCATCGAAATCCATTTACGAGTATCTAACGGATGAATGATGGCATCCATCCATAAGCGAGCGGCTGCATAATAAGGAGTTGTTTGACTATCATATCTGTTTTTAGTTTTGTTGTAAAGTTCTGCTTCCTTTTCGGGAGTAATAATCTCGCCTTTGGCTTTTAATGATGCAACTTCTATTTGTACCAATACCTTTGCTGCTTGTGAACCGCCCATTACTGCCATTTGAGCGGTAGGCCAGCCAATTATCAAACGAGGGTCAAAGGCTTTGCCACACATGGCGTAATTACCTGCGCCAAATGAATTGCCAATAATTACTGTAAATTTAGGCACTACGGAATTTGCCATAGCATTTACCATTTTAGCTCCATCCTTAATAATTCCGCCATGTTCGGAACGAGAGCCAACCATAAATCCTGTAACATCTTGCAAAAACACTAATGGTATTTTCTTTTGATTGCAATTCATAATAAAACGAGCTGCTTTATCGGCACTATCACTATAAATTACGCCGCCAAACTGCATTTCACCTTTTTTACTCTTTACCACCTTACGTTGATTTGCAACAATACCTACACTCCAACCGTCAATTCGTGCTAAGCCACAAATGATGCTTTGACCGAAACCTTCTTTGTATTCTTCAAATTCCGAACTATCTACCAATCGTGCAATAACCTCATACATGTCATACTGCTTATCATGTGCATCAGGGATAATTCCTAAAATCTCCTTTGCATCTTTTTTAGGAGCAGTAGCAGCAATATGATTAAAGCCGGCTTTATCAAAATCTCCTATTTTGCTCATAATATTGCGAATGCGCGTGAGACAGTCTTTATCATCCTTACATTTATAATCGGTAACACCAGAAATTTCACAATGGGTGGCAGCGCCCCCTAATGTTTCATTGTCAATAGTTTCGCCAATGGCAGCTTTTACAAGATAGGAACCCGCTAAAAATATACTTCCTGTTTTATCAACAATCATGGCTTCATCACTCATAATAGGAAGGTAAGCACCACCTGCCACACAACTTCCCATTACAGCCGATATTTGCAAAATGCCCATACTCGACATTACAGCATTGTTTCTGAAAATTCTACCAAAATGTTCCTTATCAGGAAATATCTCATCCTGCATTGGTAAATACACCCCTGCACTATCCACTAAATAAATAATGGGCAAACGGTTTTCAATGGCTATTTCCTGAGCTCTCAGATTTTTTTTTCCTGTGATGGGAAACCACGCTCCTGCTTTAACCGTAGCATCATTAGCAACAATAATACATTGCCTGCCACTTATATAACCAATAACAATCACAACGCCCCCTGCTGGGCAACCACCGTGCTCGGCATACATATCTTCACCTGCAAATGCACCTATCTCAAGAGTTTTAGAATCTTTATCTATCAAAAAATCAATACGCTCGCGGGCACTCATTTTACCTTGTTCATGCAGCTTTTCCATTCTGCTTTTTCCACCACCCTTATAAATTTTATTTAACTTTTGTTCCATTGCCGAAATAAGCAACTTCATGTGGTCTTCATTTTTGTTAAATTCTATATCCATTGTTTTAGTTGTAAGTCAATAATCAATAGTTATATGTAAATAGTATAAAGCCCAAAGTTATAAGATTGTTTCACATATTAAAACAACGACGATAACTTTTCTCGTTTGATTTTCAAACGTATGGTTTTTCAAATAAATTCCTTAGCTCTTGAACCTTGATTAAATAATAAATCCAGAATGCTTAAATTTTCGATAAATCCAAATTTAGTTTCAAATACCTGAGAATAAGGTTTCACAAGATAATAGTTGTCTTTTAATAAGATTTCCTTGGGAGATAGTAAGATACGATAATCATCCGCATCCGCATAATTAGCTTGGTATGCTTCTGTAAAACAATAATTTGGTTTAATTTTAAGTAAGCCGAATATTACTTGCTGTAACTTTTCATTGAGATCTATTAAATAATTGAATTTTTCATCTGCAAAAAAAGGTCGGAAATCATCCTCAAAATATTCAAAAAAAGGAGAACGCCTATAAGCCGACTCTAAACTTCGCCAATGGAGTTTCCTCCAATCATAGTCATAAGAAATTTTCATTTCTTTAACGGTTTGTCGTTGATGACCTTTTATTAAAGGAATACTCAGCATTTGAAGTCCATTTGGTGAATAAATATTGCAGCGGTTACGGTAACTTTGTTTTATA
>Ga0302194_10002014_pt1 | contig 12947 bp, 9 predicted proteins | sample II_Bog_N1_1_FD_200227 | JGI IMG/M metagenome (GOLD analysis project Ga0302194, IMG submission 200227) | Peat permafrost microbial communities from Stordalen Mire near Abisko, Sweden - II_Bog_N1_1 | ecosystem: Environmental > Terrestrial > Soil > Wetlands > Peat | place: Sweden: Abisko, Stordalen...
CTGCTCGTTCATCTTGAAGAGTTCCGCGTAGCGTTTCCGATTGAAGGTAGCGTCCTTCAAGAAGAGAAACGACGTGCAAGAGTTCACGATGCTATCGGCGTTCGCGCCGAGGTCTTCGGCGGACTGACCGATCATGGTGACGCCGCCAAGATTCTTGCGCACGGTCTTGATGGATGCGAGTGCGCCTTCAAGCAATTGCCGGTTCTTCATCGAAGAGAAGATCTCTTCGATGAGGATGTGCTTGGGAACGCCAAGATTGGCAGGGTTGTAGAGCACATCATTGATGCGCCGTAGCAGCCACACCATCAACGGCTCGATCAGGTCGGTGTACTGTTCGTTGTTGACGCCCTGGAAATCGAAGCATTGCAGGCGCGAGAGTGAGAGGCTGTCTTCGATGTTGTCGAAGATGGCGGAATAGACGCCTTTGCCAACCCACTTCGAGAGATACCGGTCGAGTTTCTTCGGCAGGAAGAGATTCGAGAGGCGGCGGTTCTCCGCGTCGAGCAGATACATATCGCGCACGGCTTTGTGGATAACGTCATCGTCTTCCGGCTCCAGCTCCGCGCCGCCATTGGTCAAAAGCAGCTTCACAAACGAATAGAGGAATGTGATGTTGCTCTCGGTCGGCTCCAGCCGAAAGGGATTCACGCGCGGCCCATCTTTGCCGATGCGGTCCACGCGGCCACCATACAGCTCGACGACACTTTCATAGCTGCCACCGATGTCGAAGATGTAGGTGAACCCGCCGTATTTCTGCTCGTGGGCGATGGCCATATTGCCGTGAACGCTTTTGCCGGTGCCAGTCGGTCCGAGGATCAGCATGACGCGAACTCCGTCCACGTACACGTCCTGAAAGAACGGTGTCCGTGTGCGCGTCTCGAAGATGTTCAGATATTCGTTGTCGAGGTCTTCGGAGTTGGGATGGCCAAGATTGGGAGCGAACACCGAGGACAGCCGTGCATGATGGTCTTCCGCCAGCCACATCGGAAAGACGTTGAACTTTCCATTGCCGGGAAACATGGCGTAGAAGGCCGAAAGATTGCCCAACGTCTCTTCCATCACCTGCGCACGCGCATCGACGAAGACACGATGCACGGCGGGCGCAATGCCGCGCAGTTCGTCCACGCTGCGCGCGGCCACAAGGAAGCGGAGCGAGAACTCGCCCTGCGCCTTTTTGTCGAGTGAGCGAATGACCTCGCCCAAATCGTCAACCTGCGTGTTGGCGGCGCGCGCTCCGGCCCCAGTTTCAAGCGACGCAGTATCGCGCCCGCTCATCACGCGCGTCAGTACGCCGACTTTGAAAAACGATATGAACTTCTCTTGGGCGTCGATCTCGCCTCTGGCTGCGGCGGTCGATTTGGGCCGCCAGGTCGTCAACAGAATGCTGTCGCAATCGAGCGCCATGAGTCCCGAGAACAGGCAGGGGCGCGATGCCTCCGGCGTCGTCTTCAGAGAAAACATTTGAACGTACCGACGGCCAATGGTGAGATGATCGTTGTGCCATGAAACCGGGCTGTTCACGATCTGACGGTCAACGCCGTCATCGGCGGTCAATATGTAGGCTGCTGCCCATTCTTCAAGATTGAAAAGATAACTGAAAAACTGAAAGACGGCGTTCTTTTCGAGCAGACGCAATCCCAATGATCCGCTGAGATGCCCTTCGAGCAGCGTGGCCGTCTTTTCAAGATCGGCCAGCATCCGCGTTGTGTCGGTGTCGTGCTCCTTCGGCTTGCGCTTGAAGGCCGCGGCCTTCGGCGGCTCCAGCGTCAAGCACCAATGCAGGTCGATGCGACGGAAGCCCGCCGATTTGTCCAGAAAAGCCAACCGGTCATTGACGAAAACCTGTGTGACCGGATTGCCATACTGCGCTTTCTTGGGCAGATTGAAGCCGGACATCACGCGAGTGTATTGGTAAAGGCACGCCCCTTCCGGCAATCCGCGCAACGCGCCTTCAATCGAGCGTACCTGCGCTTCAAGCCCCTGATCGGTCACGCCTTCCTCGTCGATACCGGCGAGCGAAAAGAGGCAACCGTAGCCGCCGCCCTTCAACGCAAAGATGCGGTCATTGACAAAGCGTGCAATCGGTACGATGCTGCACGCGGCTCCCGCCTTGGCGAACCACGGTGTGTATTTCTGTTGCTCAGTGTTTACGCGGGTCATAGTAGGACCTCTGGCTCAAACTCAAGCCCCAAAGCTCGAACATCTTGGGATGTTTGCGGACGATTAGCCATGCGCTCACGGCCAGTGACGGAAACGCGATCAGCGCTACGACGCGGAACCCAACGAGGAAAACCGTTACGCAGACGAATACAATCGCCATCCATGCGCTGAGGTCCAATCCGAGCTTGGCTCGTGGCCTATTGAGCGCCTGATTGATTGGTAACGGCTCTCCTCGCTTGGTCATGGCCGCCTCCTACTGCATCGTCTGCCCGGTGAGCGAGCCAATCCAGCCAGCACCCCAGCCAAGGACTCCAGCGCCGAAGAGCGCGCCAAAGAGTCCGGGAATGGCGTCCTGGAACCTGCCCGACATCATGCGGATTCCGGCGAAGATCAGTCCGCCGAAGCAGATGACCGCACCCGCATAGATGGCGAAGGTTTTGAAGGTGGTCATCAGCGTGGTCGCGCCGGAGAAGTCCATCGTTCCCTGGGCATGGGCCACGCCGGCAAACGAGAGCGCAAGAAGGGTTGGAGCCATCGAGCGGATGGCTGAAAGAAGTGTGGTCTTGAGGGTTTGTCCCGACAGCCGGTTGGCGGACGGAATAAGCAGCCGATTACGACTGGCGTCGCGTCGGAAGATACGGCGGAATCGATTCACTTTGCACCTCCGCTGACTCGTGCGTCAGCATTAGCGCAAAGTTAGAGCGGTTCCGAGGCCGCGTCCAATGAATTCCAGGGAGACCGTTATTCCATTTGGGAATAACGACCGGGTTTTGTGGGGGAGGATTGGCCTAGAATTTGTAGTCGCGGATGGTTTCCGGTGCTCCAGTGCCACCCCTATATAAGGATGCTTCCACGGCTGGACGCACCGTGACATAGCAGGTGAAACTGGTTCCGTCTGTCAGCTCGATCTGGACGCTCGACCCGTCGCCGGTGTCCCGGTGAATGCGGAGCAACTGGATTGTCTTTCCTGCCACTTCCGGGCAGTCGATGAAATCTGTGTTCACAGATTCTCCCTCCTCTCCTATTGAATCGTATCCTTCCCACCTCAATGCTGGCCCAATCCGATGAATTTTTCGTCAACTGGGGCAGTTTCCGGCAGCGCGCAGGACGAGAGCGGCGCATGGATACAACTCCAACCAGGACATTATCACACTCATCGTGTGTAGACGCATAGTGGTCAGGCTTCGAGCATGGAGATGTGGCCCAACACTCCGTTAAGTCTCGATTTGGCTCTAGGTTGCGGCAACTCCGCGACGAGCGGGGCTACTCCCAGGAGGAACTGGCTGAGCGCGCCGGACTACACCGCAACTATGTCGGCGGAGTCGAGCGCGGCGAACGAAACGTCGCTCTGGAGAACATCGTCAAGCTGGCGAAGGCGTTGACCGTCAAGCCGGGCGAATTCTTTGTCGATTTTCAATAATCGGTTCTGCTGTGCCCGCGTTGAGATTGCCAAAATCAGGAGGCATCAGACATTAAGATGCATTGAGCTTATACCTGCCCACCCACGCCTTTGAACTTCTCAACAAAAGCGGAGATTTTCTGAAATACGCTTTGTTTCTTGGTCAGATATTTTGGGTTGAGCGGGCTCATTTTTGGCAGAATGGCATTGAGCTCTGTGCCATTGTCACTGGCAAACTCTCGCTTCAGTGAAGTTGTGATATAGCGCTTGGCCGCCGCGGCATTCAGGTTCTCAGTGCTGATCAGCTCTTGCGCTTCACGCAGCTGCTCTGCTTGAGCAAAGGTAAAGAAGGCATCAATTACGCTGGCCTTGTCGCCAATCTGATCCAAATCGGTCTGATTGATGAAGTCCACAAGCAAGCTCTCTTTGGCGCGGTTACCAATGCTTGCACGAATTACCCGACGGACTTCAGTAACCAGGTCTGATTTGCTTTTGGTTTTCTTGTTGTGCTCAAAAATCAATTCTAGAATGTAGTCGAGATTGATTTCTTGAGACTTCAGCAGGTCCACTTCGAACACCACATCATCCCAGTCGATGGTGGATTGTTCCTTGTCGGTAGAAGATTTCTCCCGACGTAGCCAGTCTCGAACATCGTTGTATGTCGAACGGTAGTCCTGAATTATCCGCTCGTTGGGCATCTTGATCGCTTGCAGTGCTGCCAGGTCATCGTCACTCAAATAGTGCTTGGCTTTGAATGTCTCAACTGCGGCCAGGTCGTTCAAATCCACGTTCTGCAATGCCTTCAGGCTGGCAAATTCATCGTAGTTTTGCAGTACATTCTCAACTCGCAAATACTCCCCAAACAGCTTCACAAAGGCTTTTTTATCGGCCTCTTTCTCGATACCTGCGGGGTCAGGAAAGCGCTGTTCCAGTTCCTTCACCACGTCTACAAAGCCACGCCGCGCTTCACCGGTTGCAACATCGGTAAAGCCTTCCATGTACTCCTTGTAACTCTTCTCCAGCACCACGTTCTTGGTGTTTTTATCTCCAAATAAGGTGATGGCGTCGATTGTTGCCTGCTCCAGATCGCGGAAGGTGACGATGTTGCCGAAGGTCTTGGTAGCGTCAAAAATGCGGTTGGTGCGCGAAAAGGCCTGAATCAGGCCGTGGTAGCGCAGGTTCTTGTCCACAAACAAGGTGTTCAATGTGGGCGCATCAAAACCGGTAAGGAACATACCCACCACAACCAGCAGGTCAATTTCCTTGGCTTTCACTTGCTTGGCTAGATCGCGGTAATAGTTCTGAAAGCCATTGCTGTCCACGCTGAACTTGGCTTTGAACAGCGCGTTGTAGTCCGCGATGGCATCGGCCAGGAACTCTTTAGCGCTTCTGTCCATGGCAGAAACATCAAAGTTTTCATCCTGAATGTCGCCAACGGCATCTTGTTCTTCGTTGGCCGCAAACGAGAAGATGGTAGCCACTCTCAGCGGTTTATCGCTGTTCTTCTGCAACTCCTTGAAAGACTCGTAATACAGTTTGGCTGCATCCACACTGCTGACGGCAAACATGGCGTTGAACCCTTTTGCCCCAGCCTGCATGCGATGGGTCTTCTGCCGGAAATTATTCAGGATGTACTGGGTAATCTCGCGGATGCGGTCAGGATGCAACAATGCCTGCTTGTTTTCTGCAGCACTGAGCTTTTTCTCGTCTCGTTCAGATTCAATCGCTTTGAAGTGCGGGCGAACATCGTTGTAGTCCACCTTAAACTTGAGCACCTTCTCATCACGAATCGCGTCCGTGATTACGTAAGAATGCAACTCGCGGCCAAACACGCTAGCCGTAGTGTCTGCGCCTAGGGCGTTTTGCGGGAAGATCGGTGTGCCGGTAAAACCGAACTGGTAGAATTTTTTGAACTTTTTCTTCAGGTTCTTCTGCGCTTCACCGAACTGGCTTCGGTGGCATTCATCAAAAATGAAGACCACTTGCTTGCTGTAGATGGGCAGGTTGTCTTCGCTTTTCATCAGGTTATTGAGCTTCTGAATAGTGGTGACGATGATCTTGTTGTCATCCTTATCCAGGTTGCGCTTGAGGCCTGCGGTGCTGTCAGAGCCGTTCACGCTGTCCGGTGAAAAGCGCTGGTATTCCTTCATGGTCTGATAGTCCAGATCCTTGCGATCCACCACGAAAAGCACCTTGTCGATAAACTCGAGTTCGGTGGCCAGGCGTGCGGCCTTGAAGCTGGTCAGAGTCTTGCCAGAACCGGTGGTGTGCCAAATGAAGCCGCCGCCTTCCGTATTGCTCCATTTCTTGGCTAGATAGGCGCTATTGATCTTCCACAGAATGCGCTCAGTAGCGGCAATCTGGTAGGGACGCATCACCATTAGCGTGTCGCTGGCATCAAAAACCGAATAATGCAGTAATACGTTGAGCAGGGTCTTCTTCTGGAAGAAGGTGGCAGTAAAGTCCTTCAGGTCTTTGATCAGGTTGTTATCTGCCTTCGCCCAGTTCATGGTGAAATCAAAACTATTCTTATTGCGCTGGGTGGTGTTGGCAAAATAGCGGCTGTCGGTGCCGTTGGAGATCACAAACATCTGCAAATACTTGAACAAGGATTGCTCGCTGTTGAAGCTCTCCTTGCTGTAGCGATGCACTTGGTTAAAGGCTTCACGAATGGCCACTCCGCGCCTTTTCAGCTCCACCTGTACCAGTGGCAAACCATTCACCAGAACCGTTACATCGTAACGGTTAGCGTTCGTACCGGTTTGCTCAAACTGCTTGATCACCTGCATCTTGTTGCGTGCAATATTCCTTTTGTCCAGCAGATAAATGTTCTGGATGTGTCCATCGTCAAAGACAAAGTCGTGAATATAATCGTCGTGAATCTTGCGGGTCTTCTCGACGATGCCGTCACTGGATTGGTCGAGCCACGTCTCCACAAAGCGCGGCCACTCGTCGTCCGTGAACTGCATGCCATTGAGTGCTTGCAACTGCACGCGCACATTGGCCAGCAAGGATTCAGGGGTATTCAGCGCAGGCAGGAATTCATATCCCTGATTGACCAAATCCTGAATAAACTCGCGCTCCAGATCGCTTTCGCTTTGGTAGTTCTCCGCAACCTCCCATTCCTGGGTGTACTTGTCGAGAACGATGAAATTGCTCGATTCGGCGATGGTCTTGTACTCGCACATGTTCTGCCCTAGCTCCAGATCCTAGTTTTCGTATGGCTGAAAGTGGTAACTGCTGTTCAGGTGGTTCACCAGGTAACGAAAGACTCGCTTATCGTCTTCGGTGAGATCGGCCACTTCTTCGCCCGCGTGTTTCGAATGGCTAGAGATGTTGATGATACGGGCCTCATAAGGATTGGTTGTGCCGTCATCAGACCTTGGCAACATATCTCCCCACCTCTCATAGCCAAGAAACACTGAGGTCTTTTCCAGGATATTTCTCAGGAAGTTGAAATGGTACTTGTTTATCTCTCCACTCTGGACAGCCTTATCGACCTCTGACTTCAGGAAAAGATGGTATGAAAATGGTGAGTCATTGACTTTCTCGTCAAGATTGAACATGCCATCATCAAGCTTTGCCAGCCGATACTTGGCAAAATGTTTCCTATACTTGTAGCTGCCTTTATCGCTGTTCAGCTCGCTGTACATAACGTTATAAAAAAGTGGGTTATGGGTGGTGATGATGAACTTGACCACAGACCCGTTTGACTTGACCTGCTGCGCTAGGTCTACGGCCAACTGAATCAAATGATTCTCATCCAGCGAGCTGACCGGGTCATCGATGAATACATATTCAAGATGATCAAACTGACGGGTTTCGCGATTTTCTGGTTCGGCTATATTGAGCGTGTTGATGACCTGATCCAGAAGCGCGTAGAAGACACTCCAGATGAAATTACTCTCTTCACCTTTGGAAATCTTCAGATTGCCTGACTGTTCGTCGCTCCCGCGCTCCATCGTAAAAGTGACTTCCGAGAAGGCTTTGATTGTGATCTCTTTGTCGTCCCCGCCATTAACCCGGTATTCTTCGTTGAAGCGTGGCGTGAGCTTCTCATTGGTGTAACGCTGAAAAGTCGCGATGATGTTTTGGTCCTGGCCTTGATCCTTCAGCACCCAATCCGTGAAGGAGTTGGGCTGGATTTTCAATTTGGGGTCGGCATCCTGCTCCAAATCGTTATCCCAGAAGAATAAGTCTTCCGTGAAGGCGTTGTAATACAGAATTTTGTTCCGCGCCAACTCGGGTTCATCGACTTCATTGCCATCAGCCTTGGGCGCAATCAACTGCTTAAACTCGCGCGAAAGGCGTGTTTTACCCATGCCATTAAAGGCATAGATCAGCTGTACCTTTTTGTTGGCATCTTTCAGTTGCTGGGCGATTTCCGATAGTGTCTTGCTCATGTCAGGCCACTACTTCTTCCGACTTGGGAAAGCTAAACAGTTGATCACGGTAATACTCGTACTGCTTTTGCCGCAGTTCGATTTCGTGCGGCAAGCCTTCAGTGATGGAGTTGGTGAGGGTATCGAATCTGTCTAGGATGGCGACGATACGAGCTTGCTCCGCAAGCGATTTCTCAGGATCATTCGGATATGGAATCGGAATCCTGACTTTTTTCAAATTGTCATTGTACAAACGTTGAATTACACCGCCATCCGAGGGATTCCAGTCGGCAACTTGGTAAAAGTAAAACAAATACTTGTTGAAAACTTTTCTTTCATTGTTTTCAAGCCAGATGATATTACTGTCTTGGAAGTAGGCATCTTGTCCGTCGAATATTACGGCCCTGCCAATCGTTCCGCTTGCCGAAATTAGCACCTCTCCCTTTCGGGGGTAACTATACTTGTCTCGATATTCTTCAAAAAGTGCCCTTGTAATAAAGGCGTTCGGCTCTTTCCCGAATGTCCCAATTTTATAGAATGGAATATCGCCAACATCAGAGGTTTGTTCTTTAAATATGCGTTTGCACATACGAACCTCGCCGATCTCTCCCAGTGTCTTCCACTCCACTTCCGTTCCTTCAAAGCTCAACAACTGGTCACGATAGTAGTTGTATTGCTTTTTGCGAGTGGTAAGCTCGGTGGTAAGCTCGGTGGTAAGCTCGGTAAACGTATCCAGAATGCGCACGATTTCCGCCTGAATCTCAAGCGACTTTTCTGGATTGTCAGGGCAGGGGATGGGAATTTGGTAGTTCAATATCTGCTCTTTGTTCCCGCGGGGCATCTTTGCGCCCTTTGCGTGATCCATGTTGTACGAGAAGAATTCGTCTGAAGACAAGAGATAGTAGAGAAACTTCGAATCGACGATTGGCCTGTACATATCGAGGATGCGAACGGCAAGGACATCACCACTACACCCCCCGGAGTTAGTTGCTCCCCATACCTTCTTGAGGTACGGGCGAATATTGCCGAGAAGGATGTCTCCTGGCTCATATGCCGTCAAACGAGCTGTGTTTGGCAGATAGGTCGCATCAATACGTCCACCTTTATTCGCGACAAGATTGTCAACCCCCACGAACGACGTCGCGTCAAGTTCAGTAGCATCGACCCGCGTCGATGAATATTCAGCCACCTCCTCAAGCGCTTTCCACGCCACCGCAGCACCATCCAGCAGCTTTTCCAAGAAAGTCATGCTACTCATGCTTCCTGCTCCTCGCCTTCAATCTCCGCGACAATGGCATCGATGTCTTTCCGCAATTGATCGATCTTGGAGACTGTAGTTTTCAGTTCGGCATTGAGTTGGGCAATATCCACCACTTCGCGGGTGTCTCTGGCTTCAACGTAGCTGCTGACTGACAAGTTGTAATCGTTGGCGGCAATCTTCTCAAAAGCTACCGACTCTGCGAAGTGATCCACCTTCGCTTTGCTATCGAACACCTGCATGATTTGCTGGATATGGCCGGGGCTTGCCGCATCATCGTCATCCGTGAGGACGTTGTTTTTAGTTTCTTTCTTGAACAGCCCGCTGGCGTCAATGAACTGGATGGCGGTATCGGTTTTATGCTTGGAGAGCACCAGAATATTGACGGCGATGGTCGTGCCAAAAAACAGGTTGGGCGCGAGCGAAATCACCGTTTCGACGTAGTTGTTATCCACCAGATATTGGCGGATCTTCTGCTCGGCTCCGCCGCGGTAGAAGATGCCCGGGAAGCAGACGATGGCGGCGCGTCCTTTGCTGGAAAGGTAGCTGAGAGCATGTAGCACAAAGGCGAAGTCGGCTTTGGATTTGGGCGCGAGCACGCCAGCCGGGGCAAAGCGTTCATCGTTGATCAGTGTGGGGTCGTCGCTGCCAATCCAGTTCACCGAGTAAGGTGGATTGGAGACGATGGCATCAAACGGCTTTTCTTCGCCAAAATGTGGTTCTCGCAGGGTATTGCCCAGCTGAATATTGAACTTGTCGTAGTTGACGTTGTGCAGGAACATGTTCATTCGCGCCAGGTTGTAAGTGGTGTGGTTGATCTCTTGCCCGAAAAACCCGTCTTCAATGATGTGCGCATCAAAGTGCTTTTTGGCTTGGAGCAACAGCGATCCAGAGCCACAGGCAGGGTCGTAGATCTTATTGACGCTGCTCTGCTTGTGCATGGCGATCCGAGCAAGCAGCTTTGACACATGCTGCGGCGTGAAAAACTCACCGCCAGATTTGCCTGCATTGGCGGCGTAATTGGAGATGAGGAACTCATAGGCATCGCCAAACAGGTCGATGTGGTTGTCTTCAAAGACTCCAAAATCCAGCTCAGCTACACCTTTGAGCACGGCGGCCAAGCGTGTATTCTTGTCAGCCACAGTGTTGCCGAGGCGGTTGCTGGTGGTATCGAAATCGGTAAACAGACCTTTGATGTCACGCTCGGAAGGATAGCCGTTGGCGGAGCTTTCAATGGCAGCAAAGATGGTGGCCAGGTCGGTGTTTAGGCTCTCATTTGTGTTGGCGCTCGCAGCAACCTTGGCAAACAGTTGGCTGGGGTAGATGAAGTAACCTTTGGTTTTGACTGCGTCGTCTTTGATGTCAGTGGTGATGACGCTGTCGGACAGCTCGGCATAGTGGATGCTGTCGTCGCCGCCCTCGATGTAGCTGGCGAAATTCTCGCTAATGAAGCGATAGAACAGGGTACCGAGAACATATTGCTTGAAATCCCAGCCATCGACTGCTCCGCGCACACCGTTAGCGATTTGCCAGATGCTGCGTTGCAGTTCGGCCCTTTGTTGAATGCTTGTCATCGTAAAAGTCCAGTCCCAATTCGTTTCAGTGTGCTCACGCACAACTCTTAAGCCAAGGGAAATTTGTTGCTGTGGAAAAGCACCGGCGATTTGTCTTCCGGTCACTCTTGCCAGTTGTCGCCTGAAGCCTTCGATTTATCGGGCCAGCGCATCACGGCACTTCGGTCGCATACCTATCACCGGTAGAGCACAAGTTACCCAGCTCATGTGGCTCATTCACGTTCATTTCTGATTTATCTCCTGCTCCAACGCAGCGAGGACTTCGATGATTTTTCCAAATGGCGGCGGCTGCCCGAAGATCATCACGCTCATACTGCGGTAGTCCCTCTCCAACGCCGCGCGCCGCTCATCAGGCGGGACGAGCCGAAGGCTTCCGACCCGCGCCAGATCGTACCTGGCCCAGCCGGACGGATAGAACGTCTCCTTATGGAGTACGACCTGATCCAAGAGGGCAAGGTCCGCCAGAGCTTCGGCGCGAACGGGGCTTTGTGCCAGCATTGCGAGATCGTAATAGTGCCGCGAATAGCGATCCGGCAGCGCCTTCTCTGCCGGTCGATGAAACTCGGCATGGAGAATGGTCGCCTTTTCCCAAAAGGTGCGCTTCGCCAGAAGCGAAGTCACGGCCACGTCGGGTTCGGCGAACATGGAAGGGAACTCTTCCGCCGCAAAGGCGCGCACTGTAAAGCGGTCGCGCGGCACAAATTCAGCATGGGTGCCGAGTTCCAGAATGACCTGGGGCTTGATGTAGTCGAGCGTCGGCGCAGCAGACGGATACTGAAAGCGGACTATATTCCTATCCTGCTCGCTAACTGCCAGTGTCCAATCTTCTCCATTGCCGAGAATTTCTTCGCAGCGTACCCGAAGAACTTCGATAAATTCACTGCCGATGTACTGCTGACAGGCGGCCATCATTTCCGCAAGAATTGCGGCCCGCTTGGTTTTCGACAATCCTTCCCGGCGCGGATCGCGGTCGCCCGTGAAGCCAAGGGCGACGTAATCCACTGCCAGATCGATATCTTCCGAAAAGCGGTTGATTGCGTGATTGATTTTCGACAACGATGTGCCGCCTTTGAAAAGCAGGCGGTCCCTCAGGGCATCAATCGCGAACAACTGTTTCAGTATCCAGCAGACCCAGAAGTCCTTTTCAACGACAGCTTCGGAAAGGTCCCGTCTCTCCGCCGTTTCTGCGAACAAGTCCGCGCGGTCGCGTTTCGTCATTCGTGCAACTTTGTTCACGCGGTCTCCTCTGCAATCCGGCTCGCGACTTCGTAAATCCAATCCACACCGAATCGGGCATCCCGGACGAATTTCTTCCTCTCGGACGGCGTGAGCGCCGCCCGCAGCACTTCCATCTCGTGCGTCCCAACGTTTTCTTTGCCCAGATGACGCAATGCCTGGACGACGAGAGCGATCTTTCCCTCAAGCCCGGCGAGCACCTTTGGACGAGCGTGTTTGAATACAATGCTACGCCGCCCGATGGGCACTTCGTTGTTCGGACCGTCGGTCAGGTAGATGATTTTCGACGGCACCTGTGTCGAAAGCCCAAGCAGGTTTGCCGCCCATGCTCCGTCCGGCACGATCTTCCATCGTTGCCGCCGCGCAATTGCGCGCGCAGCTTCGTCGATGTCAGGACTGAGCGTTCCACCGAGGGCGGGATTAACGCGCGGCATGTCGTACAGACCTCGGCGGATGCGGCGTACCGTGCCCTTGAGCGCCAGTTCCGCCAGGGTCACGTCGATGGTCGTCCGGCTGGCGATGTCGAGGAAGTCCTTCGCCGAGAAGGCTTTTCCCTCGCCGAGTCGTTCAATCCGCGCAACTATCTGATCCCGCATGGATTCCATGCGATACCTCTCTTCTTTGTTAAGAAAAACTATACCTCTTTTTCTTAACGAAGCCAAGACTGTTATTCATCCTGGACCAACTCCGGCACTCCCTTCTAGCCTTTCCTTCCTGCCGCCCACATTCCGCCCCCTTTAACGTCTTCCGAATGGGCATTCTGCGGCTCAGCGCTCAGACCACCTTAAGGCTGGCAGGCAAGGAGATTGCCGATGGATTCGGCTCATATTGAGTTGGACGAGCGCAATGGGCTGTTCTCGTTCTTCCAGATTTCAAGGCGCTCGCGTTAGGTAACCCCAAGTCGGCGTATCGAAGCCACTTGGCATCTGTTCGTAAAG
>Ga0302194_10002015_pt1 | contig 12945 bp, 16 predicted proteins | sample II_Bog_N1_1_FD_200227 | JGI IMG/M metagenome (GOLD analysis project Ga0302194, IMG submission 200227) | Peat permafrost microbial communities from Stordalen Mire near Abisko, Sweden - II_Bog_N1_1 | ecosystem: Environmental > Terrestrial > Soil > Wetlands > Peat | place: Sweden: Abisko...
CGGACTCCGATTAAGTGGTGGGCCGAGCGTGAGGGGGCAATTAGCTATCCGGCGCGACCTAAGCGCGAGCTTCCAACGCCACCTCTCGCCAAGAGCTACGAGAACATCGCCGGCAGCGACTATGCGGCTGTCGTCAACGAACTCATGAAGGACAACGCGGCGTGAAATTCCCCAACCTCGACATTCAAAACTTTTTAACCATCGCCGACGCGGAACTTAGCCTCGCCGATCGGGGGCTCGTGCTGGTCTCGGGTCAGAACGACTTCGACACCAGCGCGAACTCGAATGGCGCCGGGAAGTCCACGATCGCCGACGCGCTATCGTGGTGCCTCTTCGGTCTCACGGCGCGCGGTGAAAGCGGCGACGATATTATCAACAACATTGCGGGAAAGGACTGTCGCGTCGCGGTCGAGATTCAGGATGGCTCCGACATCTATACGGTCGAACGTCATCGGAAGCACAAGATCGGCAAAAACGGCGTCAAGCTAACCAAGCACGAGCTTGGCGATATCGATCTCACCAAGGGCACGGACAAGCTTACCCAGGTCGAGATCGAGAAGGTTATCGGCTGCACTCATGACGTGTTCTGCGCCTCGATCTACGCCGGACAGGACAAGATGCCCGATCTTCCCGGCATGACCGATCGTAATCTCAAGACGCTGGTCGAGGAGGCCGCTGGGACCACCATCCTCGAGCGCGCCTATGAAGAGGCCCGCGCACGGCTGAACCGCGCCACGCGAGACGTCAGCGACGCCGCCAACGCTGTTGGCGCCAAGACAACGATGCTCGACAATAGCAAGAACTCCCTTGACGATCTTGAGGTCGAGTCGGCCAAGTTCATCAGCGATCAGGCCGCCACGATCTCCTCACTAACCACACGGCTCGATGACAAAGTTAAGGAGGTCGCGCTTCATACGGCGATTGTGGCGCGAGAGTCGCTTAATAAGGCGAAGATTGAAACTGAGATCAAGGCGCTCGACGCCGCGATCAACGCCGTATCCACGGAACAGGCGACGGCCTCGCGTATGACGGCCGAGCGCAACGCGGCCGACATGAAGGTCATGAAGCTTCGGACCCAGGCTAGCGGTATCAAGACGGCGCACGACGCCGCGGTGGCGTCTCTGACCGCCGCGGATCACAAAGTCGGCTGTCCCTGTGACGAGTGCGGGCGACCTTTGACCGCTACCGAGGTCGCGCCGCTCAAAGCATCGATCACGGCCAAGATCGTTGCGCACAAAGCGTCATATAACGCGCTGCGCGTTGACGTGAACAGTGCTCTGGCTGACGCTAAGAAGCTCGCTGACGACTTGGATCGCTTCGTCGCTGCAATGACAGACACGACGAAAGCAAGCGCTCAGCGAGCTCCCCTGTATAGGGAGCTGAACGCCATCAAGGACCAGGAGAACAATCTTAGGGACTTGAAGCGGGAAGAGAAGAATATCTACGACGCGGTAGAGCTGGCGAAGGTCGCTTTGAATCCCTACGATCGACAGATCGCCAAGCTTAAATCCGACATCGTGATTCGTGAAGGCGATCTCGAGACCGCGAAGAACTTTCTGACCGATATGTCCAACGCGCTCGCTGTCTCAACCGACGTTGCGAAGGTGTTCTCCCCGACCGGAGCGCGCGGTCAGATCCTCGACGAGGTGACGCCCTATCTCAATGACAAGACCGCCACCTATCTGGCGACGCTCTCGGACGGCAATCTTCGCGCGACGTGGACGACGATGATTCCCAACGCCAAGGGCGAGCTTCGTGAGAAGTTTGGCGTCACTGTGGAGAATGCGACCGGCGGCAAGAGCTTCGGTCTGCTTTCGGGCGGCGAGAAGCGCAAGGTCCGGATCGCGACCGCGCTTGCGCTGCAAGACCTGGTCGCGACGCGCGCCTCGAAGAAGATCGAGCTTTTTATTGGCGATGAGATCGACAACGCCCTCGATCCGGCTGGTATCGAACGGCTGATGACGATTTTGGAGGAGAAGGCGCGCGAACGCGGCAGCGTGTTCATGATCTCGCACTCGGACTTGAAACAATGGATATCACAACAATTGACGGTGATTAAGGACGCGAGCGGCGTCTCGCATATCGAAGAAATCGTCTCGTAGCCGCTAACAAAGCGCTATAACATCATAAGTCAATATTGAATGGTGAAACATGGCCCCGCGAAGTAAAACCCCACCCAAGATTCTAGCGCCCTCCCCGGAAGAGGCGGCGCATGAGATGGCGCTCTCCAAGTTCGTCGAGGAGGTCAACGGCGCGCTTAAAAAGGCCGTGGATACGAGCACGGAGGTGACGTTTACCGTTCCCGCCCCGATCGTGACCCACGTCCTGCAACAGGACGACAGCTACAAGCAAAAGACCGTCACGCCTGACGCCGAGATGTGGCTCGACAACGTGCGGGTCGGCGCGAAGAAGGTCATCATTTTCACGTTCAAGCCCATGGACACGCGGCCGTACAAGCAGGTCGAGTTTCGCGAGGCCGCCGCCATGGAGACCTTTCCGACGCTCGAAGCCTACATGCGAATGATTCTGGGCGTGGACGACAACGAAGATTGCGCCACATGGGTAAAGCTTCGTCTCTGCCTAGTTAAAGGGTACATCGCCGCCGTCGAGGAGAAGCAGCAAGCGATCGTGGCCGAGGCGGCGCAAACCTACGAGCATAACCCGAATTGGGGCTTGTTCTGAGTTAGGCGCCGGGGATTTCCACTCGAAAAATCACATCCTGATCACTTTGAAAGCAAGTCATGTCCCTATTCCGCATTGCCGGCGTCGACCCATCCCTCTCGAACTTCGGGATGGTGAAGATGGATCTCAACATCGAAACCATGACCTTCGACGTCATCGCGTTCAAGCTGGTCGAAACAGATAAGCAGACCTCGAAGCAGGTCCGGCAGAACTCGGACGATCTGAGGCGCTCGCGGCAGATATACAAGGCGTTTCAGGAGTTCGTCGCCGACTGCTCCATCGTGTTCGCTGAAATCCCGAGCGGGGCTCAGTCCGCACGCGCGGCGCTGGCTTTCGGCGTTTCGGTCGGCCTGGTCGCCAGCTGTCCCAAGCCGGTTATTCAAGTTCAGCCGTTCGAGACGAAGATGGCGACAATCGGCACGAAGACCGCCTCGAAGGAAGAAATGATTATTTGGGCGAGCCAAGCTTATCCCGACGCGCCCTGGCTTCGCACGGCGAAGGGTAAAATCCTGAACAAGAACGAGCATTTAGCCGACGCGATCGCCATCGGTCATGCCGGAATCGTGACCGATCAGTTCGTCCAGCTTTTATCCATGCGTAAGGTCGCCTAAAGATCAAGTCTGTTTCGCAAGTCAAAATTGATCTATCTTGCGTCTCCCGAAATCCTACTATTTGGAACCCTGTTTATGAACCAGTTCTCGCCGCTCGAGTCCTTCATCGCCTATGACAAGCCGCATCCGGTCGCCTCTATCCGAGCGCGTTTCACGGAGCGTCGAACCTACCTTCGGCCGCTAAACGACGAGGGGACCGTGTTCGAGACGCCGGCGGTGGCGATGGATCGGGTTATGGGTCATCAGCGCTATCTCTGGGAGCAGGCGCTCGGCCGCGGTCTGAACATCGCGGAGCATATGGAGCTTGTCGACCTCCGTTCGCTCATGGAGCACAAGCTCGTTTCGACCTCGGGTCGCGTCAAGTGGATGGGCGGCACTGAAATCGTCAAGAAGCGGGCTTCCGGCGCGTTCAACTGCTCCTTCTCGATCGCGGAGACGCCGGCCGATCTGACCGATATCTTCTGGCTGCTGTTGCAAGGCTGCTTCGTTCGCGGCACGAAGGTAAAGATGGCCGACGGCTCCTATAAAACCATTGAGAAGATAGTAGAAGGCGACGAAGTTCTGTCGTATAATGAACAGACGAAGACGTTCGAGCCTCAGAAAGTCGAACGCCTCAACGTGAACTTCCCGAAACCCCTGGTTCGCGTCATGCTCCACAATGGCGAGAAGATCGTCTGCACCGAGGATCATATGTTTTTGACTATCGAAGGCGAGTGGGTTGCCGCGAAGAACCTCGCCGGCCGTCAGGTCGTGAGCGATGCCTAAAGGCGCCCCTGGCGTGAAAAAGTCGCCAGAACACATCGCAAAGGTGCGCGCCGCGCTACTTGGCAAGAAGAAGTCCGAGGCTCATCGGCTCGCGCTCAGCGGGCCGAAGTCGGAGGCGCACAAGCTCGCTCTTAGCGCGGCGCAGACCGACGACGTTCAACGGCGCCGCCGGAAGACCATGCTCGAGCGGCACGGCGTCGAGTTCTCCAAGCAAGACCCCGCGCGAAACAACACGAATGTCGAGTATTGGATCGCCAAGGGTCTCACCGACGAGCAGGCGCGCGATCTGATCTCTCAGAACCAGGCTCAGTTCTCGGCGCTTCGCAAGTCCTTCGGGTCGCAATGGAAAGCGAGCTATTGGGTCTCTCAGGGAATGACGGAAGGCGCGGCTGCGCTTCGCGTGAGCGAAATTCAGGCTGTCAACGCGGCAAAGTCAAGTCTGACTGTTAGCTGCGAGGGGAATGAGTTTCTCGACCATCTGTCGGCTTCGGTCGGGGCGGAGATCGAGCGCGAGGTCGTGCTTTGCGGTCGCTTCAAGGTCGACGGTCTCCTTCGCGAGCAGAAGGCGGTGATCGAGTATTTCGGCTCCTTCTGGCACATGCACCCCGATCAATTCCAGCCCGATGACGTGCATCGCGTCACCGGCTGGAAAGCCGCATCCAAATGGGCCGAGGACGCCGGCCGCATCAAGTACCTCACTCAAGCAGGTTATCGCGTGTTCGTGGTCTGGGATCACGAAGCGACGGTCGAAACCGCATCAGCCATCGCGAAGGAATTAAACAATGCTCGTTAAATCAGTTGAATACATCGGTTACGACAACTCCGACGTCTATGACCTCACGGTCGCGAACACGCACACCTATCTCGTCTCCGAGAGCGACGTGGTTGTGCATAACTGCGGTGTCGGGTTCCGTCCGAAGGCGGGTCTGCTCACCGGCCTGCCCTCCTCGATCACGGAAATCAAGGTCATTGGCTCGTCGCGCACGGATAAGGGCGGCGCCGAAGATACGACCTCGGTCGTCGATCTGGCGGCGTCGACCTGGACGATCGGCTTCGGCGACAGCGCGAAGGCGTGGGCGAAGGGTCTGGGCAAGCTCACCGCGGAGAAGGCGCGCGTCAAGACGCTAATTCTCGACTTCTCCGAGCTGCGGCCGGGCGGCAAGCGTCTCAAAGGCTACGGATGGCTGAGTTCGGGCTGGAAGCCGCTCGAAAAGGGCATTCTAGGCATCGTTCAGGTCATGCTGAAACGCGGCGACGCGACCCTGACCGATCTCGACATTGGCGACATCATCAATTGGCTCGGGACCGTGCTTTCGTCGCGCCGTTCGGCTCAGATTTGGCTGCGCCAGGTCAATGAGACCGAATGGGAAGACATTCTGCGCGTTCACGGCGACTTCATCGACGCTAAGACCGATCGCTGGGATAAGGGTCAAGGTCAGCGTGAGCAATCCAACAATTCGCTCGTGTTCATGGTCAAGCCGAGCGTTCGGACCATCGAGCAGCTCCTCAAGCGCATTCTCGCCGGCGGCGAGCCTGGTTTCGTCAACGGCGTCGAAGCCAAGCGTCGCGCTCCGGAAATGGAGGGTCTGAACCCCTGCGCCGAGATTCTTCTGCCGACGAAGGGCTTCTGCAACCTGTTCCAAGTCGTCTGGCACCGCTTCAACGGCAATTTCGCAGCCTTGAAGCGCGCTCAGTATCTCGCAGGCCGCGCGAACTATCGCCAGACTTGCGTTTCGATGCGCGATGGCGTTTTGCAGCTGCAATGGGAAGACAATCAGAAGCTTCTGCGGCTCTGCGGCGTGTCGCCAACAGGCTATGTCGCGTGGGATGGCATGAACAACGCCGAAATGCTCGAAGGCTGTCGGGACGCTGCTATAGCGGGCGCGAACAGCATGGCCGACGACCTGGGCCTGCAACGCTCGCGTCGCGTGACGCAAGTGCAGCCCTCGGGAACCGGATCGAAGGCGCTTGGGATCGAAGGCGACGAAGTTCATGAGGGCGCGCATGTCGCCATGAGCCGCTACATCTTCAACAACATCAACTTCTCGGTTCACGATCTCATGTGGGTCAAGCTGCGGGACGCCGGCTATCACGTTCGGCCTAATCCCGTCGATCCGACCGGCGTTCTCGTGCGCTTCCCGGTCGCCTATCCCGACAGCCCGCTGTTCACGAAGGTCGTGCGCGAAATCGACGGCCGGCTTGAGGAGCTCGAAATCAACACCGAGTCCGCGATCTCGCAGCTTGAGCGGTATCGGATGCTTATGCGCCACTACGTCCAACATAATTGCAGCATCACGGTTTCGTTTGACGAGAGCGAGATCGAGGGAATGTCGGAGTGGTTCGACAAGAATTGGAACGATTATGTCGGCGTTTCCTTCCTGAAACGCAACGATCCGACCAAGACGGCCGCGGACCTTGGCTTCAAATACCTCCCGCAAGAGTGCGTCTCCAAGCGCATCTACGAGGAATACGTGGCGACGCTTCAGGCCGTGAGCCTCGAGGATGACGTCGGCGAGGATTTGCTTGACATGGGTGACTGCGGCGCCGGTGGCGCGTGCCCAATTAGGTGAGCTAATAAAATGCAGTCTGCCGCTTGAGAACCGCGTGCAGACTGCTATAACTGATAAATCAGAATTGACTTTGACAGCAGGACAGGACGAAATCATGAAACCCTATGAGATTTATACCGGCGGTCTGGTCGTCGGCGCCGCGACGCCTCTGAATCTTGGTCATATCGAGACGCCGAAGTATTGGGGCGCTCCTTTCATCATGCCGGTCATCATGCCGGAACAGCGCGAAATCTACGACAACGGCGTCAAAGCCTATCTACCTCCGATGCAGCGCCCGCCGGTCTTTTTGCGGGTCAAGAAGCTGCATCCCGACGCCAAGCTCCCGGTCTACGCGACCGCGGAAGCGGCCGGCGCCGATCTATTCGCCTATATCGGCGAAGGCAAGCTGATTCAGATCGATCCCGGCGAGCGCGTCCTGATCTCGGCTGGCGTCGCGGTCGCGCTCGATCCAGGCTGGGAGATTCAGATTCGGCCGCGTTCCGGTCTGGCGCTAAAGAAGGGCATCACCATCCTCAACTCGCCGGGAACGATCGATTCCGACTACCGCGGCGCGATCGGCGCGATTCTTATCAACACGAGCGACATGCCCTTCGTGGTCGAGCACGGCGATCGGATCGCCCAGATGGTTATCGCTCCGGTTCACCAGGCGTTCTTTCATGAAGTCGAGGAGCTGGACTCGACGAGCCGCGGCGCCGGCGCTTTCGGCTCGACGGGTGCTAAGTGAGCTTCGGCTTCTCGGGCTGTCACGGCAGCGGTAAGACGACGCTCGCGCGTGATCTCGCCAACATTCTCGGTCTCACGCTCTACGAGACGCGCACCTCGGAGATCGCTAAATCACTCGGCTTCAACGCCGTGGCCGATCTTGACCCCGAGGATCGCATGAACCTTCAGGAGCTTCTTCTCGAGAACTTCTGGGAGGTTACGCAAAAGCTGCCGCGGCCGTTCATTTCCGATCGGACGCCGGTGGACATGCTCGCCTATGCGTTGGGAGAGATGGGCGGCATGAACTCCGACCCGCAACTCGGCGAACGGCTTGAACGCTATGTCGAGCGCGCCATCTGGGTCACACAGAACACGTTTCTCTCGGTTCTGATCACCAGGCCGCTGCCCTACTACGAGGTCGATTCACACCGTCCGCCGCAGAACGTCGGCTATCAGCGCAAGTTTCAGCTCTTGGTCGAGGGCGCGGCGTTCAATCTCAGCCGCATCAATCGCTTCGTGCTGCCGATGAACGATCATCGCGAGCGCATGGCGGCCGCGGCGACTCATATCGGCGAACAGGTCGAGGAATCGATGCGCGTAAAGCCAGTTATACACTGAAATTGCCATTTACAACCCACATCGTTAAGTCGCATTGTAGCGACAGAGCGATTTAGCGAAAGAGCGACAATGAAGTTTGAACCAGTCAATCTGCCGGGACATGAGGGCCGACTTGGCTACTATATGTCGGTTTTCACCGGCGGACGATATTTCCCATGCGACCCGAGAGTTTCGGAAATTCACATCGCGGATATCGCTCATGGCCTGGCGAATCAATGTCGCTTCAATGGACAGACGCGGCGATTTTATAGTGTGGCTGAACATAGCGTTTTAGCATCATACATCGTTCCGATGGAGGATCGCTTCGAGGCTCTAATGCATGATGCCGCCGAGGCGTATGTCGGCGATATGATCCGACCGCTCAAGATGATCCCCGAGCTACGTAAGCCCTTCACGGCGATCGAGGAGCTGAATGAAATCGCGATCGCCGAGCGATATGAGCTTCGCTTTCCCCGGCCGAAGTCCGTCAAGGTCGCTGACGAAGCTATGGTGACGCTTGAAATGCGCGAGAATCTTACGGGCGATGCCGGCGATCACCTTCATGATAATTCGAATGTTGCGGCAATAACGCTTAAATATTGGAGTCCGGACGATGCTGAGCTGGTATTCTTGGAGCGTTTTTACGGTCTATGTCCCGATCGTTTGTGGTAATTAACCAGTCAATTCTGACTGCCAACAAGGAGCACAAAGTGAGCATTTTCAAATTCGGTCTCGGCGACGAGATTCAAGACCGCATCAGCAAGTTCAAGGGAATCATCGTCTCGCGAACCGAGTGGTTCAATGGCTGCATCCGCTATGTGATCGCGCCGCAATCGCTGAAGGATGGCAAGCTCGGTGACGAGGCCGTGTTCGACGAGGCGCAGATCACGCTGGTCAAGGCGAACAAGGTGCAGGCGCCCTTCTCCGAGCCGCTCAAGACCATCGCTGCTTCCGCGGCGCTGCTGATCGACCCGCCGAAGGTTCGCATTCGCACGGGCGGTCCTCGTCGTGACATGAAGTCGCCGTCCAAGGACGGATTGTCGCGCTCGCGACGATAAGTCAAAACGCGTTTATCCAGTCGAGACCCACGTCGATGTTGCTATAACAAGCACATCGACGTTTTCACGAGCGAGACACAACAGAAAGGGAACAACATGAGCGCGCCCAAGAGTCCGAAGCTGAACGATTCGCTTCGCCTGAAGATCATCAATTTCGCCGTCACCAAATTCATCGACCAAGCTCTCCGCGATGCCGAAGCGACCGCGCGCGAGAAGATTATGGTCGAATTCGACAAGATGCATAAAAAGACCATCGCGCCGAAGTTGGAGATGCTGAAATCGTTCGGCGTGGTCCGCAGTTTCACGAATATTCGCTTGCCTTGCACAATGCAAATTCAGACCGATAGCGAATCCATCGACAACAACGGCGTTGAGGTCTTACGTCAACGCTATCGAACTCTCAGGACGCCGACCAAGCCTGGCGTTCGTCGGTTCGATAACTTCGCCTATGCGAAGATACAGGCGACGAACAATAGCTTCCTCTACGACGAAGATCGAAACATCATTACCGCGAAGTACGATATTCCCGGCATAGCTAGGAACGATAGGACCTTCGACATTCTCGACGAAAGCTGCAATTATGGAAGCCGCTTTTACGACTGCAACAATCAAGCCTATAGCGAGATCTCATCTGGTCGCGCCGGGCACGAGGGTTTCTGGATCGGCAAGAAGGTCTATGACGCGGTCGTCGCCTATCTGATCGCCTCCGAAAAGCGCGCCGAGATCGAGAATAGGATCCTCGCGACCGTCATTAAGCTGCTCGACGCCTCGGTCACGCTCGCGGACGTCGAATCCTTCATGCCTGATATCGTCGAGATCAAGGACACGCTGTTCCCGGCCGACGGCTCACTCAAGATTTACGCCCTCGTCGCCGTCAGCGCGGAAGACAAGGCGCTGGTCTGCGCGAATATCGCTTCGCGCGGCGTCGGCAGCGTCGATATGTGCGCCGTCTGACATGACCGAGTGGGCAAGCTGCTCCGAGGAACTTGCACGTAAAGTCCTCGGGGTGATCGAGACCCGCGTCTATGAATGCCAGGTCGAGAAGCTTTACGACGAGGCGACGCTCAAGACCATCTTGAACTCCCTCTACGACACGGTCTCGGGGCTGGTGCCCTGGGAGATCGCAGACCTGATCGCGAAAGCCATAAAGGAGATCGATACGCCGTGAGAATTCTTGGGCTAGATTTGGAAACGACCGGACTTCTGACGCCGGATCACCGCATCGTCGAGATTTACATGGGCGTCTGGGATTCGACGACCCGTAAGCAGACCTGGGAATACGATCAACGTATCGATCCGGTTCGCTCGATCGCCTTGGACGCTCAGCGCGTTCACGGCATCAGCTCCACAATGCTCGTCGGCAAGCCTAAATGGGAAGACGTCGCCTGGGGAGTCTCCAAGAATCTGAATGCGGTTGATCTGATCGTCGCTCACAATGGCGATGGATTCGATATCCCATTCATAAATCAGGAGATGCAGCGTGTTGGCGCTCCCTCCTGGTCATGTCCGACCTTCGACACGATGGTCTCGGGAAGGCACAGCACGCCCAACGGCAAGGTTCCGAACCTAGGTGAGCTGTGCTTCGCCTATGACATTCCCTACGACCCAGCGCTCGCGCACGCCGCGAGCTATGACGTTAGACGGATGATGGAGTGCTTCTTCAAAGGCGTCGACCAGGGATTTTTCCAAGTGAAAGGACCAAGTATTTGACCTGTAAAAAGAGTAAGAACGTAGAGCCTGTGGATTTCATCATTAGGCGCAATGAACGCTGGCGTCGATCAGCGTATCTTGGTCTCAAGTTAGGGGTGTTTCACGCGCCGACACGACTTTGGGAGAGCATCGGCGACGCCTTCATGTCCATCATGTTAGGGCTGGGTATCATCCTATTCGGTATATTCTGGTTCGTGTTCGAGACCGCTCTTATCTTGATCGCTGGCTTTACAGGCTACCTTACACCTATGATCCCAGCCACAAGTAAGAGTTGATTGCCGCAGACTAAAGTAAAGCTCCCACAAGACAACCATCAGGGCTTACTGTAGTCTACATAAATCGAGCGACGCAATTAAGCTTTGCTCATAAGACAGGAGATATATTATGAGCAATGTTGGAATGACTGGAACGATCATGAGCGCTGCGGCGATGGAGAGCATCGAAAACATGCTCGGCGAACTCGAAGTCGATGTGGTCGAGGATATCGAAGTCATCGAGGAGCTCGAGGCGGCAGCGCCGGAACTGGATGAGCTCGAGGAGCTGGTTGAAGTTGAGCCCGTGACCGAGATGAGCGCCGACACCGAGCGCGAACTCGAAGCGGCTCTCGATCGCGCCGAAGTCTATGAGTCGGTCGAACCGTCCGAGATGATCGAGGCTCCGGCTGACGGCGGCGCGACGATGAAGAAGGAGAAGAAGGCGAAAACGCCCAAGGCTCCGAAAACCGCGGGCGCTCCGGCGGCCGTGCGTGATCTTTCTTCGCTCGTCGCGATCGAGTTCCTGCTGAGCGAAAGTGAACTCGGCGACGAGGCGAACAAGATCGAGGTGATCGCGAAGCGTCCGACGCAGAAGAAGATCGCGGAGAAGTTCGACAACCTCTTCCTGAGCCTGGCCGCCGGCAAGCGCCCTTCCGTCTACACGATGGACTGCTTCAAGGCGCTTGACGCAACGGGCGAGGCGACTTCGACCTCTCTCGTCAACGTGATCTTGGGATCGACCAGCGGTTCCGGCGCGAGCAAGGGCTCGAACAAGAATCTCGGCACGGCGCGCTCGCAAGCGGGGCAGATGATGAACCTGTTCGCCGCCGTCGGCATCGCGAATCGTGTCGGTCAGACGCTCTCGCTGCGGCCGGACTCGGTCATCGCTAAGCGGCTGCGCGCTCTCTGAACTCGAAAATACTATTGGGCGATAGAGCTAAGGCGCTCTGTCGCTCAATCGCGGCTTATCGAAAACGGAGAAATAGCGATAATGGCACGCTGGACTAAGAACACCGCCTATAAGGCGGCGCTGGCGAATTTCGATCCGCGGGACGTGAGCTATGCGATGCGCCTACTCGATGGCGAGGAGTGCTTTCAGCAGGAAAAGCGGGATCACGATGTTCTTCGCGATATGGCTCGCCGGCTGCGGAATCTACCGCGATCCGTGCTGACCGAGAAGCAGGCGAAATACGCCTCGGGTTTGATTCGGCAATGTAATTTACACGAGGCTCTCGCTTTAATATTCAACATGATGGAGGCGAAGGGCGAGGAGATTCGCCTTGGCGACATCGAGAAATTCGACGCGCTGCCCGAGGTCGATCCGGATCGCGTCACCGAACCATCGCCATCAGAGAATCTAAACCCTCTTTGGGGGATGTTCTGATGCGTTATATTCATTGTTGCGAGTGCGGCGAAAAGACCGAAACCACCGCGGAATCTCAGATTCTTGGTCGGTGCTTTCAATGTCCAGCCTGCAAAATGGTTTGGGCTCACGTCTATCCGAAGGACGGCGGTCGCGCCTGGATCAGAGTCGATCCGAGGGACGTTGAGTTTTACCATCTCATTAAATCGCGCGATAGCGAAAGCGCGACTTAGCTCTAGCGCGCAATAGCGTTGGGGATCGTCAGAGAAGCTCACTGACGCGCGGGACGCGCTTCGACGCAACGTCGCAGCTTCAATGATCCCCGCGCGTCAGTGACGCTTAAAATCGCTCTGACTGCCACCCGACACCCGCGATCATCTGAGTTATATTGTGATTAGCGAAACAGCGAAAACGGAGAAAAAGCGAATGTGGATAAATCTAAGTGACGAGGAGGTTGAGTCGATCCGCCAGGCGAACCTGGTCTCGATGAAAGCTACCGGTGGCCTGGTCGGCTGCGGGCTGATGCTGAAGCGGATCGCGGAGAGTCAGGTCGAGAATAATAGCGACCTTCATCGGAAATATCGCGAGGCGATCTCCTCGATCGACGGAAAGATGGAGATCGACGACGACGCT
>Ga0302194_10002028_pt1 | contig 12893 bp, 14 predicted proteins | sample II_Bog_N1_1_FD_200227 | JGI IMG/M metagenome (GOLD analysis project Ga0302194, IMG submission 200227) | Peat permafrost microbial communities from Stordalen Mire near Abisko, Sweden - II_Bog_N1_1 | ecosystem: Environmental > Terrestrial > Soil > Wetlands > Peat | place: Sweden: Abisko...
CGCCGGCCTCGGCGTCATCTTCCACCTCGAGTCCGACCTTGAACTCCTGGCCATGATCGTTGTCACATCCATCGCCTTCAACGGCATGATGTTTCTCATGATGGTCCGCGTCGACGACCCGCTCGTTCCCCGCGCCATGTTCGGTATCCTCAATGTGCTCTTGCTCTATCCCTCCGGCGCAATGTATCCCACCATCGCATTCCCGCCATGGCTTCGAGCCATCGCGATCGTCGACCCGTTCACTTATGCGGTTCACGGTTTCAAGTCCATCCTGCTCAAGGACGGAGGTTTCGTTGCCATCCGATACGACCTTCTTTTCCTGTTTGTCTTTGGCATAGGTACATTGCTCGTCGCCACACCGCTGTTCAAGAGAACTCTATAGCGCTGCGATTGAGTGCGATTTGAAACCGAGTGGAAGAATGTGTTTCCCGGACCTTCGTTCCGGGCAAAGGATTTCCGGCGCGAGGCAGCAGGGTCCGGAAATGCGGCAGGCGGTCCATTCCTTGTGGGAGGATGGGCCGCCTCGGTTCGCTTGCCTCGACTGTAACTGGCTTTTCGCGTTGAAACGGCGACGATTGACGCCTGCGGCCCGTCCGGCGCAGAATCGATGTTGTCGAGCGCGCTCCTACGAACGCAAAACGGCGGAATGAACTCCAAAACACCTTTCAGCCCAGGTCAATCCGACTTTCTAAAGCCTTTCTGGACCCGGTTTGCAGGTCCGCCGTGGCTTGTGTCGCTGCTCGTGCTGGTAATTCTGGCGGCTTTGCGCTTCGCTGCTGTATTTGGCCCTCCCATCGCTGAGGTGCTTTTCTTTCTTCAGTTTGTACTCGCCTGGGCTCTGCCGTTCATCCTTCTTACTCCTGCTGGACGCCGTCAGATCGGTCTGCGGGAACAGGGACTCACGCCAGCCTCTCTAGTTTTTAGCGCGTTCGCGGGCGCCTGCTGCGCGCTGGCCATCTTTTCGCTCGGTATGGTGCTTTATGGCAACTCTCCGAATAACTGGTGCGTGAGCCTGCGCGACTACCTTCGCGTAAGTGACATGCGCTTCGTCTTACATCCCGCCGTTCTCTACACCCTTTACGCTGTCCCCGCAATGATCTTTGCACCGATCGCCGACGAACTTCTCTTTCGCGGGATCGTGCAGCAGGCTTTTACCAGCCGCTGGAATGCTCCTTTCGCCACGCTTGTGAACTGCCTGTCCTACGGCCTCATGTATCTCTACTTCCATGGAATCTGGCAAGATGCCGCTGGCCTTCATCTCCGCCTGGTCTCCGGCGCGCTTACAGTTCTCCTTCTGGCGGCCACCGGCATGGTCTTCACCGTTTGTCGCCTCCGCAGCGGATCATTGTGGCCCGCCATGGCCGCGCACGCTGCCTTCAACCTGGCGCTGCTTGGGGCCGGAATCTTCTATTCTCCAGTCTGACAGGGGACGGGAATGGCCGCATGGTCACTGTGAATTCCGCTTCGCATTTGTCTTGTCGGCACCGCTTATTGATGTTCCCAAAACCTCGCAGAATTACCCCGAAAATCGCCGAAAAAGATTTCCACCTAAATAGCAAGATTTCCACAAAATTAACAATTGACAGAGAGAAAGTTGAAAGAGCATAGTTACTTTCATTCCGGGTTGCTAGGTAAGCCTGAGTATCTTCAGCAATGACGATTTTGAAGGCTCAACCGAAAGGCCCCGATATAGAGTACTAAGTGTTGGACACGGAGTAATTCGCGGCCAGCGCAGGGCGATAAGTGTGGAGCTTGGAGCAATCCAAGCAAAGCGTGGAAAGCCAAGTGTCGAGTACGAAGCAATTCGTGCACGGTGCGGAACTCGAAGTGATGGATGCGGAGCGATCCGCAGCCAGCACAGGGTGCCAAATGTGGAGCGCGGAGATATCCGCAGGAAGCACGAGGCGCTGAGCGCGAAGTGTGGAGCAATCCATGCGGAGCGCGGGGCAACAAGGATCCGGCGCGGAGCAATCTGTGTAAGGTCCGGAAGGCCAAGTGTCGAGCAAGGAGCAATCCGAGCCCGGTGCGGAGTTCAAAGTGCTGAGCGCGGCGATATCCGCAATCAGCATGGGACGCAAGGCGCGGAGCGCGGAGCAATCCGAGCAAAGCGAGGAGCGTCAAGTGTCGAGCGCGGAGCAATCCGCGACCGGTGCGAGCGCAGAGTGTGGAGACCGGAGATATCCGGGCAAAGCACGCGGCGCAAAGTGTTGGATGCGGCGATATCCGCAGCCAGCGCAGGGCACTCGGCGCAAAACACGGAGTAATCCGTGCTGAGCGCAGAGAGCCAAGTGTCGAGTGAGGAGTAATCCAAGCGCGGGGCAAAGTGCAAAGTATTGGAGCCGGCAACTCGGGACGTTTTGTTTGTGAGATAGAATTCCATGGATCACTTGTAGATTCAATGGAGCGAATCCCTAAAAGAATAAATAGTTCAATCCCATCCGTTTGAATCCCAAAACATTAGAACAGGTTAGTTTCAGCTTTTAATTGTTTCGTTTGTAATTGCATCTACTCCGTGCGCTGAAACTATAACATCGGGCTATCCAGGAAGGCTTATCGTCCTGTTCGCGCATTTATTTTTAACGCATAAGCCGCCGAATCGAATCGTTATCCGCATAAACGCGCCACTCGGCGACTTTTCCGTCCGCCACCTGGGCACGGATGGCTGCTGGCGTCTTCCACTTGTTTTCAGGCTTCAGAACACCGCTGGGAGCGTATGTGCCTCCTGCTTCGCCAAGCAGGACCACAGTTTGACCATCGCCAAAGCTTTCCTCGATGGCAAGCTGGTAATCCGGAACCATCTTGAAATACGCGGCCCAGCCAGCTCGCATTTTGTCTCGCCCCTCAACCACATTGCCCAGCGCATCGATAAATCGATACTCGGGAGTCATCAGCTCCGCCAGTGCATCCACATCCTGCCGGTTGATCGCCCGCACAAACGCCCTCGCCACAGAATCCGCCAATTTGTTCATGGCGGTATTGTAAACACGCCGGGCGACCGCGCAAATTCCTCGATCTCCGAATCTATTGCCGGCCACAAGGACGTCCGCGCCTTCCCCGATCCCAACCTAACCGCCTACAATGAGAAGAGCATTTCAACCCCGAGGAATCCCATGCCGCTGTCTGGAGAAGCTATCCGCTTGATGAATTACATTGACGACGTTGCCGTGACCCTGCGGCGCGTCCTGGCCACCATACCCACGCTTACCCCCGACGAGCGCGCTCGCGTCGCTGAGCACCTGCTGCATGCCCGGCCCAACGCCGACGATGTGGCCAACGCCCTGGCAGCCGACTAACCGCCTCTTGCCCACGACTGTCGCCATTATCGGAGCCGGCCCGCTCGGTCGCTGGCTGGCCATGGCTGCCGCCCGCGCAGGCTTCCGCGTTCTTCTTGAAGACGTGATGCCTGCCAACCTGCACCACGCGCAGGAGTTTCTACGGCAGCAACTTGGGTCTGAGGCTTTGGGAGGCGAAACCGGGGCTGATTCCGATTTCACGGTGAATTTTGTCTCCACCATCGAAGACGCCGTCCGCAACGCGGACCTGGCCATCGACTGCGTTCCGGATGAGTTGGAGTCAAAGCTGGAGATATTCTGGCTTCTGGACCGCATGGCCCCCCCGCACACCGTTCTGCTCACACCCACCACGCGGCTTTCTATTGCCGACTTGGCCGACTGCACCTATCGCTCGGACAAGTGTATAGCTATAGCTGCGGAAGCCTCGAGCCTGGCATCCGGCGCAAGCGGTGCGGAAATCCCGTTGCGCACCACCAGCAAAACTACGCCGCGGACAGTCACGCTGGTCGACGACTTCTGGCGACGGCTTGGGTTCACCCCGAGGTTCGCTCCCGACCCGGCAGACCAGTTCCCAAGCTGAACCGGACCCGCGACGACCAAATTCCGGCCCATCCCAGAATACTTCCGCTGATCGAGAGTTGCGGAAATGGGCCGCCCTCTACCTCTTTTGGAGCTTTGCAGGTCCTTGGAATCAGAACTTGGGACTTGCTGAGATGGGTTAATGGAGATGCAATCAAATAAAGTTGACACTATCTCACTCAATCATGCATCTTATGAGTGTCAGTATTCTACGGAACAGGTAGGGAAGCGAAACCATGGCAAAGATTATCGGCATTGACCTCGGCACCACGAATTCGTGTGTCGCGGTACTTGAGGGCGGAGAGCCCAAAGTGATTCCAAATGAAGAGGGTGCGCGGACCACACCGTCGATTGTCGCCTTCTCGAAGAGCGGCGAACGGTTGGTGGGCCAGGTGGCCAAGCGGCAGGCGATCACCAACCCGGAGAACACCATTTTCTCGATCAAGCGGTTTATGGGGCGCCGTTTCAACGAAGTTGACAACGAAATGAAGATGGTGCCCTTCAAGGTGACGCAGCAGGGCGACCACGTGGGCGTGGTGGCGCAGGGCAAGGAGTACACACCGCCGGAGATTTCGGCGATGATCCTGCAGAAGTTGAAGAAGAGCGCCGAGGCTTATCTTGGCGAAACTGTCACCGAGGCGGTCATCACAGTGCCTGCTTACTTTAACGACGCGCAGCGCCAGGCAACCAAGGACGCGGGCAGAATCGCCGGCCTCGACGTAAAGCGCATTGTGAACGAGCCGACGGCGGCCGCGCTGGCCTATGGGTTGGACAAGAAAAAGGACGAAACGATTGCTGTCTACGACTTTGGCGGGGGCACCTTTGATATTTCCATTCTGGAAGTGGGCGAGGGTGTGATCGAAGTCAAGTCGACCAACGGCGATACGCACCTGGGCGGCGACAACCTTGACCAGCGGGTTGTTGAGTGGCTGATTGCCGAATTCAAAGCCGAACAGGGGCTCGACCTGGGGTCGAAGGGCAACGAGATGGCGCTGCAGCGGCTGAAGGACGCCGCGGAGAAGGCCAAGATCGAGCTGTCGACGACGGTGGAGACGGAGATCAACCTGCCATTTGTTACGGCGGATGCGACCGGGCCGAAGCACCTGGTGCGGAAGTTGACGCGCGCCAAGCTTGAACAGTTGGTTGAGGATCTGCTGGAGCGGAGCCTGGATCCATGCAAGAGGGCGCTGTCGGATGCCGGCATCGGCGTGGACAAGATCGACGAAGTGGTCCTGGTTGGCGGGCAGACTCGCATGCCGAAGATCCAGGAGCTGGTAAAGAAGATGTTCGGGCGGGAGCCGCATCGCGGGGTGAATCCCGATGAAGTGGTTGCGATTGGCGCAGCGGTGCAGGCGGGTGTGCTGGCCGGCGAGGTAAAGGATCTTCTCCTGCTGGACGTGACACCGCTGACGCTGTCGATTGAGACGCTGGGCGGCGTGGCGACGCCGATGATTCCGCGCAATACGACGATTCCGACCAAGAAGACGGAGACGTTTTCCACGGCATCGGACTCGCAGACCGAGGTTGAGGTGCATGTGCTGCAAGGCGAACGCCCGTTGGCGGCGCAGAACCGGACGCTGGGCAAATTCAAGCTTGGCGGTCTGCCGCCGGCGCCGAGAGGGATTCCGCAGATCGAAGTGACTTTCGACATCGATGCCAACGGGATTTTGAATGTGACGGCGAAGGACAACGCAACCGGCAAGGACACGCGGATCACCATCACCTCCAGCTCGGGATTGAGCAAGGATGAGGTGGACCGCATGGCCAAGGACGCCGACGCGCACGCCGCCGAGGACAAGGAGAAGCGCGAGGAGATAGAGGCGCGCAACTCGCTGGACGGGATGGTCTACAACATCGAGAAGATGTTGAAAGACAACTCCGAGAAGATCCAGGGCCCGGAGAAGGAAGAGGTCGAGTCGGTTCTGGCGGAGTCGAAGAAGGTGCTGGAAGGCACGCCAACTTCAACGGAACTGAAGGCCGCGCACGAGAAGCTGACCAGGGCCAGCCACAAGCTAGCCGAGGTGCTTTACAAGGCGAACGCGGCTTCGGCAACCCCGGGTGGACCAGGTGCCGCGGGCGCGGAACCGGCGGCTGAGGCGAAGAAGGACGAGGGCGTGATCGACGCGGAGTATGTGGACGTGGAAGACAAGAAGTAGGACTTGCCGTCCAGGCGTACTCGCCTCACGGCGGAAAAACTAGAGGGGTGGGCGACGATTCGTTGCCCACCCCGAACTGCGTTGCGCGCAATCTCGGTATTTTTCACATTGTGGTATAAAAGCGAGCTGGTGTCCGAAAAGTAACGAAGGAAAGCGGAACGCTAACGCTTAAGGGTGCGGATGCTTGGAGGCATCCCAGGATGAAAGGACTTCAAAAGCTCAGAATACTTGACGACAAGCGGCACAACCCGGCGGTCGGCAGCCAATACGGGAGAACGCCCCTCGGGCGGCTCTTGGTGGTTGGAATGTCTCATTACGGAGATGAGGGCGATGTAAGGTGGCCAGGATTCACGCACATGATCGTCGGCGAAGTGATCGAAGGGAAGAGGAAAATCCCCTACTTTACCAAGATTGCCAAACTTTTCCGAGACGACAATGGAGATGCCTATTCCGTCAAGGAATTCTACCCAGCGGTTGCATTTTACAATTTCTTGCCGGATCACTTCAAAAGGCCAAGGCAGATGACCACGCAAGAACAGTGCAAGCACCCTGAAGCTCAAAGGTTCCTTTTCAAGGTAATTGACGAGCTGAGGCCTGATCATCTAATCGTGACGAGCGAGAATCTCTGGCGGCTGTTCCCGAGGTTCCATCCTGACGATCCTAAAGTGTCAAGGGTTAGCGAAGATTCGTCTGGCCTCAAAGTCCAATTCAACTCTGTTGAGAGAGAGTGCTTCTGGTATCTCAGGGCAGATGGTGGCCACTGTTTAGTCGGTGCGATTACGCATCCATCGGCGGCCAAGTTCAACAGTGTTCGGGAGGAACTGGTGGAATGGATAGCGGATTTCATCGCAAAGGGCAAATCTTGACCAACGAGCTTGGCTGGAACGCCAGGTCTCGACTATGGGACCTGGGGTTCCTAACAACGATCAGCATTTAGTTCCATCAATCGGCGTTTTGAGAATTGTCACAAGTGGTGCAATGCACTACTATGATCTTTGTCAAGTGTAAGACCCATAACGGTAGCGGAAACGCCGGGATTCCTTAGCGCGGCGCTCAAACTGATGGACGAAGGGGAGCTGGACGAACTTGTGGACTACTTGGCCTTCCACCCAACCGCCGGGGATGTAATCCCTGGGTCAGGCGGCATTCGTAAGCTCCGATGGAAGTTGGAGGGTCGCGGAAAGCGAGGCGGAGCGCGCGTGATCTACTTCTTCCACGATATGGAGATGCCCTTACTACTTCTCAAGGTGTACGCCAAGAACGAGCAGGAGGATCTGTCCCAGGATCAATTGAAGAAGATGCAGCAGTTTACGAAGCAGATGGTCGAGGCGGACAAGAGACGGAGGCAAATGCGATGAGCGAAACGGTTGGCGATGGGATTCTGCGTGGACTTGAAGAGGCGTTGGCCTTCATTGAAGGAACTGCGGACGAGAGTTTGTACCGGGTTCATATCCCACCGGAGATCGACGTGAAGGCGATCCGGGGCCGCCTCGGGTTCACGCAGCAGGAGTTTGCAGATCGCTTTGGCTTCAACATCAATACGCTGCGCCATTGGGAGCAAGGCCGGCGGGTTCCCGACGGGCCGGCCCGCTCCTATTTGCGGGTAATCGACCGTGAGCCGGAAGCCGCGCAGAGGGCGCTACGGATTGCGTGAAATCGTAAATGGGAGGACGGCGATGCCGATAATGTCGAAATCGTTGACTACCACTGAGTGCGAGCAATTGGTTCCAGAGTTGGAGGAGGGAGCATTGATGCCGCCTCTGCATCCGGGAGAAATGCTGCGTGAGGAGTTCATGAAGCCACTTGGCCTGTCGGCCAATGCGTTGGCGATGGAGTTGCGTGTGCCAGTGACCCGGATCACGGAGATATTGCGGGAGCGGCGCGGGATTACGGCGGACACAGCGCTTAGGCTAGCGCGATACTTCAATATGACACCTCAGTTCTGGATGGGTGTGCAGATGGACTTCGACTTGGAGTCTGAGATTGATGCCGCCGGCGCTGCCATCGAGAGGGAGATTCGACCTCGCCCTTTGAGAACCCTTTCACAAGACGAGGACTCCCGTGCCATCGCATGAAGTGCTCCAACATTAGCAGCCTCTACAATGGGAACTTAATCCTGAACGCGCGAATTGCAAGGGAGCAAATGGCCCGCGATCGGGACTAACCGGAGATCGAGTACAAACAAACTATGCCCACGACACAAAACAAGGACTATTACGGCACGCTTGGCATCAAGAAGACGGCCACGCCGGAGGAGATTCGCAAGGCCTTCCGCAAGGCTGCGCGGCGGTATCACCCGGACGTGAATCCGGGCGACAAGAAGGCCGAGGAGAAGTTCAAGGAAATCTCCGAAGCCAACGACGTGCTCAGCGACGAGAAGAAGCGGAAGATCTACGACCAGGTGGGTTTCTACTCGGACCAGATTGACCCGGCGCAGGCTGAGGCTTATGCGCGGCAGCAGGCTGGCGGTGGCCGTCCGCCGGTGGACTTCGACGGGTTCGACTTCTCCGGTTTTCAGGGCAGCGGCGGAGCGCCGCAGGCAGGGGCGGGATCGTCGTCGTGGGGCAGCTTCAAGGACATCTTCTCCGGCATCTTCTCCGGCGCTCAGCAGCAGCAACGGCCGCGCGGTCCGCAACCGGGAACCGATCTTGAGTACCAGGCTACAGTTGACTTCTGGATGGGCATTCGCGGTGGGCAGGCGCGGCTGCAGGTAGATCGCCAAGAAACATGCCCAACCTGCCATGGGCAGGCGCAAATGGGCGGCCCGATGCAGTGCCCGGAGTGCAACGGGACCGGCCAGGTGACGCAGATGGGCGGGCGGATGAAGTTCAATATTCCGTGCCCGCGCTGCAATGGTTCGGGGCGGGTTTCAAACGACTGCCAGACGTGCCACGCAGAAGGCGTGGTCAGCCGTACTGAAACGGTGGAGTTCCGCATGAAGGCGGGGACGCGGGACGGACAGCGCATACGCTTGCAGGGCAAAGGCAACGCGGGATTGAATGGCGGTCCGGCTGGCGACCTGTTTGTGATTGTGCGTACGGGGACGCACCCGGTGTTTACGAGGGTGGGAGACGATATCCAGATTACGGTTCCGGTAACGGTACCCGAAGCATCGCTAGGCGCGAAGGTGGATGTGCCGACCATCGACGGTCGGGCGCAGTTGAAGATTCCCCCAGGAACGCAGAGCGGGCAGAAGCTCAGGATGCGGGAGCGGGGCGTGGAAAATGCGCAGCGGCCTGAGCAACGCGGCGACCAGATTGTAACGGTGGAGGTGGTGGTGCCCACGCTTCAGGACGAGCGCAGCAAGGAGATCATGCGCGAGCTGGCCAAGCTGAACAACCAGGACCCGCGAGTGGCAATGTTTGAGAAGGTGTAGGGAAGGGAATTTGGGGCCTGCGGTGAGAAAGTCGATAAGAGCCAAGCATTTCGGTATCGCGATTCTTGTTTTTGGTTTGCCTTGTTGGCACGCAGTTGGTCAGGTCCGGAACTCTCATCAGTTGGCATTTCCCAAGGCTTGCTACTTCTTTGCGAACCAAAATGAGGATGAATCGCAGAGGCAGGAGCGTTCGCGCGAACCTGCAGAGGAGCGCGCATATCATTCGAGCATGGCAAAGGTGAACCGCCTTTGGTGCACGCGGATCCACAGCAACCCCGCAGAGCGAACAGCGGCGGTCGACAATATGGTTAGATGCTGGAAGGCAGTTTGGGACCGCGATGATCCATTCAACGCTGCATTTCATGAGACTGCGGCTTCCGATCTGCTCGAACTAATGGGGCTCACGCGCGAATTGCCCACGCAGATGGCAGGCGACCGCGAATTCACAAAGGCATGGGTTGAAGCCTGCTCTGAGACTTGCTTTACAATCTGGAGCGTTCCGAAGAATTCAACGCAGGAACATAGCCTTGCGATGCAGTTGTGGTTGCGCAATGATTTGCTGGATAATCTGAAAAAGGAACCTGCTTCTGAGCCAATTGTCCAAATGCTTCAAGACGCGCGATACAGGCTGGTGGATTGATGGCCGCAAAACGCAAATCAAAAGGCGCGTACATGATCTCGGCGGTAGCCGAGATGTACGAAATCCATCCCCAAACCCTGCGCCTCTACGAGCGTGAGGGCCTGCTCAAGCCGTCGCGCACCGAGGGCAACACGCGCCTATACACCGATGAGGACCTGGAGCGGCTTGAGTTCATCCTGAACCTGGCGCGTGATCTGGGCGTAAACATCGCCGGCATCGCCATCATCCTGCAAATGCGGGAGCGAATGGAGGAGATGAATCGCCAGATGCAGAGCTTCGTGGAGTATGTGCGGACGGAGATGCTGGCGCGGTTCCAACAGAATGTGCCCGGCGCCTCCGGGGCAATTGTCCCGATTCGAAGGCCTTCGGTGGTTGTGAAGTCGACAACGGCGCGCAAACCGTAGCCCATCCGTTCTGCACCGCACCGCAAAGCCGCAGATTCTTCACCTGCCCCCTGACCCGGTTATGCTTGTAACTGCATGCTCCACGCACTTCTTTTCTTGGCAGTAGCCGGGCTAGTGACGTCAACCGGCTTTGCCTGCATTGTTCTGGCGGCGGTGCCGCGTTACCTGCGCGAACGCCGGGTTGCGTTGGCGCAGTTGCAACCGCGGCCCGGGTTTACGCCCCCGGTGACCCTGCTGAAGCCGGTGCATGGAGCCGAGCCAGGGCTTGAAGCGCATCTTGCCACCTTCTTTGAACAGGATTATCCCGAGTACGAAATTCTATTTTGCGCCCGCTCGGCCCAGGATGCGGGCCTGGAGACGGCGCGCCGTGTGGCGGCCCGCTATCCGCGGGTCGCCGCAAAATTCCTCTCTACAGGCGGCCAGCCAGACTACATCAATGCCAAGGTTGCCTCACTGGAGCGCATGGAGACCGAGGCAGCGCACGCGATCCTGGTCATCAGCGACAGCGATGTGCGCGTAGGGCCGGACTATCTGCGGGCCGTCGTTCTGCCTTTTGCCGATGAACGCGTAGGCGCCATGTGCTGCCCGTATCGAGGTGTCGCGGCGGAAGGCGGCCTGTGGGCGCGTCTTGAAGCCGTTGGCATGTCTGTCGAAATGACCTCTGGGGTGCTTGCGGCGCGCGCCATGGAAGGAATGAAGTTTGTCCTCGGGCCAACCATGGCCTTCCGGCGTGATGTTATCAAGCAGATGGGAGGCTTCAACGTCACGGCCGACTATTGCGCGGACGATTTTGTCCTCGGAAATGAAACTTGGAAGCACGGCAAAGCCGTGGTGCTGAGCCACCATGCTGTGGATCACATCGTCATCAATTCCAACATGATCCCATCGCTCAAGCATCAGGCGCGCTGGATGCGGTCAACGCGCTTTTCGCGGCCGGCGGGCCACTTTGGGACCGCGCTCACATTCGGCGTTCCCTTCGGGCTGCTGGCATGGGGCGCCGCTGCGGCGTTGGGGCATCCGGGGTGGGGGCTGGCGTTCTTTGGCTGGAGCGTGGTCACGCGGCTGGCGCTGGCGATCGCCGTGGGCCGTTTGGTGGTGCGCGACCCAAGCTGGTTTGCCCTTTTGGTGCTTTACCCCGTGAGGGACCTGATGGGATTTGGGTTCTGGGCTGCGAGTTATTTTTCCAGCAAGGTGCTTTGGCGGGGACGCGTGTATGAGCTGTTGCCGGGAGGAAAGATGCGGGCCGCGGATTAGGATCGTCGCAAGGCAATTTGGAATCCTGGAAAGGAGGACCCGCGAGTATGTTTGAACGGTATACCGAAAAGGCACGGCGTGTAATTTTCTTCGCGCGTTATGAAGCCAGCCAGTTCGGATCGCCTTATATCGAGACTGAGCACCTGCTGCTCGGCCTGTTGCGCGAGGATAAGGCATTGACGAACCGATTTCTGCGGTCGAATGCCTCGGTGGAGTCGATTCGCAAACAGGTTGAGGCGCACACTACCGTCCGCGAGAAGGTCTCGACCAGCGTCGATCTGCCGCTTTCAAACGAATGCAAGCGCGTCCTCGCGTATGCGGCGGAAGAGGCCGAGCGCCTGGGTCACAAACACATCGGCACTGAGCACCTGTTGCTTGGGCTGATGCGCGAAGAAAAATCTTTTGCGGCGGAGATATTGAAGGAGAGGGGCTTGCAGCTTGCCACCGTTCGCGAGGAATTGGCCAGCGTACCGAATGAGCTGGCTGCGAGAGGCCCTTCTGAATCCAGGCCGGTCAATCAGTTTTCGCGCGACCTGACGCAGGAAGCGATGGATGGCAAAATCGAGTCCGTGGTTGGCCGGGAAGTGGAACTCGATGGAGTTATCGAGATTCTTTGCAGCCGTGGCAAAAGGAACCCGCTTCTGATCGGCGAGTCCGGCGTTGGCAAAACCGCGATCGTCGAGGGTCTCGCGCTGCGCATTGCGGATGGAAAGGCTCCAGCAATGTTGTCAGAGAAGCGAATCTTGGCATTCGACTCACAGGTATTTGCCGGTCTTTCACATAACCGGCAAAGGGCTGAAGAAAAGCTGAAGTCCGCTATGGGGTCAAAGGAGAATTCGTCCGAATTCATTGTATTTATCGATGATTTGCGGGCCCTTGTGGCGACAGGCAAGTCAGCGCAAACGGAGGCGGCGAGGGTTCTCAAGTCCGCGCTCGTACTCGGCGAGATCCAATGCATCGGCGCAAGCTCGCCGAGCGATTATGCAACGTTAACGCAGGCCATTCCCTGGCTTGACGAGTACTTCAGGAACATTCATGTGTCTCCGTTGAACGAGGAGAACACTCTGAGCGTGTTACAGGCTAACAAGCATCGCCTTGAGAAATTCCATGGAGTGACCTATAGCGACGATGCCTTGAAGTGTGCGGTTCAAAGCTCAAGTAGTTACCTTCCAGATCGCTCGCTTTCCGGCA
>Ga0302194_10002032_pt1 | contig 12872 bp, 9 predicted proteins | sample II_Bog_N1_1_FD_200227 | JGI IMG/M metagenome (GOLD analysis project Ga0302194, IMG submission 200227) | Peat permafrost microbial communities from Stordalen Mire near Abisko, Sweden - II_Bog_N1_1 | ecosystem: Environmental > Terrestrial > Soil > Wetlands > Peat | place: Sweden: Abisko, Stordalen...
CTTCTTTAATTGTTATTGCCATTGTAGGTTACTTATAATCAAAAATTCAAGTATAGTAATCACCAAAATTATCCGAAACAAAATTATATCGCTGTCCAACCACCATCAACCACCAAATTAGCACCTGTCATATAAGCGGAGGCATCACTGGCAAGGAATACCACCGCTCCTTTGTAATCGGTGGGTTGTGCCATTCTGCCCAACAATGTTTTTTTAGAATAACTCTCCACAAAAAATTCATCCTGACTATTTTCTACACCACCCGGCGAAAGCGTGTTTACGCGAACACCTTTATTTCCCCAATAAGCAGCAAGAAAACGTGTAAAATTTAATACTGCTCCTTTTGTAGTAGGATATGCAGGAGATTTGTAAAAATTGCGTTCTCCGTTTCTACCCACATAAATGGACTGATCAGGACCAACCATACCATAAGTAGAAGCAACATTGATGATACTGCCGGAGCCTTGTTCTGCCATTGGTGTACCTAACACCTGTGAGCAAAGAAACACGCCTGTTACATTTACTTTCATGGATTTTTCAAACATATCCAAGGGGTAATTTTCAAACATGGATTGATGCCCCGCCAAAGCAGGATTTTCAAACATATCATTAATTGCCGCATTGTTCACCAACACATCAATATGTCCAAACTTTGAAAGAATTTTATCTCTAGCTGCTTCTAACGATTTAACATCGGTAACATCTACCTGAATACCCAAATGTCCTTTACCAAGAACTTCCGCTTTTTCTTCACATTTTTTTTCATCTACATCGCACAACACCACATTGGCTCCTGCTTCTGCAAGTGCTTCGCAGTGATGATAACCTATTAACCCGCATGCACCGGTTACGATGGCGGTTTTATTTTTTAAAGAAAATAGTTCCATTTATTTTTTTTCAACAGGTTGTTTAGGTTTAATGTTGTAGTTGCTTACCTTACGGAATACCATTTCCAAGGGCTCTCCTTTTAAAAGTTCTGCAACATTTTTTTGTTCAACGGCTGTTTTTAAAAGTTGTAATACTTCACGGTAAACTGTAAGTGTATATTCAATATCTTCATCGCTATGTGTAAAACACATGTTGTGAAAACCTGCCCACAATACTCCGCGCTTAATCATTTCCTGTTGAACAAACGATTTTAAAATAAGCGGGTCTCCGGCAGAAGCATCGAACGTAATAATACTGCGGCAGTTGTAACCTGAGCATTTTGTATAAGAAGCAATTCCAAGTTCTTCTGCAATTTGGTTATAGCCGTCTTTCATCAATTTTCCTTTTGCATCCAATGCTGCCGAAACATTTTTTTCTTTCATCTCCGTAATGGTAGCGATGGCAGCCGCAATAGATAAGGCTTCTCCACCGAAGGTGGTAAAAAAGAAAACATCTTTTTCAAAAAGCCGCATCACATCTTCTCTTCCTGTAAGCAAAGAAATAGGCATTCCATTAGCAAATGCTTTTGAATAAACTGCCAAATCAGGTTTAACGCCGAAATACTCCTGTGCGCCACCCAATGCGATGCGGAAACCTGTCCACATTTCATCAAAAATTAATAAGGTACCGTTTGCTTTACAAACCTCTTGTAATTTTTGAAGGAAATTGTCTTTTGGTGCTTCAAAAATAAATGGTTCTAAAATGACACAGGCGGTATCTTCATCAATAGAATTGATAACCGATTCGATATTGTTATAATCGAATGTATTAGTAAGGTCTTTTACTTCCTGAGGAATTCCTTTATCGCGGCTGGTGATACCGATGTACCAGTCGTGCCATCCGTGATACCCGCAACACAATACTCTATCACGTCCTGTAAACGCACGCGCAATGCGCACAGCCGCACTACATACATCCGCACCTGTTTTGCTGATACGAATGGATTCGGCATTGGGGATTATTTTATGCACCAACTCCGCTAACTCCACTTCCAATTCGTGCATTAAGGAAAAAGTGATACCATCTTTCAATTGCGCAATGATGGCTTGGTCAACTTTATCATAGCAATATCCAAGCGATATAGGACCTATTCCCATATTAAAGTCTATAAACTCATTACCGTCCACATCCCATACATGAGCATCTTTTCCGCGTTTTATATATTTTGGAGCAACACCTTTCATAAATTGCCCCGGACCTTTTGCAAGCGTTTGTGTAACGGGATGCATTATTTTTATTGCTCTTTCGTACAATTCATCCGACTTAGTAATATCCGGATAATTGGCATTGAATGCGATTTTATTACTCATGTTTTAAAGTTTGTTTAAATTTTATTTCTGATTTTAATTTTTTCGACCACAATGTCTTCGAAAAGCTCAGACGAACCTCGCACAATGTTATATTGATCCTGTCGAAATATGTGCGATGCCATTATATTTTTGAAATTACTTTTTTATCCAACTCTTTAATTATTTTTTCACTTATTTTTTCTCCGGTAAATCCTTCGTAATTCAGCACTTCCGAAAGTAATCCCGGTTTGTACCAACGCTCATTAAGCGCTAACGGAAGCACGTTTGCCGTAAGCTGATTTTTTAATAACAACTCCGCCAAAATGCTATACAATCCACCGGTTAAAAAATGATCTTCAACAGTTACTAATAATTGTGAATTTTTAACCGCATCCAAAACAGCTGCTTCGTCAATTGGTTTTAACGAACGTAAATTTATCAAACCTACTGAAAGTCCTTTGCTTTCTAATAGTTGTTTGGTTTTAAGTGTTTCGTCAAACAACATTCCGTATACCAAAATGGTAACATCGCTTCCTTTAGAAATGACTTCCGCTTTCCCAATTTCGAAATTTTTGTCGTGCTGATATTCTGATTTACGAATATTTATACGAACGTAAGAAGGGTTTGGAGATGTCCATATTTTAGGCAACGCATAAAGCATGTCTTGTTCATCGGCAGGACAAAATACCTGCATACCCGGAATGCCACGCATAAGCGAAACATCTTCAATGGCTTGATGTGTAGGTCCGTTACCATCCGATAAAAAACCGGGAACAAAACTGCTTAATTTAACCGGCAGGTTGCCAATACCCACATCGGTACGGATAAATTCAAACGCTCTAAGCGTAAGAAAAGTAGCCAGTGCGTGAACAACCGGAATCCTACCTCTTAAAGCAAGTCCGGCAGCAGCACCAATCATCGTTTGTTCGGTAATGCCGGTATCAATAAACCGTTCATTCAATACCTGTGGCAGGTTGCGGATAAGAGCGCGATTTTCGGCGGTCATCACCACAAAACGCTCATCTTCCAGAGCCATTTTTTTTATTAGTTCTTCGTAGTTCATGTTTAGCGTACAGTAAGTGTTTCAGATCCTATTTCAGTTTTACCTTCTCCGTGTAATTCACCAATTAAACTGGTTATTTCATCGTGTGTGAAATTGCAAAACCATCTGTCGGCACGGGCTTCTATACTAGGAAGACCTTTACCTCTTCTGGTATCAGCAATAATTACATTCGGTTTATTTCCGTTTACAGGCAATGCTTTAAAAGCTTTGTCTAATGCTTTAAAATCGTGTCCGTCTATTCGCTGTACGTTGCATCCAAAAGCTTCAAATTTTGGAACAAGAGGTTCAAGTGGTATCAATTCTTCTGTAGCAATATTCGCCTGAAACTGGTTTCGGTCAACTATAAAAGTAATATTCCCCAGCTTATATGCGCTGGCTACTAAAATGGTTTCCCAAACAGAACCTTCATTCAGTTCGCCATCACCGGTAATTACCAATATTTTGTTGGTTTGCTTTCTCATCCGGCAATCCAATGCCACCCCCAATGCCACAGCGGGAAGATGACCTAAAGAGCCGGAATGAAATTCAACTCCCGGAATATTTCTGTTCGGATGCCAGTAAATATGATCGTTGGATTTCAAATGATTTTTTAAGCGATCTTTTTCTATAAAACCCAATTCGGCAAATGTTCCGTAAAGGGCAGGCACATCATGTCCTTTTGATAAAAAAAGATAATCGCGGTTAGGATCCTTTAAATTGTGAGGTGTAACATTCAGGAACTCCTTGTATAAATACACCAGCAAATCTGCGCAAGACAATGAGGCACCAATAAAACATCCTCCATCGGTGGACATTTTAATGATGTGTTCTCTTACTTTAATTGCTGTTGCTTCTAAATCTTTAATTGTTGTTTCGGTCATTGTTATCACTATTTAGGTTGCTCATACTTAACTGTTTTCAATTCATCCACATGATTCTTATACCAATATTCGCCGGCATATTTACAATTTATTTTTAATATCTCCGGTTTTTGCTCCAGTAAACTTATGATTTCTTGTAAACCAAATGCCGGATTTTTATCATACAGTTCGTCATATACTCTTTTTATAAACTCATAATCTTCAGGATAATCAATAGTCCATCTGTGAGTCTTAGAAAAATCTTTTCCGGTTTCCCATTCTACATTTCCAATTTTAAAAAGCTGAGGATTTTCCCAAATATAAGGAGTTGTATGTTCCCTTTCCAAATTTCGTTTTGCATTTTTCCATGCATTTTCCAAGGATTTAAAACTCATCACTTCCACATCATTGCCATCAGGATAAGTTGCGGGATGCAGATTACTTACATAATCGTATTTATCCTCATTATCTAAATAAAACTGAATGACCTTATCAATAATTTTAGAATCAATCAGTGGGCAGTCGGATGGTATCTTTAATACAACATCTGCATTGTATTGACGGGCAAGTTGATAATGCCTGTCCAATAAATCTGTGGGATGACCGCGAAAACAGATGATATTTTCGGATTTACACAATTCCTCAATTTTATCGTCAATGGCATCGGTTGTTGCAGCTACCACTGCTGTTCCGCAAAGCGAAGCATTTTTAACACGTTCCACCATTCGTATCAACAATGCTTTTCCAGCAAGTGGCAGCATCACTTTGCCGGGCAGGCGAGTAGAACTCATCCGCGCTTGTATAACTGTAACTATATTTGTTTGATGTTCCATTGTTTAAAGCTTACAAGCCTTTGTATTCTTTTAAAAATTCAATTCCTGTACCTTTATAGTCTATAAATCTGCGACCTATTTCAGCAATTTTTTGTGCTGATGTACCGTTATTTTGAATTGGTGTTAAGCGTTGCAGTTCTTCCACATCAAAATAGGAATGTACTTTTTTTCCTAAAATTATCCCTACATACACCACTGTTGAATATTGAGTGATCAGCTCACAACAATTGGCAATCATATTATTGGTATTGCCATCTGTATAAATAAGTGTGTCTGCAGGTGCATTTTTTTTTATTTCAGCAACAGCCCTCTCTTTTATTTCGTTGGGATGAAGTTTAAAAATCAACTTTCTTCCATTTGCAATTTCAACCGCTTTTCTGATAAATGCAGGTCGGTTTTCAAACCTGAATGTTTCCCTCATATCGGTAGTAGCAACCAACACATACTCTTTATGAGGAAAATCGTTATTTATATGTTCGTGTAAATTATCAAAATTAGGAATTCCTGTTACTACAATTTTTTCATTGGCTGTGCCCATTTTGGTGAAATAATCTTTATATCCTTCGGACGCAGCACAATATATATCGCATACGTTTCCCGACCCGTTTAATGCGGTACTCATTGCCCAGTAGCGTGGCAATCTCAATGTTTTGGCAATTTTGGCAATTAAATTATAGGGGTCAATCATCCCTTCTTGTACCCAAATTGTTTTTACGTTTTTTAAAGCCCGGGGAAGCAACATATCTGTGCAGGCAATCGCCAAATCGTACTTGTTATCGTATACTTCACAGCAATAATCATTTTTAAGATTATTTTCTGCTAAATACCTATCCGCCTTTTGTTTAGATACTCCTGCAAGCACAGTACCGTCTATCAGCCCCATTTTTACTATAGGTTTAAAAGCCGGATGGTTTGCACATACCTGAGTAAAATAACAATCGTACTCATTATCCAATAACTTGGATATAAGATGCATTTGCGAGGTTTGATTGGGAGACCCTATGATAAATATTATCTTTTTTCTGTGCATAAAAGTGAAGCCCAAAATAAGCTCGCTTTAAATAGTCGGCGAAGTTACAATAACAAAACAATTGAGGCAAGAAACGAACTGCGAAATTTAATCTGCGAAAATATAGCTACTTTTGAGCCTCCAAAAAAGATGATTACTTTTTATATGCGACATTTTCTTCTTGCTTTATTATTTTTTTTAATTGTTTTTCCTCTCTTTTCGCAAGAAGTAGAACAACGTGAGGAGATTAATTTACTGGATTCAAATATTGTAAAAATTGATACCGCTTCAAAAATAGCAAAGAGTACTTTTGTTTCAAAAGTAAAAAACATAATTCACAGGGAAAATAACTTTATTGTTTCCCCTGAATTTGGAAGAAGGCCGGAAACAGGTCTTCTTACCGGATTATACTATTTACAGCTATTTAAGCTATCCCATAAAAAAGATTCTTTAAGCAGAACATCTAATGTAGAGTCCTATCTTGACATTACAGCACGAAAACAAATTATAGTCAGTGTAAGAAATAATCTTCTGTTTAAAAACGAAAAATTTATCCTGAGAGGTATAAATATTTACAACAAATACCCAAGCTTATTTTGGGGTATCGGAGATCATTCATTACCGAGTGTGCAAGAATTAGTATCTTATAATATAATTAGCATCAACCAAAAGTTGGTGATGAAAATTAACAAGAAGTATTTTGCAGGAATTCAATACAATTACACCAATGTTTATAATGTAATACATCCTGCTAATGACCTGTTTGTTCAACAAAGTATACCGGGAGCAAATGGCAGCATAACTTCAGGTACAGGTTTGGTTTTTTTATATGACTCACGTGATAATATAATTAATTCGTATAAGGGTTTTTACCTTGACGCTTCGTTTCTGATAAATCAAAAATCTTTTGGCGGACAATACAACTACAATAATGTAACTGTTGATGTTAGGAAGTTTATTCCTTTAAGTAAAAATAAAGTGCGAATACTGGCATTACAAGGGCTTATTAATTATAACTCAGGAGCAGAGATTCCGTTCAGTCAAATGGCAGTTATTGGTGGTGACCAGATTATGAGAGGGTATTATACAGGACGTTTTCGTGACAAAACTTCAATAGCAGGTCAGGCAGAGTTTAGATTTTTGGCTTGGAGAAAAATAGGATTTACCGTTTTTGTTGCCGTTGCCGAAGTAGGTCCCACTTTTTCTACCTTCGATTTAAGTGGGGTACACTATACTTATGGAGGATGCTTTCGTTATATGATCAATACAAAAGAACATTTAAACATAGGTATTGATACAGGTTTTGGCTATCAGACAAACGGACTCTATTTTAATTCAGGAGAAGCTTTTTAGAAAAATAATGTACGCTTTACACTCAAAACAATTCACTTAAATTAAAATAAAGCCCATGCGATCCTCCTATGCCTACTGCATAATCTATTGCAAAATTAACTTTTGAATATTTGTTTACTTTTATTCGAATACCCGTTCCTGCTGCCGGATAAATGCTTTGAAATGTAGTTCCCGACCAGGTGGAAGTGTTCTGAGCAACAGACAGACTTTGAGCGTTAGCAAACACCACTCCTCCAAACAATCCGTTTTTTGTAATATTAAAGCGGTATTCTGTTTCTATATAAAGCATGTTATTACTGCGGAACCTGCCCTGAACATATCCCCTGCCCGAGTTTGAATAGGTATCCCAGCCGGTACTGGGTAAATCAAAATAAGGAACTTTACCACCAAAAGTAAACCAGTTAAGGCTCCAGAGCGCAAGTATATGATTTCCCTTTGGTGAAAGTTTGATGTATTTTCTAAAATCACCAACAATGGATTGCCAATTGTTATCACTTCCCAATACAGTAAAACAGGGATGGTATTTTATACTACAGTATGTTCCCTCATCCGGGTTGTTAATATTGTTTCTGCTGTCATATAACAAATTTACCAATGCTCCCGACGAAACGGTTTTTGTCGCCCCGTTATTATAACTGCTGAAATTACTTGTTTCCCCTTCTTCATGTATGTTGAAATGATAATCAAGACCATATCCAAGACCTGTATACAAATGATGAATAATTTTTTTTAACACCTGCTGATAGATTTTAATGTATGAGTAATTTATTAAATCGGCATTTGCCATTGTTGTATTATCGCCCAACCCATAAGTGTATGTAGGATATTTATAAAAACGCCAGTCGCCAAGCAGGTTGAGTTTGTTTCTTGGTGTCCAGATATTAGAAACTACCGGAATAATAATTTGATTGCGGAAAGAATAATTTTGACTGAAAACAACTGTAGACAATTTGGTGTTACTCACTTTACCAACGTAAAACGAAAGATTTGCTGCCAAAAGAGCAGTTGCGCCTGTTTGTGGTGCGTAACCTACAGCGGGAACAACAGCCAGTAATAATTTTCCGGGTTTTACGGCTGTACTATCATCTATTGTATCCCGCTTTACGGAAAAAACATGTTTAAGTAAATCAATTACGTCCTTTTGAGGATAAATACTATCGTGAAAATTTTGATTCTCTGTTTGTGAGCCGACAGCCTGCGAATAAACGACATGGCAGAAAAAAAACAGTATAAAAAGAATTAAAAAGCATAAGTTTTTTTTTATTGTATGCAATATAACATTCATAGAAGAGTGCACCGATTTTTTCTTTTTTATCCGCTAAGATACAAGTAAAAACAGTTTGACAATTAATACAAGTAAAAACAATTTGACAGTATTCAATGACGCAGGCTATTGTATAACCCTTTAACAAAGTGCTTTTTATAGTTGTACTTATTGTGTATTAATTAATTTAAAACATATCTGAGAATTCGGAACACATTCCTGCGGCTTCGGACATTATGTTCCAATGTTTGATTAATATTGCTCAGAGTTCGGGGCATTTTGTTGCAAGGCAGAGGCATTCTATTGGTGGTTGAGGCACTCAAACTACCACAGAAAGAATATTATTGCATGCTGTATTCGAGAACCTCAGCAACCATAGTTGAACAATATTACTCTAGGTTAGGAAAATGTTCCCTTATGTTTCGGTCAGCTTAAAAACAAACCTGTTCCAATTAACATATGTTACATTCACAATATCTATTGCAACCTTTATACCTCCAAATGTATCTTCTTATTGAAAAAACTTATATATAAACTGATTTGAAAGAATCAAACTTAAAATACATTATCAGTTTTGTACTTACCTTTGTATAAAAAATGATTGTAATTTGAAAGGCTGAATTTTATTTAATTTTTTATACAACTAAATTAGAATAAAATATAAGTCAGACAACTTGACAAAGACAAAAAAGAAAATAGTATTGTATAAAATGAGCAACATGCAAGCAATTATCAAAAACAAGCAATTATTGAATGAGCCATATAATACTACAACATTTTTTATGGCAAAAAGCACTATTCAAAATAGTATTAAAAAATCACCTTTTGTTTTATTAATGGTATTGGCGCTGATTTCATCAGGGGTATCTTCCCAAACTTTACCGGATAGTGCGATAATAGGCGATACTGTTTTTTTTCAAAATTTTCAAAAAGCTACTCTAACATACAAGGTACCGACTAACTGTGTAACAACAGTAACCGTTCAGGTATGGGGAGGTAGTGGCGGAGGAGCAGCCAACGCTAATAATGGTGGCGGTGGTGGCGGTGGCGGCGGATACAGTAGTTCTGTTCTCACACTGAACCCGGCTACAACTTATACCTTGGCTGTAGGGGCGCCTGGTGCAGGTGGGACTGGTGCAGGAGGAAATGGAGGTAATTCATGGTTTGGATCAACGACAACTATTTTGGCTAATGGAGGTAAAGGTGGTGCTACTAATGGCAATGGAGGAGCAGGTGGAACTTTAGGGATAGGTACAGTAAGAAGTGCAGGAGGAGCAGGGGGAAATGCCGGTGGTAATAGTGGTGGTGGTGGTGGTGGAACAGGAAGTAATTCAGGTACTGGTGGCGCTGGTGGTGCTGGTAGTGGCAATACGGGTGGAAGTGGAGGTGCTGGGGCTAATAGTAATGGAGGTTCCGGAGGTGGCAATCAAATTGTAGGTTATAATAATTCTTATTGTTTTGCTTGTGGTGGTGGCGGTGGAGCTGGTACTAATGGTGGAAATGGTGGAAATGGTTCAGCTGGTTTAGTTAAAATTATACTACCACACCCTTTAGGTGCTATAGTTAGCAATCAACAAACCATTTGTTACGGAGCAACTCCTGCGACACTTACAGTTACGGCAACTGGGGAATATGGAGGTCCTTATACTTACCAATGGCAATCTTCAACTTTAGACAGCATTACCAACTCCGGGTTTACAAATGCCTCCGGAGTTTCTACCAATAGTACCTATTCTCCAGGAGCATTGGCAACAACAACTTGGTTCAGAACAATAGTTAATGCAGGTAACTGCTTGCCCTATACTTCAGTTGCTGTAAAAATATTAGCAACCAATCTATCCGGTACAATAAATTTTCCTCAAACTATTTGTAGCGGAAGTACTCCAACACCTTTTACTTCCATCGTAGTGCCAAGTACTGTTCCTGCCACTTACCAATGGCAGCAATCTACTACAGGTCCCACTGCATCAGATTTTTCAAATGCGTCGGGAACTTCTACCAATAGTACTTATGCTCCTGGTGCTATTTCAGTCCCCACTTGGTACAATGCCATTATTAGTGCACCCGGTTGCCAAACTTATACTACATCTGCCTTATCCGTTATACCATCGAATGCAGCTGCTGTTGCAAATTGTGGAACAACAAAAACCATATATACAGTAAACACACTTACTTTAAGCGGAACAAGTGTAGGGGGCTCTGTAACAACCGGGGCATGGTCTGTTACGTCTATGAACCCTGCCGGATCTGCTCCGGTTCTGAGTACCACATCACAGACCAATAATCCTTCTTCAGTCACATTTTCACCAACGGGTGGTTATACAGGAACGGTAACCTTAACATTAACCTCTAATACCAATGGTTGCAATGTAGCTACTTGTTCAAAAACTATCAATATACTTCCTGCAACTATTACTGTATTAACATATTCTGTAAACGGCAACTACACGTGGGTTGCTCCGGGATGCGTAAACTCAGCCACAATCCAATGTTGGGGCGCAGGCGGTGGCGGTGGTGGTGCAAACTTAAATGCAAACGACGGCGGTGGTGGTGGTGGTGGCGCGTATAGCAGTTCTGTTTTATCAGTAACATCCGGAATCAGTTATTCCTTATCTGTTGGTGCAGGAGGTTTTCAAAATTTTAATACAGCAGGTGGAAAAGGGGGAGATTCATGGTTTGGTAGCCCGTCTACCGTAATGGCTCAAGGTGGGGGAGGAGGAATTGAAAATAATGGTTCTGGCGCCAATGGACTTAACGGTTCAGGAGGGGCAGGAGGTTCAGCCAGTTCGGGTTATGGACAAATAAAATGGTCAGGTGGTAACGGTGCTAACGGTGGCTTATGGCCCGGCGGCGGCGGTGGTTCGTCAGCCGGACCAACAGCAAACGGAAATAACGCTGTTAATCCTCCAAATTGTTGTGGGCATGGTACGGGAGCACCTGCTCCTCCCGGTGGAGGATATGGTGCAGATGGGAATGGTTCAACAGATGGGTATAATGCCACACAAGCAGGAGGACCGGGCGGTGGCGGTGGCGGAGCTACTAATGCAGTTAATAAAAATGCAACAACCGGTGCTGATGGACAGGTAATAATTACCTACGGTCCTGCCTTTCCGGTTATTATAACCGCAAATTCAGCAACTATATGTCAAGGTCAAACAGTAGTAGTAAAAGCCGTATCAGATTTCCCAGTAGGTTGGACGTGGTCAACTGGTGCTACTATTGATTCAATAATTGTAGCACCGGCAGCAACTACCACCTATACCCTTACGGATTCTTATGGTTGTGGTAATACAGTAACACCAACGGTTACAGTGAACCCTGCGTTTGCATTAAACGTAACTTCACCAACTATCTGTTTTGGTAATAACGGTACATTAACGGCAAGCGGTGGTGCAACATCCTATGTATGGTCTAATGGCACATCAGCAGCATCTATTACTGTTTCACCAACAGTTACCACTACTTATACGGTTACAGGTATATCGGCACAGTGTACCCTTCAAAAAGCAGGAACCATAACGGTTAATCCTAATGCTACCATAGGTTTAAGCTCCGCAGCGGGTACAGATGGGCAATCGGTATGTGCCAATAGTCCCATTACCGCCATTACTTATACCATAGGCGGGGGAGCCACAAGTGCAGGGGTAACAGGGTTGCCGGCAGGGGTCAGTGGTGCGATTGTCGGCAATGTATATACCATTAGCGGCACACCTACCGTAACAGGCACATATAATTATACCGTAACCACCACGGGCAATTGTAATCAGGTAAGTGCTGTGGGCTTTATAAAATCGAATCTGTCTGCTTCTATCGCATTAAGCTCCGCAGCAGGTACAAATGCACAAACGCCTTGTATCAATACCGCCATCACGCCCATCGTTTATACCGTAGGTGGTAGCGGCACAGGTGCCAATCTTACAGGTTTACCTGCCGGATTCAGTGGTACTTATTCCGCAGGTTCGTTTACTATTACAGGAACACCAACCACAGTCAGCAATTTTACCTATACGGTAACCACCACCGGCAATTGCACACAGACAAGCAGTTCAGGCACCATTAACGTAAAACCGGATGCAGCCATTGTTTTAAGTTCTGCTACAGGTACGGATGCACAGAAGCTATGTGTAAACAGTACCATTACGCCAATTATGTATAACGTAAGCGGCGGAGGTACAAGTGCCACCGCCACAGGTTTACCTGCGGGTGTTACCGGAGCTAATGCAGGTAATGTATTTACCTTAAGCGGTGCACCTACTGCCAGTGGTACATTCAATTATACCGTAACCACAGCCGGC
>Ga0302194_10002036_pt1 | contig 12867 bp, 7 predicted proteins | sample II_Bog_N1_1_FD_200227 | JGI IMG/M metagenome (GOLD analysis project Ga0302194, IMG submission 200227) | Peat permafrost microbial communities from Stordalen Mire near Abisko, Sweden - II_Bog_N1_1 | ecosystem: Environmental > Terrestrial > Soil > Wetlands > Peat | place: Sweden: Abisko, Stordalen...
GTTACCCGTAGGATTAAACTACACAAAACCCTATAAATTCAGAAGTGAGTTGTTCATCAATTTTGGCAATCCTATTTCTCTAAAAAGCTACGAAGAATTTTATAAGCAAGATAAAGTAAAAGCCATTAATGATTTTACCAGAATGCTTGAAAAAGAAATGGCAAAGCTAATCATCACCATTAAAAACAAAAATAACGATGAGTTGGTAGAAGGTATTCATGAAATTTATCTTCATCAATGGTTGAAAGAAAAACACATAGGTGCAACTAGTATTGAAAAAAGATTTCAAGCAAGAAAAGAGATTGTTGAATTGATTAATCAACGAGATAAAGAACAGCCGGAAGTCCTAACATCATTAAAAGAAAAAATTGTTCCTTATCTCAAAAAGTTAAACAACCACCATTTACGCGATCATTTATTAAACCCTGAATCAATTGAAAAATCGGGATTAGGGTCGTTTCTAAAAGAATTTTTTATCATTTGGTTCGGCATGCCCATATATGCACTGGCGCTTATTATGAATGGCTTGCCATTTTATATTGCAAAAAAATTCGCCGATAAAAAAATTAAACAAATTGAATTTTACGCATCCATCAGAGTAAATATGGCAATGCTGCTCTGGATACCTAATTTTTTAATTCAATTAGTGATTGTTGCATTTGTGTTTCATAGCTGGACAATTATACTCATATATGCTTTATTCACGTCTTTGTTAGGCTTTTTTGCTGTGAAATATTATTCATTATATAAAAAAATACTCGGACGCTGGCGCTTATTGAGAATGGTTAAAACCGAACGAAAAATTATTGAAGAGTTAGTGAACGAACGTGCTGCAATAATGGAAGAATTAACTATTTTAAAAAAATAACATCTGTTTTTATTAAGTGTTAGAAACATGAAAAAAAATAAAAACGCTTCAATTAAAACTAACAATCTACAGCAAAAATGGAACAATAAACTTTTACTGGTTGCTCTCTTCATCATTCCCCTTTTTATTTATTTCAAATCGCTCAACAATGAATTTACAGAATGGGACGATGATAAATATATTACTCAAAACCTTGATATACGAACGCTTCATGGCGATAGTATTAATTACACCTTAAAGAAAATCTTTACAAGTTATGTACTTGGCAATTACCATCCGGTTACTATGTTAAGTTATAGTATAGAATATGCAAAACATAAGCTTAATCCTAAGCCCTACCATATTACAAATTTAATAATACACATACTTAATACGTTACTTGTGTTTTATTTTATTTGGTTACTCACAAAACAACGTTGGACAGCATTTATTACTGCATTGTTGTTTTCTATACATCCAATGCATGTGGAATCGGTTGCCTGGGTGGCAGAACGAAAAGACGTGTTATACACTTTTTTTTCTTTGATTTCACTTTGTTGTTATATACATTATCACAATAGTCAAAATAAAAAACAATTATACTATTTAATCGCATTATTAACCTTTATAATAGCAGTACTTTCCAAAGCAATGGCTGTTTGTGTTCCTTTACTATTTATGTTGATAGATTATTTTGAAGGAAGAAAAATTACATCAAAAAGCATTCTTGAAAAATTACCCTTTTTACTGATTTCCATAGTATTCGGTATAATAGCAATACTGGCGCAAAAATCATCCAATTCTATTGAAGATATTTCAAATTACAATTTTTTTGACAGAATTTTATTCAGTAGCTATGGTATTTTGATGTATTTATGGAAACTGTTCATTCCTTCTAATCTGTCTTGCTTTTACAATTACCCTATTAAACAAAATGGTTTTTACCCAAGTATCTTTTACATTGCTCCTTTTGTAATTGCTGTTCTTTTCTTTAGTGTTTACAAATTTTTTAAAACAGAAAAAGATATAATTTTCGGACTCGGTTTTTTCATGTTTAGCATTGTGCTTGTTTTGCAAATACTACCAGTTGGAGCAGCCGTTATAGCCGATCGATACACCTATATTCCTTACATAGGTATATTTTTTATAATAGCACGTTTTATGAATAACTGTATAGAAAATAAAATAGTTCCATTACAATCATATAGAATTTTTATAATCATAGCATTTTTAATTACAACTCTAATATATTCATACGGCACTTTTCAACGCACCAAAGTATGGGAAAATACCATTACGCTATTTACTGATGCAATAAAAAAATATGATAAAGCACCAGGGTCATACAATGCCAGAGGCGGGGCATATTTCCATACGGGGCAATATGAAAGAGCTATTGCTGATTATAGTCGTTATATATTTTTGAAAAATGATAATGCTATTGTTTATTACAACAGAGGTTTAGCGTACTTACAACTTAAAAAATATGCTGAAGCAATTGCTGATTTTACAACTGCAATTAAATACAATCCCCACTATGCAGATGCTTTTTTCAACAGAGGTGTAGTTTATAATGATATGGGCAATTTCAAGGAATCAATAACCAACAATACGTTTGCTATTCAATTTAATCCATCTTATTCAAAAGCATATTACAATCGTGCCGGAGCGCACTTTATGCTGCATCAGTATAACTTAGCCTTGATTGATGCTTTAAAAGCGAAACAACTAGGATTTTATGTAGACCCCAAGTTTATTGAAGCCATTCAGACAGGCACAAAAGCACATTAATATTTCAATTACGCAATTGTAAGTTATAAATGTGAAAGTTTCAGGAAAATGCAACAACAGCCTAAATAAACTAGGTGTTAATTAATTTCACTAAGGTGTATGCTGCAATTATAAAACTGAAAAACAGAAAAATGGATAAATAGAAAAATAGTTGACTCTGCCTTTTTGTTTTAACTAAAGTTTGGATAACCTGAATCAGTTTGTCTGCCATTTTAGAAGAATCTTCATCTCTTAATAAACATTCACAATTATGTTCCATCTTTAGCTCTTTTACAAAAAGCTCGTCTCTTTTATCAAAAAGAATGATAGTAGAAATAGTGGGGGAGATTTTACTAAATTGGCTTAATACCTGTGAAAAGGAATTTAATTCAGAATAATTTTTATCAAATACTATAATATCAGGTTTTAAGTTTATTTGCTCTAAGGATTCTTTAGCAGTATTAAAACTTACCACTTCAAACCTATTTACAAAGGATAATTTATAATTGAGAATAAAAGAAAAAAGTTTATTATTCCCCAAAATAAATATCGTATTTGGCTTTGATAGCATTTAACAAAGCTCGTCAATAGAAATTAAATGTCAGTTAAATATCAATTAAAATTTAATTAAAATTACCTTGAATCGGGAATAATACTTTCACGGTAGTTCCTACATTTTCTTCGGAAGTAATTTTAACAGACCCATGATGAAGTTCCATGATTTTTTTTGTGAGAGACAAGCCTAAACCATTTCCTGTCATATCTTTCACGTTTGTTGCGCGATAAAACGGTTCTCCTATTTTTGAAATTTCAGAAGCCGGAATTCCTATCCCGTTATCTTTAAAACTCAGTTCAATTCTTTCATCATTCACAGTAAAAAGCACCTCTACAGCATTATTAACAGAGTATTTACAGGCATTTTCCATCAAGTTAAAAAAAACAGATTCAATTAATTGTTCATTGCCTAGTATTATCAAACTCTTTTCATCAGTTGGAAAAGAAACAAAATTAAGAGACACTTTACAACTTGGAAAATATTTCATTAGTCTTTCCCTGACAGCAAATAAAACTTCATCTACTCTTATGTTTTTAAGTTGTAACACATTGATGTCTGCTGCAACCAAAGCTAAATCGAGCAGGTTGTTGGATATTTTATTAAGGCTTTTTATATCATCTAAAAGCGAATTTAACAGCTCTATGTATTCCCTTGTGCTTCTTTCTTTTTTTAAGGTAACCTCTATATGTCCGTTCATAGATGTTAGTGGTGTTCGTAATTCATGCGAAGCGTTAGAAATAAAACTTCTTTGCATCTCAAATCCCCGTTCTAACCTATCCAGCATTTTATTAAATGTTACCGAAAGTTTTGCTATTTCATCATTTTGATTGCTTTCGTGCAGCCGAATATTCAGCTTCGATACATTTATTTCGTCAACGTCGTTAATTATTTTCATAATAGGTTGTAAAGCATAACCCGAAAATAACAAACCAGCAAAATAGGATACAACAATTGATAACAATATGCTTAAAAGCAAAATCATTTTTAGGTGAATTAAATTTTCTTTACCATACTTATCATAAGCAGAAACGATTATTTTAAAAGATTTTCCTCTAACGGAGTAATAGAAGCCTATTGCTTCATTTTTACCAACATTAAATTTTATATCCGATTTTTTTTCAATTTTTAATACCTCTTTTTTTATTTTACTACTTATAGTATCATTCGTATAATTATAAAGTAACTTATTATTCGTATCAAAAATATACACGCCAACGTCAAACATTGCACTTTTTGTTTTGACGTTAATTGTTCGCAATAACGAACTATCAGCAGGATTAATGTCAACAAGCGTTGTAGCTATATTTGCACCTTTATTCTTCATTCTTAAATCAAACATCATTACTCTGTAAGAATCAGAATAATAATAAAGCGAACCTGCAAAGAGAATGAACAACGTTGCTACGATTAAGCAAAATTTAAAAGCCAGATCTTGTCTTATGCCCATTGATTTTACTCTTCTTTTAATATAAAGCCCATTCCAATTTTTGTATGAATAAGTTTGTTCTGGAATCCTTTATCAACCTTATTTCTCAAAAAGTTAATGTACACATCTATAATGTTTGTTCCAGTATCAAAGTTGATGTTCCATACCTTTTCGGCAATTTCTACTCTTGAAATAATTTTGTTTTTGTTCTTCAAAAAAAATTCGAGTAACTGATATTCCTTAGATGTAAGATTAATATTTTTACCTGATCTCATTACCATTTTTGTTTCCGGATTCATTTCCAAATCGGCAATTTTCAAAACACTATTTTGATGAATTGTATTACTTGTTCTTCTTAAAAATACTTTTATTCGTGCCAATAATTCTTTAAATTCAAAAGGCTTTAAAAGATAGTCATCTATGCCGGCATTAAACCCCTCGAGTTTATCTTTGGTGGTTCCAAGTGCGGTCAACATTAATATAGGAGTTGAGGTATCTTGTTTTCTAACTTCTCTACACACTTCAAAACCGCTTATATGCGGGATATTCAAGTCCAAAATTATAAAATCATACTTTTGAGAAATCGCTTTTTTCTTCCCAACCAATCCATCGTAAGCGATATCGGTTTGAAAACCTTCTTCTTCCAGTCCTTTGGAAATAAAAGAGGCTACTTTCTTTTCATCTTCTATGATTAATATTTTTGATGCTTCCATAATTAAAATATTTTCAACACGTTGAAATTAATCAAAAAAAAGTATTAGAAGTAATCTCAAAAATACAAAAGGTTTTGCCGAACTTGATTCGGCATATTTGATATGATTGACTTTTCAGACACCAAGATTCTTAAACAAGTTCAGAAAGAACTGTATAGTACACGTTTAAAATCGGCTTCTATTATTTTATATTCCATATTCTCCAAGCCTCTTCTGCCTGCTGTTGCAGCATAGATAAGCCGTTTACCGTTGCAGCGCCTTTTGCTTTTCCACGTTTTAAAAACTCAGTTCGTTCCGGATTATACACTAAATCATACAACAAATGTTTGGAAGACAGGTATTGATAAGGAATTTGTGGTGCTTCTTCAATATTTGGATATGTTCCAACAGGAGATGAATTCACGATTAATTTAAAAGCATTCATCACATTTTCATTCAACTCATCATAAGTAAGCTGATTTTTTGCGTTAGGATTTTTTATTCTTGAAACATAAAAACATTCTACACCTATTTCCTTTAACACGTATGCAACAGCCTTAGCAGCACCACCTGTGCCCAATATCAGGGCTCGTTCGTGCTGCTTTTCCAAAAACGGCTTTATAGATTGACGAAAACCAAAGGCATCCGTATTATACCCGATTAATTTTTTGTTTCTGATTGATTCTGTTGTTTTGGTTTTGTCGGTTAAAATTTTAATACAGTTTACTGCTCCTATACCTTTTGCTGTTGCATCCAATTCATCTAAAAAGGGTAACACACTTTCTTTGTATGGGATAGTAACGTTTAAACCCAGCAAATCAGCATTGTCATTAATCAGTTGAGGGAACAATTTAATATTTTCAATCGGGTATAAATTGTAAATGCAATCTTGTACGTTTTCCTTTTCAAATTTTTCGGTAAAATATTTTTTTGAAAATGAATGACCTAATGGATAGCCTATTAAACCGTATGTTTTCATAAGAATTCTGTTAATTTACTTTAATATTAATGTTCATCAAAACGAAAAGGAGCATTGTTTAAGATGCTCCTTTCCTTTATTTATATTAAGTTGTACCCTTTTAATTAAAACTTATCCAACATTCAATACATTACTCACCACTCTGTCTTTGCTTTCTAAATTAGAGAATCCCATTAAGTATTCATCCACTTTACGAGCGGCTTCTCTACCTTCTGAAATAGCCCATACTACAAGTGATTGACCTCTTCGCATATCGCCTGCAGTAAATACTTTGTCAACATTGGTTTTGTATTCTTTTTCTTTGGCTTTTACGTTTTTACGTTCATCTAATTCTATGCCTGCACTTTCAATCATTCCTTTATGCTGAGGGTGTACAAATCCCATTGCTAATAATACCAACTGGCAAGGCATTTCGCGTTCTGATTTTTCAACTTCTTTAAATTTAATAAGGCGACCCAGCGCATCTTGTTCCCAACTAACATCTACTACCAATAAGGCTCTTAAATTTCCTTTTTTATCTCCTAAAAATGCTTTGGTACTTACACCAAAAAACCGCTCACAACCTTCTTCCTGCGAAGTACTTGTACGCAACACCATTGGGTAGCTTGGCCAAGGCATTGCTAATGTGCGCTCTTTAGGAGGCATCGGCATTAACTCAAATTGTTTTACCGATTTTGCTTCTTGACGATTAGAAGTACCTACACAATCAGAACCTGTATCACCACCACCAATAACAACCACATCTTTGCCCGTCGCTAAAATATCTTCCTCCTTATACTTTATTTTGCTAACACGTTTGTTAGATTGTTTTAAAAAGTCCATTGCAAAATGAATTCCTTTAAACTCTCTTCCCTGTATTGGTAAATCGCGTGGAATGGTTGAACCACCGGCTAACACAACAGCATCGTTTTTAGCAATGATGTCTTTTAAATTTTTCACTTCTGTATTACAAATAAATTTAATTCCTGCTTCTTCCATCAATGCAATACGACGCTCTACAACTGTTTTTTCCAATTTAAAATCAGGAATACCAAAACGTAATAATCCTCCCGGTTTGTCATCTCGTTCATAAACCGTAACAGTATGTCCTGCTTTGTTTAATTGTGCAGCAGCGGCTAAACCTGACGGACCTGAACCAACAATAACAACCGATTTTTCACTCCTTTCAATAGGAGCATCGTTTTTAACAAATCCTTTGGAAAAGGCAATTTCAACAATGTTTTTTTCAATTTCTTCAATAGCTACCGGAGGTTTGTTAATACCTAATACGCAAGCAGATTCGCAAGGAGCAGGACAAATGCGCCCTGTAAATTCAGGGAAATTATTTGTTGATGCAAGAATGTTGTAAGCTTCTTCCCATTCCTTGTTGTACACAGCATCGTTAAATTCAGGAATAACGTTTCCCAACGGACATCCACTATGACAAAACGGAACGCCACAATTCATGCAACGTGCAGCTTGATGATTAAGTTCTTCATCATTAAGTTTTCCAACAAATTCCTTATAGTTTGCAACACGTTTTGCAGGTGCTAACTTTTTAGGAAGTTCTCTCTCAAACTCCTTAAATCCAGTAGGTTTTCCCATGGCAATATTAGTTATTTCACTTTTTGTTTAACAGTTGATTTTTTCTTCAATACCTCTTTGTAATCACGAGGAAATACTTTCACAAACTTTTCGGCTTGTTGTTTCCAGTCGTCTAAAATAAATTTAGCAGCATGGCTCTTAGTAAGCTCGAAATGGTTTTTCAAAAGTTCTTTTATCTCTTTTTCATCTTCGGCACTTAATGGATCTAAATCAACCATTTCTTTGTTACAGTTAATCTCAAATGTTTTGTCAATGTCATATACCCAAGCAATACCACCGCTCATTCCCGCAGCAAAGTTACGTCCGGTTTTACCCAGCACCAGTACTCTGCCTCCAGTCATGTATTCACAACCATGGTCGCCAACTCCCTCAACAACCGTTCTGGCGCCTGAGTTACGCACTGCAAAACGCTCGCCCGCCATACCTCGTATGTAAAGCTCACCATCCGTTGCACCAAACAAAGCCACGTTACCAATAATCATGTTTTCACTTGGACTAAATTTAGTACCGTCGGCAGGATATATTGCCAAACGAGCACCTGAAAGGCCTTTTCCAACATAATCATTTGCTTCACCAGCCAATTCAAAAGTTATTCCTTTATTACAAAAGGCACCAAAACTTTGACCTGCCGATCCGGTAAACTTAAAGTGTATAGTATCCTGAGGCAAGCCTTGTGACTTGTATATTTTTGTTAATTCATGAGACAAAATAGTACCGGTGGTTCTATCAGTATTGATAATATTAAATGAACCTTTAACCGGAGTTTTTTTGTCAAGAGCAGGTTTTGCTTTTTCCAATAATTTCCAGTCTAATACGTTATCAATACCATGATCTTGTTTTTCACTATTGTGCAAAGTCATGCCTGATGGGTTATCCATCACGTATAACAAACCTGACAGATCAATGTTTTTTACTTTCCAGTGATCAATATCCTCACGAAGTTTTAAGAAGTGTGAGTGACCAACCATTTCATTTACAGTCCTAAAGCCAAGTTCTGCCATAATCTCACGCATCTCTTCTGCCATAAAGCGGAATAGATTAACGATATGCTCCGGTTTACCGGAAAAGAGTTTACGCAATTCAGGGTCTTGTGTAGCAACTCCTACCGGACAAGTATTCAGATGACATTTACGCATCATTATACATCCGCCAACTACTAATGCAGCTGTTGCTACGCCCCACTCCTCCGCACCTAATAATGTTGCAATAGCTACATCACGACCAGTTTTAATTTGTCCGTCGGTTTGTAAAACCACGCGACTGCGTAATTTATTTTTAACTAACGATTGTTGCGTCTCAGCCAAACCAAGTTCCCAAGGTAAACCTGCATGAACAATTGATGTTAATGGAGAAGCTCCTGTACCACCATCATGACCTGCAATTAATATCACATCGGCATGTGCTTTTGCAACACCGGAAGCAATAGTACCAACACCAGCTTTTGATACGAGCTTAACGCTGATACGAGCTTGACGATTGGCATTTTTTAAGTCGTAAATCAACTGCGCCAAATCCTCAATCGAATAAATATCATGGTGAGGAGGTGGAGAAATTAAACCAACACCTGGTGTGGAGTGACGCACTTTTGCAATCCAGTCATCTACTTTGTGTCCGGGTAACTGCCCACCTTCGCCCGGTTTAGCACCTTGAGCCATTTTAATTTGTAATTCATCGGCATTAGCCAGATAGTTAGCGGTAACACCAAAACGTCCTGAAGCAACTTGTTTGATAGCAGAACGCATAGAATCACCATTTGGCAATTTTACAAAACGCATTTCATCTTCACCACCTTCTCCCGTATTGCTTTGTGCACCAATACGATTCATGGCAATTGCTAATGTGCTATGCGCTTCATGCGAAATAGAACCAAACGACATTGCTCCCGTAGCAAAGCGTTTCATGATATGTTCAACCGGTTCTACCTCCGATAAAGCAATAGCCGGACGATGATGTACAAAATCCAACAAACCTCTGATGGTGAACATGGTTTCCTTTTGGCTATTCACCAATTCAGAATATTTTTTGTATAACTGATAATCGCTTGTACGCGTAGAGTGTTGTAACAAGTGAATAGTTTGTGGATTAAACAAGTGAGGCTCACCTGTACGTTTCCATTGATAAACACCGCCTTCAGGCAATAATTTACTGCTTACATTTTTAGATTTAAATCCTGCAAAATGTTTAATTAATGCTTCGTGCGCAATTTCATCCAAGCCCATACCGCCAATACGTGAAACTGTTCCTACAAAGTATTTTTCAACCACAGCTTGCTGGAAGCCCACAATTTCAAATACCTGTGCACCATGATATGACTGAAGTGTAGAAATCCCCATTTTTGAAAACACTTTCAACAAACCTTCATTTACCGATTTTACATAGTTCTTAATTAGGTATTTTAAGTCCAGTTTGGTTTCCAACATCCCTTCTGTCAGCATTTTATTGATGGAAGCAAAAGCCAGATATGGATTGATGGCTGTTGCACCAAATGATACCAAACAGGCAAAATGATGCACCTCCCAAACATCGCCGGCTTCTACTATTAAACCAACAGCTCCACGCAGTCCTTTTTTAATTAGGTGGTGGTGTACTGCAGATACCGCTAATAACGAAGGTATTGGAGCGTGTTGTGAATCTATTTTACGATCTGATAAAATCAATACTTCAAATCCGTCAGCCACAGCATCTTCTGCATAGCGACATAAACGCTCTAAACCTTTTTCTAATGAACCCGGTTTCCCGTCGGCATTAAAATAGGTTTGTAATGTTTTAGCCTGAAACGAGCCTGTATCAATACTTCTTATTTTTTCTAAATCAAAATTGGTTAGTATGGGTTGTTTTAAAAACAAGCTATGGCAATGCATTTTGTCTTCACTTAACAAATTGCCATTGTTGCCCATCACCTCCACCAAACTCATCACCAGCTTTTCCCGAATAGGATCAATTGGCGGATTAGTTACCTGCGCAAAATGTTGTTTGAAATAATTTGACAAATGTTGAGGTTGATCGTCCAATATTGCTAAAGGAATATCTGTACCCATAGAACCTATCGCCTCTTTCCCGTCAAGCGCCATCGGTTTAATGATGGTTTCCAAATCCTCTCTTGAATATCCGAATACTTGCTGGTATTTAAAAGTAGAAGGACCTGACAGCTCAGTAAATACTACTCTCGGATCATCCAAATCATCCAATACTATTTTAAATTTTTGCAACCACTCTGCATACGGCTGAGCTTTAGCGATATTGTTTTTTAACTCTTCATCAGAAACAACAATTCCTTTCTCAATATCAACCACAAGCATTTTTCCTGGTTGTAATCTTCCTTTTTTAACAACTGTTTTTTCATCAATTGGTAATACACCCGCTTCTGAAGCAACAATTATTCTATTATCGCTGGTTTGTACATAACGCAATGGTCTTAACCCGTTTCGGTCAAGTGTAGCGCCAATAATTTTACCATCTGTAAAGGTTAATGCTGCCGGTCCATCCCAAGGTTCCATTAACGTGGCATGATATTCATAGAATGCTTTTTTTAACGGATCCATTTGTTCGTTGCCATCCCATGCTTCCGGCACCAACATCATCATTACATGCGGTAATGAACGTCCTGCATGAACAAGCAATTCCACAACGTTATCCAAACAAGCCGAATCCGATTGGTTCATATCAATAATAGGCATTAGGTCATCCATCTCTTCCTTAGTAAAATAAGGAGAAACGAAGGAACGCATATTTGAATAAAACCAGTTGGTATTTCCTACAATGGTGTTGATCTCCCCATTGTGCGCTAAAAAGCGGAATGGCTGAGCCAATCTCCATGAGGGAGAAGTATTGGTAGAGAAACGAGAGTGTGCCATACCAAAGGCTGACACCAAACGTTTATCTTGTAAGTCGGGAAAATATTGACGTACTTGCTGACTGGTAAATTGTCCTTTATAAACGGTAGTACGTGCAGAAAGTGTAACAACATAAAAATGAGGAATCGCCAGTGGCTCTTTTTCGCGAGCCATTTTTGTCATACGTGATTTTAACACAAATAATTTCCTTTCAAATTCGTCGTCTGTAAAACCTTCTGGACGAGCAACAAAAACATGCTCCATATCCGGCTCCATCGAAAGAGCAGTTTCCCCAATCATGGAAGGATCAACAGGAACTTTGCGATATCCGATGATTTGCATCCCTGACTTTTCAGCTGCTGCTTGTATTGCTTTACGACAAACTTCTTTTATAGTAGGTTTCTTAGGCAGGAAAACCATTCCCATACCATAATTCCCCAATTTAGGTAATTTAAAATTCAATTTCGCACATTCTTCCGCATAAAAATCGTGGGGAATTTGTATCAAGACTCCTGCACCATCACCGGAGTTAGGATCACATCCACAAGCTCCGCGATGTTCCATGTTTTCCAATATGGTTAAAGCATCAGAAACCGTTTGATGCGATTTGCGACCTTTAATGTCGCAAATGTATCCAACACCACATGAATCATGCTCAAAGGCTTCGTTGTATAAGCCCTGGCTCACCGTATCGTTCAATTTTCCTATCATCTCTCGAGGTTAACGTTATATTTCAAATAAAAAATCCAAGTCACGAAATTACAAATTTTCTCAGAATATTTTTGTGAAAATGTGAAGAAATAAAACAGAAATGTTTTTTTTTGGGTACGCACTTTCAGTATAATGCGTTTTTTCATGAAGGGGGCATACAATCTGCCAACCATTACAAAAATTTTATGCTATTAATACTCATTTTCGAAATGCTGAACTTTGTCAGCAAGTATTTTATCCTACCGCTGTAGGTTAGTCACAAGTCACTCTCAAAAGCCATTCGCAGAAGTTCTTACACTTTATTATGCTTAATTTTACAGAATAGGGTATTAATGAAAATGCAAATCAGTAAATTTGCTGACGATGAAAAATGGCTGTGTACTTATAATAGATGATGAAGACAAACTTCGTAATCTTTTTGGCAGGATTATAAAAGCTGAAGGTTTTGAAGTTATTGAAGCTCCGGAGT
>Ga0302194_10002042_pt1 | contig 12839 bp, 8 predicted proteins | sample II_Bog_N1_1_FD_200227 | JGI IMG/M metagenome (GOLD analysis project Ga0302194, IMG submission 200227) | Peat permafrost microbial communities from Stordalen Mire near Abisko, Sweden - II_Bog_N1_1 | ecosystem: Environmental > Terrestrial > Soil > Wetlands > Peat | place: Sweden: Abisko, Stordalen...
CCGCCGCCCGACAGGTAGACGGGTGTCGACAGGCCATCGAGGATCTGATCGTTCCAACGATCGAAGACCGTGAGCCTCCACTGGCCATCGGGAAGGCCCGAAAGGGTGAAGGTTCCATCGTCGTTGCACTTGGCAAACGCGAAATCCTCGCCGTCCGGATCTCCGAAGCTCACATAGCACTGGCTGAACGCGTATGTGTCATGCGAACCGCTGCTATAGAGCCTCTCATCCGGTGTGCGGCTCAAGCGCTCGCCGGTGACCTTGCCGGTTAGAGTATTGGTGCAATTGGCGCCCGTGATGTTGAGGTCTGTACCGGCGCACACACCCGCCTTGCGGCCATTGATGATCGCCGGGTTGGCAAAGCCGATGGAGTCGTGGTATCCCGCTGGCCCATACTCCTGGAAGTAAGCCGGCTCGCCGATGCGTATGAAGGCATCGTGGGCCTTTTGTCCGTCCAGAGTGTTCGTCTGGAGCCACTCTTCCCCTCGAGCGATCCGGTCCGCTCCGGGCGTAGCGATCACGCTATAGAATCCCGGCATCAGGTTGGCAACCACTGCCTGGCCAGCCAGCGGAGAGAGAGTCTTTCCATCTGATTCGTACTTGGGGCAGGTGACGATCTGGCCCGTGATGCCCGTCTGTTCCGACGCGGTATCCTGTTTCGAGATTGGGCACGCATCCAACCCCGTCGCCGCATCGATCTGTCCAGCCAGGCTGTTGGATAGTGGCTGGTTGAACATGTCATAGGTCATCTGTCCGGTCACGTCGCCGAAGCGGCCTGCATCGTCAACAAGCTCGAGGTTGAAGCCCCCCAGCCCCGGCTCGTTGGTGGCCAGCACATCGACTCCGCCACCGGAATCCTGCTCTCCGTTGAGCGGGAAATCGTCCTCGAAGACATTCACGGAGAGTTTGCCCGGCGGGAATGGGCCGGCCTGCACAAGAACCGTTACCGCCGTCTGGCCGAAGGTGATAGGAGCGCCACCCATGCTGTGGCCGCAAACGGCCCCGGCGGCAGCTACCGGCGTTCCATTCTGGCAAGCACCACCGGTGTATCCGGCTGTGAACGGGTCACCCGCATCCCCCGGAAGAATCGAGATGTAGTAGCGCTTCGTCGGATCGAGAGCAACCTGGCTGGGAAGCACCGGCGTCTGGCCGTTTCCTGTGCTGTCGGGCCTGCAGGCGCCATTGCCAAGATCGCAGACCACCGCTTTGCCTAACACCGTCTGGCCGGCTTCGCACGACTTTGGTCCGGTGCAGCCTTGGGCAACGAAGGGCATGTGGCTTGTAGCGAAATTGACGCCAAAGCTTGGCACAATTCCGGCGCTCGCTCCTGGACATCCGGCTGGCGGCGGATTCGTGGCGCACTTGGGATCGACGTAGAAAGTCTTGTCTTCCTCAATGATCCAGCGATAGTCCTGCCCGCTGAGCGGGACAAATGTCTTTCCGTCCACTACTGAGACTTGAAGATTGCTCGGCTGCGGAAAGGTCAGCGTTACAGTCGCGGCATTTGCGCTGACTGTCCCCTGCGAGTTTTGCGCCTTGTAAGTGAACGTGTATGTCCCAGGCGCAGCGACGGAAGCGTTGAACCCTCCATTGGGATCCATGCTCACCGTGCCCGTACTCGGTCCCGATAGCGCTGAGACAGTCGAAGTGGCAACCGAGAGAGGGTAGCCGGCCGTGTCTTTGTCAACCGAAAGAACTCCGGAGGGCGGAATCTTGATGTAGGTCGCCACATTCGACGTGAACGCGATGTTGTTGACCGTGATGCCACCGGCCGCTTCAATCGAAGCTGGCCCCAGTGTCACTGTCGCCGTGATCGCCGGATTCCCGTTTGCCTCGTAAACAAACGAGTCTGCGGTCGCGATCCCGCTGGGCACATAGGTAAAGGTTCCATTGGCGTTCAGAGTCAGCGTGCCGTTGGTCGGCGCGGTGAGGATCTTGACGCCATAGACATTCACGTCGTTGGCAATCACACCCTTGGATGGATCCGACACAATGAACGTCTGGCCTGCAACCAGGGAATTGTAAGTATCAGGGTTAGCTACCGCATTTGCAATTGCGGCGGCAGCCGGAAGTCCGGCGCCATTGGCGCTGATGTAGGCCAGCATGCCGGCATCGCGGACAATTGCATTGCCCGACAGGCTCAACTCGCGATCGTAGACCGGAAGAGCCTGCCCACCCGTGGCGGGCACATTCACCATCACGTCATATGTCTTGCCGGCGGCCATGAACACTTCGCTCTGCACGCGGGGGAGGCCAGGCACAACGTTGCCGTCTTCCGCGATCAGCGAGAAGCCTCCCGGCACGACTGTTCCTCCACTTGGTGCAGTCCCCGTTTGCGATCCCACGATGGACGGCACGTGCATGCGCGAGCCGGCATTCACCATACGCACCAATACCGTTCCGGACCCTGCGGTCAGGCCGGTTGCCGGCAAAGTTGGGAATACCGAAGCCGCTGCATTGCTTCTATTGAACGCAACTCCATTGATCAGGTAGTAAAGCGGCGTGTAGTCCACCGCCGGCGGATAGCAGGTGTTGTAGGTTGCCGAGGATGGATTGCCGCAACCACCCGCCAGTCCAGACCATACATTGGTCTCTTTGAAGCCTGCTGTGTTGACGGCAGTGTTGACCACATTGTTCTGAGCCGGGTCGATTTCGCTGAATTCCAAAGGAATTTCCGCGCTGTATGTCACCGCAGGCACCGAACCGGCGGCAGGATACGCGGTACCGGCAGTGGCCCCAGAAGGTACAGTAGTCACCACCAGGATTCCATATAGGCCCATGGGGCCTTGGATGGACGGGTGCGTGCCGGACTCAATCAGGTAGGTGCCCGGCGAAGGAGCTGCCCAGGTTAGAGCCGTGGTCGCTCCCGCCGTCACCTCCGTGCCGAACGATTGAACGCGCGGCCCTTGTGGTGGCGGCGCAAATGACCCTGGCGCGCCAGCTGTTGGCCAGGTGACGGTCAAATCCTGGTGATTCGGACTGGTCGTGGTTGTCCTTTGTGTTGCATCGCCGAGACCGCCGCCCACCTGGCCCACGATCATCAGCGATGTGGGCACTGTGTTGCCACTTGCAAACGAAAGATTGTTGGTAAGGCTGATGGTAAGCGCTTGCCCCGTGGGAACAGTAATCAGGACGGGAGACCAGCCGCTCCCCGCATTCGGGTTCAACGCGGCACACGTTGCGCCTGTGGTGGTGCCGCAGCTGTATCCCCACATCGGCACAGTCGTCCCATCGGGAAGAGCTAGCGTGGTTGGCGCAGCGGTGAGATTTACCTGCGCCTGTGTGGCAGCCGCCCCCGCTACGAGAAGGAGAACAGCCGCTCCCCGCACAGCTGTCTTGATCATTGCTTTCAGAGAGTTCATTTGCATGTCTGTTCTCCTCGTTAGTTGGATTCGTCAATTACGAATTCCCGGGAATCGACGAGCATCATCATCATCATTCCGCCGGGGAAAACGTTGTTGGTTGTGATCTCGCGCTCATTGTGCGAATGCCACATGAACGCCCACCCGCGCTCGTTGGCCGGATTGGCCTGGGTGTTGGCGGGCAGAAAATTGCCGGTGTTGGTTCCCATTGAACGGACCGTCGCATCCGGCCCAAGATAAGGGCTGCCGCTATACCAGGCGCCGTTGGTGAAGATGTCCGCATCGGGCAGAGTCGTCGGCCCGCCACTTGCGACATCGCCGAACGGCGCAACCTCAAGCGGCTTGTTGTGGTCCTGGCACCACTCGAAATAGTTGATTGCGGTGGGCGCGCCGGTGTTGTAGCCGTTCGCATCCGGAGTACAGGGAAGCACAGCACTTGGGTCGGACGAATTTGGGTTATGAGCGTACATATCCCAGTTGAGGCCCCGTCCCGTGAAATAAAAGATTCCATCGAAGGCCTGGCCTGGAGTTGTATCGGTGGTGAACTCCAATCGCCCAGCGAGCTTGTTTGGATCGGTCGCGCTGAGAAGCAGGTTCCCGTCGCGGGCCAGAATGCGTACGTGGTTTGCGTGCTCGTGGAAGGGATGCTGCCATCGGCCTTGACCAATCACTCGTATCAAGGTCAGCTCGCCTGGATGCATGTGAGGATTGCCATTATAGGGCTGGTGCGGATACTCGGCGCCATAATTGGCGTCCATGTCGTCGGGCATCGAACGCCCGTTAATCAGAAAGTACGCGGGATGGTATGGCTCGGTCGGAACCTCAAGACTGCATCCAGGAGTCGCGGCCCCAGTCGCGCAGGCGGCGGCCCTCACCGGGTCATTGATCTGCGCCAGCGCTGCATTGTGAATCTTGGGATCCATCTCGGCGAACTGGAAAAGATACTCGCGGTCGTAGCAGGTTTGGGGATGATCGTAGGCGGACTGCGAGAGCCGGAAATCGGATTCATGCCAGAATGATTCAGCGGTCAGGTTCGAGGCATGAATCCCGGAAGTGCAGGTGCTTGGCACGGAATTCGGGAGCACAATGACGGCGCCGTAGAGTCCCATTTCGACCTGTAGGTCGCCTTGCGTTCCGCTGTAATAGGAGCGCGTTCCCGGCGAAGATGCGATAAACGTGTATGTAACAGTGCCGCCAGGCGCCGCCTCCTGGGTCATAAGACCCGGCACGCCGCCAGTGGCTGTTACGGTAAGACCTGGAAATAGAATCGAAGTGTTTCCGGCCGCCGCGGGAAGGCCGTTGGTGAGCGTCACCGTTACTGTCTGCCCCTCTGTGACGATCAGCGTCGGACCGGGAACCTGCATGGTTGAGCAGCTTGCGTTCGGAATGGCCGCCGGTGCAAAGCCGGATGGCGCGCCATTGCAGCCGTAGCCCCACGCATAAACAGCGTTACCGTCCGGCTGGTTGAGGAATGCGGTTTGCGCAGTCAGGTTAAAGGTCGGGCCAGTGATACCTGGAGCCGCAGCGTGAGCCGTCGCCGTAAGCGAAGCCACTGCCACCATAGCCGCCAGAAGCAGTCGTGTCTTCAAGAACGCATTTTCCATATTCGTCGGCCTCATTACTGCTCTCCTAATTGATGTGAACTTCTGTCATGAGTCCGCCGAAGTTCTCGGCGTCGTTTGACAGGTGGTCGAGTTGGGGGGTGAATAGATAAAACACGCTGCCGGATGGATACAGCGTCGTATTGCTCGCATCGAGAATCACGTCGAGTGACTCGCCGCCGCCCAGTGTGATTGAGTTGGTGTAGTAGTCCATGTTGTTACCAGCCTGATCCCGTAGCAGCTTGGCGTTGAAACCGACGACATGCATCTTGATCCCAAGAGATGCCAAGGTCTGATACTCCGTAACGTCCAGGTCCGAGATGCGCAGAAGAGCTTTGCCTCCGGTGGGGATGTTGATGATCGAAGGCAGTGGCTGCGAGTAGTGACTTCGGCTATCTGCCGTCTGTGTCGCCAGAGGACCGGGCGTGACGGTGTCGGGGTAACTCCTGCCGTTCAGCAGGAAATACTTGTCCTTCATGTCCACAAAAGCTTCCGGGTTAAAGGTCATGCCGACAAAATGGAAATTGGGGTCGAAACCATGAATCTGGAGAGGATATTCGACGTCGTACGCAGTCAAGCCGTCGCCGTCGTTGTAGGTGTACTTTTGCGGGTTGCCAAGCTTATCGGTACCTTGCGTAGCTCCTGTGTTGATAGCTGGCATGGTGGCGCTGCATAGAATATCTGCGGTGGGATTGCAGGCAGTACGAAGATCCGCAGTTGTCCCAACCGGCAGGCCAATCCCATTCTGATATCCCAGATAGGTATAAAGGTTGCCGCCTGACGGAACGCGATTCTGGCGCGGTCGGACGTACAGTTGCCCAACCATGCCCATCTGCAAGTGCTCGGGAGGCGTGATATGGCAATGCCAGAAGTAAGTGCCGGCATCGGGCGCTAGATAGTAATAGGTGAAACTGCCGCCGATGTTGATCGCCACCGACGCATCCGGGACACCGTCATAGAACGACGAGGCATTTGGATAGCCGTGGAAGTGAACGGTGTGCTGTTCGAAGAGGTCGGGCCGCATGATCATGCCCACATTCGTTAGTGTGAGGAAGAACTCGTCATCCTCATCGAAGGCCATCAACGGGGCCGGAATGTTTCCGTTCATCACCCCAACGTCCATGATCTGGCGCGGATCCACATGGCCATCCAGGCACGGCGCTGTGCAGCGGCCATCGCCGATGCTGTCCAGATCGGGAGTCAGACCGACCGCCCCATTCCAGGTGAATGTGGGCGTGGTTGTGTTGCCGTTACCCTCCGTGTATCCAACTGTGGTGTCATTCGCTCCATCCGTCGTAGCAGGATCGCCTGGCGCCAATGTGCCGGGATAGATGGTATTGAAAACGCTCGGAAACTCCGTTCCTGGCTTGCCGGCGGCAATGTCGGCAAGTCCGGACAGCGGACCGAAAGAGAACATAAAGGTCTGCGTCCCATCCGCCATCGTTGAGTAACCGTCACCACCCGATATCTGTTGACACTTGATAGCGCCGTTCACATTGGCAGTCGGCGCCAGATATCCTTTGGCTGGAACACTCGGGCTTGTATTTGTGAGTGTCGTCGGCCCTGTATAGGCAGGTTCGGAATTGTTGACTCCTGCATTGGTTGGGTCCGGGTGAGTAATCGTGCTGGTTGGACATTGCACCCGAAACGACTGGGCGCTTGCCCATGTGGCGAGGCCGGCTAGAAGCGGCACTAGATAAAGCGCGCGCAGTGATCTGCTACCCATGCAATCCTCCTCTGCGCTTCCATCTCATCTCTGCTCGTACGGCGGGCGCCGGTTGCCCAGGCCCGCAACAGAAATCGCTGAAAGCATCTGAAGGATTGCGCGCCTACGAACCTCGCATATTTGCCGAAGCGCAAGAATTTCTTCGATGTAAATAAGATGTAATGCGGCTGTATGAAACATTACAGACGTGCAATCTGGATGTAAGTGTTTGCACTCGCTGAAATCGTAAGTGCGAAGGTCGATCGACGCACCATCCCTTCGAGGTTCTGGAGTGAATCGGAGATTCCGGCTGCGATTCGACTGTTTTTTTGCGCAAAGGCAAATGGCCCGCTCGGGAGTGTAGTACACTCTCGCACATTGCAACTGTTTTCATGGATAGACATAGTCCTTGACGTCCTCTGCGCGAGCAGGATTATCGGACAATGAAAAATGCGAAGAGCACTTAGAATGAGCTATCGGTTGAGCCAAGCGGAGATGGAGTGGGCAATATGTGGAAGAAATGGTCCGCGCGAATTAGGCGATTGACGGAAATCGAGTTTTCGCGAAGTGGCAGTTCAGTCCCTCCTCAGGAAGAGCTCACAGCGGGAAGCCGGAAAGAAGATGGCGGGAGAAAGCTGTGGTTCGCCGTAGCCGTGCTCATCTTATCTTTGACGGGGCTCGCCTTCTTCTCCTTCCGCGATCGCATTTTGGGCCCACCTGAACATATCGTGCTATCCCTCTCGGGTTCCACTTCCCTCGGCGATGAGCTTATGCCCAAACTGGCTGAGGCGTTCTTGCGCGACGAACTGGGGGCGAAGAGAACTGGCATCAAGGTTGAAGGGAAGGACGCGAAAGGGCATCCTCGTCTGCACGTGTGGGGCGAGATTCCAGGAAAGCCGGAACTGCAAGTGATTGAGATTTACGCAACTGGATCGGGAACGGCTTTCAAATGCCTAGCAGCGAAGAGCGGCCCTGACTTTTGCGATATAGGCATGTCTTCACGCCCAATCAACAATTTGGATAAGCAACTCTATCCAGCCTTATTGAATCTGGGCGAACCGGCTACCGAACATGTCGTCGCGTTGGATGGTATTGCAGTCATCGTGAATCCAAGCAACCCAGTCTCCGACTTATCCATACCGCAGTTGCGCGCGATCTACGCCGGGGAGACCCGGAATTGGAGAGAAGTCGGCGGGGACAATACACCCATAGAGCTCTACGGACGCGATCAGAGTTCGGGCACGCTTGAAATGTTCTCAGAAAAGGTAATGGGCGAGGATGCACAGGGCAAAGCGATATCTGCAAATGTGCCCGCCGACCATCAGATTGCAGACAGCGGCCTGATTGTCGACGCAGTGATGCGATCGCCGAATGCCATCGGTTTTGTCTCTTCGCCTCTGATTCGAGACGCGAAGGCCTTGATGATTTCGGATGGTAGCGGCCCCGCACTGAAGCCGACGGATCTTTCTATCGTGACGGAGGATTACCCGATCTGCAGGAGGCTGCTTCTTTATGACTGGGACGAGCCTGGCTCATTGATTAACGCGTTTATTCGATACGTGACCTACAAGCCCGGTCAGGCGCTTGTGGAACAAACACCATTTGTAGGGCTCATGCCAAGGGTATTTCCGGTAGTTCCTCCCAAGAATGCGTCTGCCTACTATAAGAACATTGCTTTGAACTTCTCCAGAATCGGCTTAAGCTTCCATTTTTCCAGCGCTCAGGCTGAGGCTGGGACCCACGCAGACAGCCAGCTAGACAGTCTGGCGAGAGTAAATGTGCTGCGCCTGCGAACGTTTCTTGCACAGCACGGCGGAACGGGAGATGACATTCTGTTGATTGGCTTTGCCGATGAGACCGAAGGGCGCACGACGAACGAACAATTGGCTCACAAAAGAGCAGAAAGTGTCGCCAGCGATCTTCGTGCAATGGGCGTCATCGTACCTTCTGAGAATATTAAGGATTTTGGAACAGACCTGCCGGTTGCATCGAACGACACCCCAGAGGGTCGAAGCAAGAATCGCAGGGTCGAGGTTTGGGTACGCAATGGGCTTCTCTAATTTCAAGATGTTCTCGTGACCAATGATTTACGTCCCCAGAAGGCGCGCTACTTTCAATTAGGGATAACTCTGACCAGTGACTTCTAAGAACTTGTTGAAATAGGTACTGTTCTGCATCGAGGGCGTGGAGTTGCTCGTCTAAGAGGCATGCGTGGAGACGAGCGAATTCAGGACGGGATGTTCAGCTATATTTCGTTGGAGCAGCGTGTGCCTGCGGATCATCCGCTGCGTGCGGTACGCAAGCTGACGGACACGGTGCTGCGGAAATTGAGCGCGGAGTTTGATGCCTTGTATGCGGACTCTGGTCGACCCTCGATTGCGCCGGAGTACATTCTGCGGGCTCTGTTATTGCAGGTGTTTTACTCGGTGCGCTCGGAGCGGTTGCTGGTCGAGCAGATCGATTACAACCTACTGTTCCGCTGGTTTGTTGGCTTGGGGATGGACGACGCGGTTTGGAACCATGCGGTGTTTTCCAAGAACCACGACCGGCTGTTGACCTCCGACGTGGCGCAGCGGTTCTTTGCCGAGGTGAACAAGCAGGCCAAACGGTTCATGTCCGACGAGCACTTCACCGTGGATGGCACGTTGATTCAGGCCTGGGCCTCGCAGAAGAGTTTTCGCGCGAAAGACGGTTCCGGTGACGGCGACGGGGCGGATTTCCATGGCCAGAAGCGGAGCAACAAGACGCACGAGTCCACCACCGACGCCGACGCGCGACTGTACAAGAAGAGCTACGGCAAGGAGTCGAAGTTGAGTTATCTGGGCCACGCTCTGGTGGAGAACCGCAACGGCCTGATTGCCGCGGCGATGGTGACACACGCCGATGGATATGCCGAGCGCGATGCCGCGTTGTTGATGCTTAAGCAAAAACAAGAAGGCCGCGCGCGCCGCATCACCGTGGGCGCGGACAAGGCCTACGACGCGAAGGATTTCGTCAGCATGGTGCGGGAGTTGAACGTGACACCGCATGTTACGAAGAATGACAAAGGACGCACCAGCAACCTGGATCGAAGAACCACGCGGCAACCCGGCTACGCGGTCAGCCTGAGCCGGCGATGGCTGGTCGAGAAGGGCTTTGGCTGGCTGAAGCAGACCGGTCCGTTGCGGCAGGTAAAGCTGCGAGGGTTGGAGAAAGTGGACTGGCTGTTCGTCTTCAGTTGCGCCGCCCATAACCTCATCCGGCTGCCGAGACTGATGGCTCAACCAATTGGAAGGCTCATGGAGCAGTGTGCCTGAACGGCGCTTGTGGGCCTCGGGGATGCTTCCCTGAGACCCACGGACCCCTGATAAACGCCAGCTCAACCCTTCCCGACGTGATCTGTCTCACGCGCTTACGGGGCAGCCCAAAAACGGCATTGGAGTCGAGTGGCCGGTTACTGAACTATGGGGTTGCGCCGCTTGGGGTGCTACGCGAAGAATAGACGCAAGCGCGGCTCTCCGCGAATTGGAGTATTCTGTTATGCTCCAAGGAAAACAGCGTCGGATGGGGGGACATGAGCAACTCTGAGCGCGAACAGAATTTTGAACGGTGGACGGCGAGCGGGGAGCCTGAGACCTGGGTCAGTGAGCATGTCAACGGGTGGAATCACGGTGACTGGCTCGAACTCCTGGCTAGGCTGCGAGAGTCGGAATACTGGCCCATGGAGGAAGACTCCGTGGGATTGCACATTGAAGGCTTACGAGACAGTCTCCGCGCGCCAGCAATAGAATAACTTTCCGCGCGATTGTTTACGTCTACTGAAACATCGAATCCATGTGCGCCCCTGCGGCGCTCCGTTTAGTTGCAAGGACGGCGACACGGAGGTTGACCTTGCCCGCATCGCTTCCTATTTGCCGGTCGTACGTCCAGAATCCAAGAATTTGTCCGTCGGGCGCTCCATTCATGCTGCAGCGTACGGCCGGTTAACCGCCCGGAGCAACTCGAAGCGGTTAAAGTGAAGGAACCGGGTGCCGGTCGCGCCCCGATTCAACAGGGCTCAATTTGGATTAGTTAGCTTAGCGGACATTCATGTGGGAGCACACTTTGATCAACCCGCACCCACTGGATTGAGTGTCGCTGTAAAAGATCGTATTCAAAGAGCCAAGTCTGGTCACTATTGAATGCTGCTGTCACGCCGGCCGCCTTGACATACAGACGCCTGCTAGGACGGTCGAACCGCACGTCGGCAGGGTAGATGTAGTCTCCCGTATCAGCCACAACCATGTCCTTTCCATCAGCCGGATACTTCACGCCAATTCGACCGCCTGGGAACGCTCTTCCGCAGACTTGAACACTGTTCGCTTCTCTCAAATCTGTGCCGCCGAAGACCCTGGAAGCCGAAGGCCGGGTCGGAGGGGTTGTCGGAAATCCATCTCTGACCGCGACCTCGCTCTCCGGAGGCGCGATTCGTACACCCGGCGAAAACGGGCTGCCTTCCCCTGCCGCATTTACGATAAGAGGAGGTACCCATGACCGAAAAGAAAAACCTGTCCCCTGAAATCCTCCTTCACATTGCACAAACGGGATTGTATGAGCGCCGTGCGTATCTGACGGAGGTTTACCGGAACGCTCTAGCGCGTGAAGTATATGGCCTGGGTTATGCGATTGAGCCGCGCCGCGATTCCAAGGGCGGAGATCAGGGCTTCGAGATTCGCGGCGTCTCGGATCAGTTGCTCGAAAAGTACAGCGTGCGTAGCGCACAGCGAGACGCCGCCATCGAACAATTCTCCGTGGAGCATGGCCGCAAGCCAACCAATAACGAAGTCGCCGTGCTGGTTCGCGAATCCCGCGCCGACAAACTCGCGGAAATCTCCACGGAGAGATTGAGGAAGCAGCAGCAAGCCAGATTGTTGCCGGAAGAAGGCCACGTTCTGAAACATCTGCACGAAGAGTCTGTTGAGCGTGCCGGTGAAATTCCGAGTGACCCCACTCAGGCAGCGGAATCGCTTCAACACGCGAAAGAGCATCTCTTTGAGCGCAACTCAGTTGTGCGCGAACACGAGTTGATGACGGAGGCCCTGCGGTATGGGCGCGGAAAGATTGATCGTCGTCAACTGCGCGGTGCTCTGGAGTTGGAACAGTCGCAGGGTTCACTTATCCGGGCCGGGAACAATCTGGCTACGCGCGAAAGTCTTGAACGCGAACAGCGCATGATTGCAGCGATAGATGGCGGCATCGGACGGTATGAACGTCTGGGCGGGAAGCGTAAATTCAGCCCATCAGAGCGACTGCGAGAGGAACAGCATCGTGCAGTTCTTCAGATACTGGACTCGCAGGATTTCGCAGTCAATCTACGTGGAGCCGCCGGAACCGGTAAGACCGCTACGCTCACGGAAATCGCTCGTGGTTTACGCGAGGCTGGCCGGGAAGTATTGGCGGTTGCGCCAACGCGCGGCGCGGTAGAGGAGTTGCAAAAGGTCGGCTTTCGCGATGCGATGACGATCTCGCGATTGCTGGAGGACCCAAAGGCGCAGGCCGCGCTGCATCGCAGAGTGCTGGTTGTGGATGAAGCGGGCATGGTCTCAGGCCGACAGATGGAAGGCTTGCTCAAGCTGGCTGAGCGCGAAGAGGCGCGGATTCTGTTCTCCGGGGACACGCGGCAACTTCAGAGCGTCGAGGCATCGGATGCCCTGCGTATTTTGGAACAGGAATCGCGAATGAAGAGCGTTTCGCTCATGGCTGTGCAGCGGCAGACGCAAGTTCAATATCGGGATGCCATACAGACGCTACGGCATTCGCCGAAGCAGGGGTTTGAGAAGCTGGAGCAGCTTGGCGCTGTTCGTGAGGTTCCTTGTCTGGAGCGTGCGCAAGCGGTGGCATCCGCCTATCGGGCGCTCGCGTCGGACTCAAATCGTTCGGTTCTTGTTGTCGCCGGCACACATGAGGAGATCGGTAAAATTACCGATGCCATCCGTGAGGACATGAAGCAACGCGGCGAACTGGATCGCGGCCTTGTCGCCGAGCGTTATGTTCCGCTGCAATGGACCGAGGCGCAAAAGAGAGACCTAGCGAACTACAAGTCAGGGCAAGTTCTGCTCTTCCATCGTTCTTCGCGTGGAATCGAAAAGCATGAGGCGCTCATCGTCGAGCGAATTGAAAAGTCGGGCATCGTTGCCAGGGACCAGCATGGCA
>Ga0302194_10002044_pt1 | contig 12831 bp, 10 predicted proteins | sample II_Bog_N1_1_FD_200227 | JGI IMG/M metagenome (GOLD analysis project Ga0302194, IMG submission 200227) | Peat permafrost microbial communities from Stordalen Mire near Abisko, Sweden - II_Bog_N1_1 | ecosystem: Environmental > Terrestrial > Soil > Wetlands > Peat | place: Sweden: Abisko...
CAGCGGCACAGGCAACTATGCTTTTGTGCCGGCGGAGCTACGCCGCCAGGCTGCGGCCGCTGCGGCACGCGCGCTGGACGTCATCCTGAAGGCGCAGATTGTGATCGGCGGCAAACGCACGATCTGGACGCAGCAGCATGATGCGCTGACGCTGGCCCCTGTCTCTGGCCGCAACTACGAACCGGCCGCGCTGTCGGCCAGCGAGAGCAGCGACGTCTTGCTGTACCTGATGTCGCTGCCCAATCCCAGTGCCGCAGTGAAGGCGTCCATCACGGCCGGGGTGGAATGGCTGAAGGCCAACGCCATCTACGGATACTCCTTTGCCAGGACGGGTACCGAGGGCCGCAAACTGGCGCCTGCCCCGGGAGCGGGACCGCTGTGGGCACGGTATTACAGCCTGACCACCGGGAAGCCGATCTTCGGCGACCGCGACAAGACCATCCATGACGATGAGGCGGAGCTGTCGCTGGAGCGCCGCAATGGCTATGGGTGGTACAGCAGCGGCGAGCAGCAAGCGGTTGCAGCGTATACCGTCTGGAGCAAGCAATACGCTATGGACGCGGGAACAGCCGCGAAGTGAGGCGCCGGATTCGATCAGCCGACCTCTATACTGGACTGCGTGAGTCATCCCTTTGATATCGGTGCAGTCCCTGTGGGCCGCGGGCGGTTGTTTCTTATCGCCGGCCCGTGCGTTTTGGAGTCGGAGAGCCACGCGCGCGGATTGGCGGACGCGATTCAGCGCATTGCCGCCGACCTCGGCATTCCCTACATCTTCAAGGCGAGCTACGACAAGGCGAACCGCACCAGCATCCATAGCTTTCGCGGACCCGGGCTGGTGGAAGGTGCGCGGATGCTGAAGGCGATTGCGGAGAGTACAGGGTTGCCTATCCTGACCGACGTGCATACGCCGGAAGATTGCCTGCGGCTGTCGCGGGCGCTCGGCGATGTGGAGGCGGTGCTGCAGATTCCCGCATTCCTGTGCCGGCAGACCGACCTGCTGATTGCCGCTGCGCACACGGGCCGTGCCATCAACATCAAGAAGGGGCAGTTTGTGGCGCCCAGGGACATGCTGCACGCGGTGGAGAAGGTGCGCGATGCGGCGAAGCAGAGTGCAAGCCGCAAGCCGCCGCGTGTGTTCCTGACCGAGCGGGGCGCAAGCTTTGGCTACAACAACCTGGTGGTGGACATGCGTTCGCTGCCGATTATGCGCGGGTTTGCGCCGGTGGTCTTCGACGGCACGCACTCCGTGCAGACGCCCTCCGCGGCTGGTGGAGTCTCTGGCGGCCAGCCGGAGTTTATCCCGGTGCTGGCGCGCGCTGCCGTTGCGGCGGGCGTCGATGGTGTCTTCCTGGAGGTCCACGACGACCCTGCGCATGCCAAGTCCGATGGGGCCAATGCACTGCGTCTGGACAAGTTGAAAGCGGTGCTGGAACAACTGCTCGCGGTGCACGCGGCCGTCGCACACAAATCCAAATAAAGACGGCCTGCGCGATGGCAGGCCGTCTTGCACGTTTCTTCTTCGTCGTTACTGGTTGAAGTTCTCTTCTTCCTCTGGCTGGATGCCGTAACGGCGCAGCAGGTTGGGCAGGTTCTGCGAGAAGGCTGCGCGCGGCATCACCGTATCGCATCCCGCTTCTACCGCCTTGGCCTTCAGATCGCTCTGCAGGTGCGAGAGAAAGCCGATGATGGACGTGCTCTTCTTCAGCTTGGCCTTCAGCTTGGGAATCAAAGTCAGCGGCTTGACGTTGGCATTGTTCAGGTCGAAGACGATCAGGCCGGGCCGGTCGGCTTCAACGCCGGCTGTAAGCTCTGCGATGGCGTCCTTATCATTCTTGACGAAGGCTACCTTGACGCCGAGTTTGCGGGCCGTCTCTGTAATCTTCGCGTTGAAAAAGAGGTCTTCGATGAAGAAGAAGATCTTGGTGGGCGCGTCGTCAGGAATCGGAATGGGACGTCCGACGGAGTAATCGATGGGCTGCGAATCGCTGACGTAGCTGCGTCCGCCGCCATTGCTGCGGCCCTGGTAGTTGCCGTGGGTCTCGATGGTGGACGGGGGGGAATCGGCGAAGTTTCCATTGGCCACGCGGTAGCTGTGGTCCATGGGGCCAACGAAGCTGCGGGGCCCGCGCTGCTGCTTGCCTTTGCGCTTGAATCCGCCAGCGCTATTGCCCGGTTGATGCGTATCCTTGTCGCGATAGCCCGCGCCATTGCCATTGCTGACGCCGTTGCTGGCGACCTGGTTGCCGGGATTCTCCGCCGGGCGCTGCCGGTCGCGATCGCGGAACTTTTTCTTCCATCGCTTGGTGGCGGGGCCTGTGCCATTCTGCTGCTGCGGTGCGCCGGCCTGGAGGTTCTGCGGCTGGCCGGTGGCAGACGCGTTCCCCTGGATGTCTCCAGCGAACTGTCCACCGCCCTGGGCGCCCTGCTGAGCGCCTTCTGGCGATTTATTCTTCCGTTTGCGCCGTCGTCGCCGGCTGCTCTTGGATTGACCCATGCCGTGCTGAATGCTATGGCCGGAATCCTGGGAGGAGCCCTGCGCGAGGTCGTTTTGGCCCATCTGGCCGTCCATTTGCGGAGCGGACGGTGGTGGGCCCTGGTGCTCCTGCACCTCAGGTGCATTCTGCTCTGAACTCATGTATCCACTTCCTATTGCTGGTTAACGATTCGCGTTTCTTTCCCACGCTTGCACACCCGCTTGTACCCCGCAGCGTGTGCGGAGAGGAAGCAAGACGGAATGTAAAGTGTCGGTGGAAACGGTATCAAGTTGTACTCGAACCTGCGTTCTACTGCATCGGTCAGGATGCGACCGGTCGGCAAATTGCTTTTGCACGCCACCTGATAGAGTCCAATTGCCGGAGCGACTGGATTGCCACAAGCAACCGGGATGCCCAACGATCATCCCGAAGATCGCCCAAGTTGTGTATCGCCAGCGACGGCAACCGATTTACCCTTATCGCTGTTTGCGACGCGTTTGGGGACTCTTGACGGATCCGGCTCCCGGCACCTTGACGGCCTCGATCCCGGCACTCCGTGAATCCCGGCACTCCGTGAATCCCGGTATTCCGTGAATCCCGGTATTCCGTGAATCCCGGTATTCCGTGAATCCGGTACTTCCGTGAATCGATACACCGATTCGACTCGCAGCCGCCAAGATCTCGGAGTCAATGTGCGGGTCCACTGCCTTATCGGACAAGGTCAGCGACCACACAAAAGTCGGCACCCACAGCCGGTTCACAAAGCAAGATCGATGATACGCCGAAACCCCTGCGAAGGCAAGAAAAACCTATCGGGGCTGGCTGGGGCTGGCGAAAGGGGACTACAAGGCTGAGCTACAAGGCTAAGTTGTAAGACTGTAAGAGCCGCTCCCCGAAGAGGGCGGCTCACTACAATAATGGCCTGTCAAAGGCCTCCTGGAGTGGCTCCCTTGCGGGAGTGGAATCTGAAACCGGTGGGTACCTGCTGTGGGTACATTCCTATCGGCCTGGAGATTGCGGTTGCTCCTAAATCGCGCTCCAGAGGAGTAGCGGCTTGAGGGCAAGTCGAAAGCCAGTTGCGGCATCTCTGCTGCGTGCCAATTTACAAGCAATCCGAATGCCAAAGGCTATCTGCAAGAGACACGCCAAATCCGTATATCTGATCGTACTTGCCTCCGGAAGTTCACAAGAAACAGGAGAATGCTCTCAAATGGCTCCAAATTTCGGTAGATGGGTTTGACCCTGCCGGAATCGAGCCATATAATCGAGGCGTTACGGCAGCCCTTCCAAACTGCTCTGGAATTCGTTGAAGGTTGAGCGAAGCAATAGGTATTGGGTTACGCCCAAAGCGTGGCCCTGGATGGAGCGGATGCAGGACACGAGGATGGGCATTCGCCTGGCTCGACGAAAGAGATGATCCCGTAGGATCCCGAAGGAGCACCACACCACACATGAATTCCAAGTTTGTACTTGTCTCCGCCTTTGCCGCGGGAATGATCGCCACCGCAGGCATGGCGCAGACGGCCGGCCCCCAAGCTCCATCCGCTTCCGCTCCTGCGACAGCACCAGCACCAGCCGCCCCTGCACCGCCCCAGGCCATTGCGGCCCGGATTGCCCTGATTGAACTGGAAGCTGCCGCAGCTGCTACCAACGAGGGCCAGAAGGCGGTGGCCGATATCCAGAAGAAGTATGAGCCACAGGGAGTGAAGCTGCAGGCGCTGAAGAGCGAGATCGACTCGCTGACCAAGCAGTTGCAGAACGCTCCGGCGACGATGAGCGACGAAGAGAAGGCTTCGCGCGCCAGGACGATCGATACCAAGCAGAAGCAGTTGCAGCGGGATGCCGATGATACCCAGAATGCCTATGCCGGCGAGGCCCAGGAGGCAATTGGGAAGATCATCCAGAAGCTTGGGCCAGTGGTGGTGAAGTATGTCCAGGAGAATGGTTTTACGATGTTGCTGGACAACTCGGCTCCCCTGGACAGTACAGGCCAGCCGCTCCAGGGAGGCCTGAGAGTTCTCTGGGCGCCGGGGACGGACATCTCGCAGGCAGTGGTAGACGCCTACAACGTAGTCTCAGGTGTTCCCGCACAGGCGCCATCCGCGCCAGCAGCAGCGCGTCCGCGTCCGGCCGCACCCAAGCCAGCTGCGCCGAAGCAGTAAAGGGACTGCCGACCACATCCGTCATCGCACCAGTCTGTCATCGCACCCGTTCAAGGGCACATCAATTTTCCAAGGAGCTTTGCAAACCGCATGAATTCCAAGTTCGTTCTGATCGCCGCGCTGGCCGCGGCTTCTCTCCCGGTGGCTGCCGTTGCTCAGGCTGCCCCCGCCGCCCCCGCCCCAGCAGACTCTACCGCAGCCGCAACGCAGGCTCCGGCCCCGGTCGCACCGTCTGCCTATCCGGCCAAGGTTGCCCTGGTTGCGTTCGAGCAGGCTGTCTACTCGACCAATGAGGGGCAGCGTACCGTCGAAGAGGTCCGGAAGAAGTATCAGCCGCAGAAGGACAAGATGGATGCCTTGGCGAGCGAGATCGACACGCTGAAGAAGCAGTTGCAGGCCGCGCCGGCCACGCTGTCCGATGAAGAGCGCGCCGCGAAATTGAAGATTATCGACACCAAGGACAAGCAGTACCAGCGCGATGCGGACGACGCCCAGACCGCGTACAACGCAGACCTGCAGGATGCACTGGCCAAGATTGCGCAGAAGGTCAACGCCGTGATGCTGAACTACGTGGAGAAGAGCGGCTATACGCTGTTGCTGAATGTAGGCAGCCAGCAGAGCCAGGTCATGTGGACGTCTGCAAGCCCGAACGCCGACATTACCGAGGCTGTAATTGCCGCGTACAACGCGTCATCGGGTGTCGCAGCACCACCGCCTGCAGCGCCGGAGGCACCCGCGCGTCCCAAGCCGGCGGCCAGCACCGCGCATCCCGCCACGGCCAAGCCAGCAGCCAAGTAGAGAAACTGTATTACGCCAAAAAGGAGGCCCACATTGCGGGCCTCCTTTTTAGTGTTCCAAAGGCTTGACTACAGGCGGCGGTTTCTGTGGAAAATTTTGTGGATTGCCTGGCGACGAAAATTCATATACGAAACCGGATGGCGGCACAGCAGCGATAACCGCACGGAGACTCTGCTGTAAGCCTCATGTTTTCATGCGCTTGTGAGCCATTAAGAAAAGCTCACCAATTTTGTTGCAAGTGGTCTGCAAATTCAGCAAATCAAAGGCTTTCCACAGAAGCGGTAGCAAGTGGAAACGCATCGCGTGTACTTTGAGCCTAGTTTGAGCCGGCCCTTTGGCTATTCTTCGCCCACCTTCAGGACGGCCAGGAAGGCCTCCTGCGGGATGTCCACTTTGCCGATCCGCTTCATGCGCTTCTTGCCTTCTTTTTGCTTTTCCAGCAGCTTGCGCTTGCGGCTGATATCGCCGCCGTAGCACTTGGCGATGACGTTTTTGCGGATGGCGGTGACGGTCTCGCGCGAGATGATTTTCGAGCCGATCGCCGCCTGGATGGCGACCTCGAACATCTGCCGCGGGATGAGTTCCCGCATCTTGGATACCAGCGCCTTGCCGCGGTCGTAGGCGGCATCGCGATGGACGATGATGGAGAGCGCGTCCACGGGGTCGCCGCCGATCAGGATGTCCATCTTTACCATGGGCGAGATCCAGTGGCCCTGCATGTGATAGTCCAGCGATGCATATCCGCGTGACACGGTTTTGAGGCGGTCGTAGAAGTCGAGGACGATCTCGTTCAGCGGCAGCTCATAGGTGAGCATCACACGCGTCTCGGAGACATACTCGAAGTTCACCTGTCGTCCGCGCTTGTCTTCGACGAGTTTCAGAATGCCACCGACGTATTCCTCGTTGGTGAGGATCTTTGCCAGGATGACGGGCTCTTCAATGGTCTCGATGTTGGAGGGGTCGGGCCAGCGCGAGGGGTTGTCGACCTCGATCATCTTTCCGTCGGTCAGCGTGATGTTGTAGCGCACGCCGGGCGCGGTGATGATGAGGTCAAGGTCGTACTCACGCTCCAGTCGCTCCTGGATGATTTCGAGATGCAGCAGTCCGAGAAAGCCGCAGCGAAAGCCGAAGCCCAGCGCGACGGAGGACTCGGGCTCGAAGGAGAAGCTGGCGTCGTTGAGGCGAAGTTTTTCGAGCGCATCGCGCAGCATGGCGTGCTCGTGCGAGTCGACGGTATAGAGCCCGGCGAAGACCATGCTCTTGATGTCTTCAAAGCCCGGCAGCGCCTCTGCGCAGGGGCGCGCCACATCCGTGATGGTATCGCCGACCTTGGTGTCTGCAACGTTTTTGATGGTGGCGACGAAGAAGCCAACCTCGCCGGCGGAGAGCTCTGCCAGTGGCATGGGCTTGGGCGTCATCACGCCCATGCTCTCCACGTCGAACGTCTTGCCGTTCGACATGATTCGGATCTTCATGCCCTGGCGCAGGCGGCCGTTGATGATGCGCGCAAGCACGATGACGCCGCGGTAGGGATCGAACCAGGAGTCGAAGATGAGCGCCTGTAGCGGCGCGTCTGCATCTCCGCGCGGCGGAGGCAGCAGGTGAACCACGGCCTCCAGAATGTCCGGCACGCCCTGGCCGGTCTTGGCGGAGACGGCGATCGCGTCGCTGGCGGGCAGGCCAACGGCTTTCTCGATCATCTCTCGCGTGCGCTCGATATCGGCCGATGGCAGATCGATCTTATTGATGATGGGAAGCACTTCAAGGCCGTGATTGATGGCCAGATAGGCGTTGGCCAGGGTCTGCGCCTCCACGCCTTGCGACGCGTCCACTACCAGCAGCGCGCCCTCGCACGAGGCCAGCGAGCGCGAAACTTCGTAGCTGAAGTCGACGTGGCCCGGCGTGTCGATCAGGTTGAGCTGATAGGTTTCGCCGTCGTGCGCCTTGTACATCATGCGGACGGTGTGGGCTTTGATGGTGATGCCGCGCTCGCGCTCCAGGTCCATGGCGTCCAGCACCTGGGCCTGCATCTCGCGCGCGGTGAGCGAGCCGGTCAGTTCCAGCAATCGGTCGGAGAGCGTGGACTTACCGTGGTCGATATGCGCGATGATCGCGAAGTTGCGGATGTGGTTCGGGTCCATGCGGGGTGCGTGCTGCCTCAATCTTCGATGCTAACACTGTGGGCGCGCGTGCACGGCGCAGTCCAAAGTGTGTCCGCGCCGCGTATCGAAGCAGCGCGAAAAACGTCTTACAATGGATAGAGCATATGCTGCGCCGAGCGCGGGCCGCGAAGGGGAATCAGTCTTGACGAAACAGGCCACTGGGTGCAGATGGTAAGCCGGGCGCGGCAATGGGTTCTGATGACCGTGTGTGCGCCCCTGGTCCTGCTGACAGGGTGTCCGCAGCAGCAGGCAGGCGCTCCTGGCAGCGCTTCTGCCAAGAGCACTGCGCCGACAATTGCTGCTCCCGTACAACCTGCGTCGCAGGCATCGACGATTTCGCAGTCGCAGCTTGACCAGCAGGCCGCCCAGGCGCGCAAGGCGCAGCAATTGATTGCGCAGGCAGAGGCCGCCTATCGCAGCGGCGAGGAGAACTATCGCGCGGGGCGGCTGGAGGCAGCGCGCTCCGACTTCGATATGGCCGTCGATACCATGCTGCGCAGCGGGATGGACCTGAAGAACGACCCGCAACTGTCGGACGAATTCGACCACCTGCTGAACTCCATCAACTCGCTGGAGATGTCCGCGCTGAAAGAGGGATCGGGATTTTCCGAACCCATCGAGGCTGCGCCGCTGGATGCCGCCGATGAGGTCACCTTTCCGCCGGATGCAGCGTTGACGGCGAAGGTGAAGGAAGAACTCAAGACGACCCAGTCGGATTTTCCGCTGGTGGTCAACGACTACGTCGCGGGATTCATCAACTACTTTGCGAATTCGAAAGAGGGCCATGCGCACCTGCTGCGCTCGCTGGAGCGGGCGGGCAAGTACAAGGACATGATCTCGAAGGTATTGGGCGAGGAAGGTGTGCCGCAGGATCTGATCTATCTTGCCGTGGCGGAGTCCGGCTTCCAGCCTCAGGCCTTGAACGGGAAGTCGGGTGCGGGCGGCATGTGGCAGTTTATGCCGACGGGAGCGTACGGGTTGGCGCGCAATGGATGGGTGGACGAGCGCTTCGATCCGGAGAAGTCGTCGCGAGCCTATGCGAGATACATCAAGTCGCTGTACAACCAGTTTGGCGACTGGTACCTGGCGATGGCTGCGTATGACTGGGGTCCGGGATATGTGCAGCGGTCTGTGATGCGTACCGGCTATGCAGACTACTGGGAGTTGTACCGGCGCAACGCGCTGCCGCAGGAGACCAAGAACTATGTTCCCGGCATTATCGCGGCCATCATCATGGCGAAGAACCCGAAGCAGTATGGATTGGAAGGCCTGGTGCCCGATCCTCCGGTCGTCTCCGACACGGTGAGCGTGGACTACCCGGTGGATCTGCGGTTGGTTGCGGATGTGACGGACGCTTCGCTGGGCGAGATCGTAGAGCTGAATCCGAGCCTGCTGCATATGAGCACGCCGCGCGACTCGGACTTCGATCTGCATGTTCCCGTAGGGACGCGCGATGTCTATCTCAAGCGCATCCACGAGATTCCCGAGGACAAGCGGACGAGTTGGCGATTCCACGTGGTGCGCGTGGGTGAGTCGCTCGACAGCATTGCGAGCAGCTTTCACGCTCGGACTGCGGAGCTTGCCGCGGCGAATGACATCGGCGTCGACGCATCGATCGCCACGGGCCATGAATTGGTTGTTCCAGTGGTTGCTGCCGTCGCCGCGCCGCGCCCGCTGCACTATGTAACGCGAGTTGGAGACACGCTGGTCACCATCGCGGATCGATTTAATATTTCGGTCGAAGACCTTCGGCGTTGGAATCGTCTTTCGTCGAGCAAGGTTGCTCCGAAGCGTTCTCTCTTTGTCTCCCAGCCTGTTCGTCTGGCGCCTGTGACGCATGTGCGCGCGAAGGGATCGCATAGTGCGACGAGCACAAAAGCCGCTCCCAGTGCGGCGACGAAGCGATCTGCTGTTGCCGCGAAGACGCCGGCAAAGTCTGCCGCGAAGTCGGCTGCGCATCGTGTGCCGGCGAAGAAGACATCGGCGAAGAAGCATTCCGGATCCTCCAGATGAAGAGGAGTGAGCTACCGCATAAGCTACCTCCTGAAAAAGAGTGCTTGCTAATCGCTGGCGCATCGATGCATTCTGTTGCTAGAATTCGACGCGTGATGAAGCTTGCGTTTCTATAGAAGCAGGTTGATTGAAATCGCACTATGAGTTTGCGGTGCATGGGCAGCGAAGAGGATGCGACGATGAAGTTCAAAGAGCAGATCGGATACGACGGAGTCCAGGAGAATATGAAGATGTCTGCTGCGGCAAATGGCAACGACGAACTGGATGGCTACGAGTCCGATGGCCCGTACGAGGACGATGAAGAAGAGGTCATCGTAACGATGACGTCGGATGATGACGACGATCTGGATGAAGAAGAGGCTGAGGAGATTCTGGAAGCCGTCGTAGAGGCTGCGGCGGTGATTGTGGCGCTGACTCCGCCGGCTCCGGTTGTTGTGCCGGCAAAGGCGCCCGCGAAGAAAGCTGTGAAGAAGTCTGCGCCGGCGAAGAAAGCAGTTGCGAAGAAAGCAGTGAAGAAGTCTGTGCCGGCGAAGAAGGTAGTTGCGAAGAAGGCTGCCAAGAAGAAGGTAGTTGCGAAGAAGGCTCCGGCAAAGAAGACCGCAGCGAAGAAGGCGGTGAAGAAAGCCGTCAAGAAGGCTGCGAAGAAAACGACATTGAAATCTGCCGCGAAGAAGGTGAAGGCCCTGCGCGGCGGGAAGGTCGCTCCTAAAAAAGCGGCCGGCAACAAGGGCGCTTCAAGCAGTAAAAAACCAAAAACGAGAGGTATTACCTTGGCAACTAAGAAAGCAGCAAAGAAGGCAGTGAAGAAGGCAGTCAAGAAGGCAGTCAAGAAGGCTCCTGCAAAGAAGGCTGCCAAGAAAGTCGCGAAGAAGAAGTAATCACGTGTTAGTTTGACCAGGCAAGCAAAAGGGCCCGGACTCCTCTCGAGAGGTCCGGGCCTTTTTGCGTCTGGTCGACGGGCTACATTGGCTTGGATTCTACTTTGTCGTTTCCGTTCATGCCTGCGATTGCGGCGAGCACGTCGTCGGAGTGGGTGTTGGGGTTGACGCCGGTCCAGACTTTGACGATTTTGCCCGCGGGCGAGATGAGGAAGGTGTCGCGAACGGCATGGACCGCGGGCGGCGTGCCGGCCAGCGGGACGCCGTACGCGTCGATGACTTTGTGGTCGGGATCGGCGAGCAGCTTGAAGGTGAGCGAGTCCTTGGTGCAGAACGTTTTGTGACTCTCGACGGTATCGAGGGAGACGCCGAGAATGACGGCGTTGAGCGAATCGTACTTGGGCAGGTCGCGCTGGAAGTTGTGCGCTTCGATGGTGCAGCCGCTGGTCATGTCCTTGGGATAGAAGTAGAGGACGACCCACTTGCCCTTGAACTGGGTGAGCGAAACATTGGTGTCTTCCTGCGAGGGCAGGCTGAAGTTGGGAGCGGCCGCGCCGGTTTGGAGAATGTCGGCTGCGTGGACGCGGACTGCGAGGCCACACGCGGTTGCGATGCCGAGGATGACTGCGATGCATAACCCTTTGCGTACCATCTTGATCTCCTTGTGTGTTGCTGGGGGAATTGCGCGATCGTACGGCGGCCCTGTTCACGCCCTCGCGTATGGCTATAGTAACGCGTTGCGGCAGAGGCGAGTTTCATTCCGCGACCACTGCGATGCCGGCCTGATCGGCTGCGGCGATGATGGCGGCGGCGTCAAAGAGGAGGGTGCGGCCGGCCTCGATGGCGAGGCAGGTGGCGCCGGCGTGGGCCATGGCCTGGATGGTGGCGACGCCGATGACGGGGACGTCGAAGCGCATGTCCTGGTTGGGCTTGGCGACTTTGACGACGGTGAGGGAGCGGCTGAGGGTGGAGGCTGTGTCGCCGAGGCCGCGGAAGAGCGTGCCGGCGCGGGCGATGGTGGCGTCGGTGCCTTCCATGGCTTCCACGGCGACGCAGGCCAGGGCGGCGATGACGACGGTCTGGCCGAGGTCGTACTTCGCGAGGGCACGTGCAGTTGTTCGGCCGTAGGCAATGTCCTGCAACTCGGCTTCGCTGGGTGCGCGGCGGGTGAGGACGCCGGGCCGGGCGAGCAGCGGTTCGAGGTAGTGGGTGGAGGAGATGAGCTCGATGCCCTCGTCGCCGAGGACCTTGGCGACGGCGCCGAGGAGCATGTCTGTGTTCCGCGTGCGCAGGTTGAGCAGCAGCTTGGCGAGGCGCCAGTCGGGGCGGATGGCGGAGAAGATCTGGGTATGTTTGACCTGGCCGGCCATGACGGCGCGGGTGACGCCCTCTGCCTGGAAGGTTTCGATGAGGCGGGAGAGTTCGCCGAGCGAGAGCCAGTGGACGCGGATGGCGGAGTCGGCAGCGGCGCGCGCGTCGATCTCCGGGTCGGTCTCCTCGCGGATGGCGGCGACGACGACGGTGAGGCCATGGGCGCGGGCGGCGTCCAGCAGCAGGAAGGGAAAGCGGCCGTTGCCGGCGATGAGCCCCAACTTTGCGGTGGAGCCCCCCCCCACCCCCCCCGGGGGGGTAGGCGTAATGGATGACGAATCAGGCACTTACGCTTATTGACCCCATGCAAATATAAGAATACAAAGACGTTATAGGCAAATATAAGATTTCAGACATCTTATGGGGATGGTCTGGGACTGGTATGGCTTCTGCAGCGTGCCTGAACATACTTTGCCCCCTATTTAAATTCTACGCTTTTGGGATGGGTATTCGGCCATGTCTATTGGCTTGCGAATCATAGGTATACGCGATTTGGGGGGTTGACATGCGAATTTGGCTGGAAAAACGCGAAAAATAGTTGGGGGTGGACGCCATGGCGGTGCGGGAGCCAATACGGAGATTCTGGAGCGATGCTCCAGAATGACGATCCTTGTTCAGCCGAGCGGAGCTTGTATGGGGCACGGGTCGGGGAAAACTTGAATAATATGGGTCTCGTTCGCGCCGGCTAAGCGGAGTGAAGTGGATCCTCTGCGGGATTGTGTCCCTTTGACTTCGCTCAGGGGTGGTGGACGACGGCGACGGCAAGGGCGACGGCAAGGGCGACGGCAACGGCAAAGGCAACGGCAAAGGCAAGGGCAACGGCAAGGGCAAGGGCAACGGCAAGGGCAAGGGCAACGGCAAAGGCAACGACAACGGCAAGGGCAACGGCAACGGCAACTACGGGGATTCTTCGCTCCGCTCAGAATGACAAGCAAGGGCAAGGGCAAGGGCAAGGGCAAGGGCAAGGGCAAAG
>Ga0302194_10002046_pt1 | contig 12829 bp, 13 predicted proteins | sample II_Bog_N1_1_FD_200227 | JGI IMG/M metagenome (GOLD analysis project Ga0302194, IMG submission 200227) | Peat permafrost microbial communities from Stordalen Mire near Abisko, Sweden - II_Bog_N1_1 | ecosystem: Environmental > Terrestrial > Soil > Wetlands > Peat | place: Sweden: Abisko...
ATCAAAAAACAAGCACCAAAGGACCAACCAGTTTGTTTGGACATGTTAATATCCATTAAGAATTCGCCTATCATTCTGCTATTATAGTAACAGTGTCTTGTAGAGTTAACAGGCTGTCCAGCAATCCATGCCAATGCTTGATTCGGATCTTCAAAGCAGTCTGAATAATAATTAATCTTTCCGTTGCCGTTGACAGTAAAACCATTATAGTCATAAGCTGCGTAGATGTTGGGCTGCCAACAGGGAAAACATACTGACCATTTATCACATTTATGTTCGTGGTAAATATTATCAATACTCTGTATTTTGCAACCCACCTTAACATAAGAGTGCTGTATCCTCAGTTCTGGTATGGCTGCCATCAAAAAAATAAACCCTAGCAGAAACGCAAGTGTGGCTACAGCAAACAATATAATCACCCAAACTGTGCACATCCTTGTTATATCTGAATTCTGGATTTGGGGGTTAAAGTTGTTCTCGATTTTAGAGTCTTCAATGTCATCGATTTGTGGACTGTAATTTTCTTTTTTCGTCATGTTGTTTTGCATACCGCCTGAACTTGTTTTCTTAATAAAAACCAATAACATTCTAAAATTTTTTATTTCAGAAAATAGGTAATTGATTCTCAAAATTTCTATTTCCAAGTCATGTGAATGGTTGAAAAATAAAAACTTTTGTGCATTACCAAAATTTAATTACTTAAAAAATATAAGCACATCAACATTACTTTTTCAAAATAATGTAATAATAAATTATTTTCAATAATTTTTTCTGGTTTTCAAATAAATAGTTGGTAATAATATAATTCTAAAAAAATAATGCAGAAATTTCTTTTTTAGTAGGTTTTGGCAAGCAAATATTTCGCCATGCATGACAAACCAATGAGTGGAGAACATGACCAACCAAGTCATGCAGTAATAAAATTTTAAAATAATTATTCTCAAGTCATGTTGGACGATTTTATTTTTCAGAAATACAAATTAATATTATATATTATAATTTTGGTGAAAAAGAAAAATTATTACCAAAATATTTTGCAAACAACATGACAAAAATGTAAAAATTATCATTGTCATGTTTTTGAAAATAATTTTTATAATAAATTTCTCTGGCAAGGAAAAATTCCGCCCTGCATGACAAAACTAAAATTTATTCATGAACATCTTCCACTTCTGACTGGCAACTGCACCAACACCTTTGGAAAATATGTAAACAATAAAAATTTATTATACAAAACACTTTTGTCTTATGCAGCAACTCCAGCTCCACCATTGGCCAAAACCCATTGAGTACCATTATATGTAACTATGATACTTTGACCTGTTGTGAACGTGAGCTGAGTATTTGTTGTGTTGCCGGTGGCATCCATGAAGGTGTTAGCGAACTTGACGTTGGCTTGTGCAGTGCCGATATTTTGGAACACATAAACATCACCAGCTGACGCAGCCCCTGATGAAATGGTAATAGTGAAAGGTGTGCTACCGTTCAATAAATTCAACATTGTCAACATAGTTGGTACTGTGGCATTTGTAGTATAAGTTGTAACACCGCTAGTAAGTTTTCCATTCAAAGTTGTTGTGCCGCTTGCTTGTAAAGTTGTAAATTTGGCAGCAGCAGCTGTGGTACTACCAATCGCGGTACTGTCGAGACTGGCAGCTGTAGTAGCACCAAGTGTGGTTGTACCGGTGGATGTCAAAGTGGTAAAAGCACCTGTTGACTTTGTTGTGGCACCAATTGGAGTGCTGTTGATTGAAGTTGCTGTGACGGCTCCCAAACTAGTAGCTCCAGTGCTTGTCAACGCTGTGAATGTGGCGGCAGCTGGTGTAGTACCACCAATAATGGTGCTGTTCAAACTGCTTGCCGAAGTGGCACCCAATGAAGTTGTACCGGTGCTTGTTAACGCTGTGAATGTGGCGGCAGCTGGTGTAATGGAACCAATTGTGGCACCATCGAATGTTGTTGCGGTGGTGGCTGCAAGTGTGGTAGTGCTAGTTGATTGTAATGTTGTGAATTTTCCTGCTGCTGCCGTAGTGCCACCAATTGGAGTGCTGTTGATTGAAGTTGCTGTGACGGCACCCAATGATGTGGCACCAGTGCTTGTTAGTGCTGTAAAAGTTCCTGCTGCTGCTGTAGTGCCACCAATAACGGTGCTATCAAGACTGGATGCCGAAGTAGCACCAAGTGTGGTGGTACCGGTAGAAACAAGTGTAGTAAACCCTCCACTTGATTTTGTTGTGTTACCTACCGGAGTATTATTTATGCTAGTAGCACTAGTAGCGCCAAGTGCTGTTGTGCCGGTAGAAGTAAGAGCTGTGAAGGCACCTGTCGATGGTGTTGTGGCACCCACGGGAGTACTGTTGAGACTAGTAGCGCTAGTGGCACCCAACACGGTTGTGCTGCTTGAATTCAAAGTGGTGAAAGAACCTGTTGACGCGGTTGAGGCACCAATTGCAGTTCCGTTGATTGACGATGCAGTAACGGCACCCAATGATGTAGCTCCGGTGGAGGTAAGTGCCGTAAAAGAACCAGCAGCTTTGGTGGTACCACCAATCACGGTACCATCAATACTGGCAGCTGTGGTAGCACCAAGTGTGGTAGTACCGGTGGAGGACAAACTGGTAAAAGCAGCACTTGATGGTGTGCTACCACCGATAGGAGTAGAATTAATACTGCTGGCAGTAGTGGCACCCAAAGCAGTTGTTCCAGTGGAAGATAAAGTAGTGGCAGCTACAGGAATGGCGGTTGTAATGCCGGTGAGGGCCAAGCCAGAACCACTGACAACCAAATTAGAACTTGCAGCCAAATTGACGTTAATCTGTTGACTACCGTTGATGGAAATACCGTTGCCGGATTTATAAACCTGGGGACCAGACATGAGGGTGAAGGTCAAAGCGCTAGTATCGACAGTGAAACCAGTGCTGGTGGTCAAAATGTAGCCAGAAGAAGCGTTGATGCTACCAGCGACGACAAAGACGAACAAACCGGTGACCATGGGCTCAGGTACGGAAGTACTTGCGGTGTAGGCATCAATAGTTCTGGTCATAATCCAAGGAGTACTACCACTACCTGCTTGTTGGACGAGGTATAAACCATTGAAAATAGCACCAATGGTATAGGGGGAGGCACCACCACCAGTGACAGTGATGGAAGCACCTGACGCTAACTCATCTTTGACGAGGACACGATCACCAACAGCGAGGGTGACACCATCTAGAGTGAGGGCACCGTTGGCGGAAGCAGTCAAAGAAGTCAAGTTCCAACCGTTGGCGGGGTTGTTGATAATGACAGAGTAGGTGGGAAGTGGGGAACCGGCAGTGGCAGCTCTAACAGTGTCCCTAACTTCGACACCTCTAGCGAGGGAATCGACATAGGTTTTGGTGACGATATCGGAGGGGTTTACGGGGGTACCAATGTTGGATATTTGATTACCAGCCATATTTAGGGTGGTATTAAAAGTAGCAGACGTATTGACGGTCAAGTTGGTGGCCGTGGTGTTGCTGGCAACCAAGGTTGAAAAGTTGGCGGCACCAGAGAAGACAGACATTTGTAAAGATTTTTATCTCGCAATATTTATTTTCTGCCACAACAAAACGTGCTTGGACGGTTCATTTCTTTTTTGTACATTTATGTCCAGTGAATTCAAAAGATGTTCACAGAGGAATTTGCAAATAGAGAGTCAAAGAGGTTGATAGAAATAATCCACAAACATCAGAGTAAACACAATTCGCTCTTTGAAGAACTCCGTCAGCACCTACAAAACCCACCCAAATTGGAATCTAGTAATGATATTTTGGATTTGACTAAACTTACCGAAATAAATCATTACTCGATCTGCGGAGCCAAATTTGTAGAACAAATTATCAAAAATAAGGAAGAAATATCGAACATTAATGCTATTTTGAATTACTTGAATTATATTGACGCCAGTTATACCATTGCTGAATATATTCAAGAATTGAAAACTTCTGGCTTGTTGGAACAGAGTGTGCAGATGGTCTCTAGAAATATTGAACCCCCCACTATAATTGTACAGGGCATAAATATGGACGATACCGCCAACAAATAAATATATTGTTAGTTTCACTCTTTTTTCAACCACTTGAAATATAAAACTTTATGAATTTTGTAACAGAACTATAGTGTTGACAAAAGAAAGTACGATGCCAGATAGGAAAATTTTGTTATTTGCTTCAGGTCATGAATGTGACCTACTGACAACCTATAACAACCTGTTCAAAAAACAAGCGGAAGATGAGCAGATTAAAGCACAAATAATAAGTGTTTACAACTTTAATCTTTTCAGCATGATCATATATTCTTTATTCCTTTTGGTTTATAGAAATGCCACAGTAACTAACGTTATAGTCTTAAGTAAACATGGAAGAATTATGTTAGAGAGTTACATGGGAAGCTTGTTCTGGCGCTGGATAAGGTGGTTCAACAATAAGACCATTGTCATAGTTTCTTCTGTATATAAATATGAGGATTTGCAAGTTTATCGCAGGAACATAATAAGTGGAAATCGAGTGGGGAATTTCTCAGTATATTTTGTGGATAAAAATCTTATGTCTGAAAAGGTTGACTACTATGGTTGCTATTTTTGTGAAATTTTCAGTTGTACACATAAAAAAATGGAAACAAAGTACTATCACGTTGAATTGTTCGTGGGGAAAAACAAAGCATCAACGCCATTCTTTACACACCAGACAACAAAACTATTGACGATTGTGCAATGGAGGCCATGGTGCAATCATATTTTCCCTCTCGTCCATTTAATTTTTACACGGTGCCATGCTCTGAAGAATGGATAAAGAAATATTCACCAAAACCTGTCTACAAGGAAGGTCCACTTTGGTTGCGCTCTGCTGTATGTGGAGATGTGCCAATTTATTGCACAAAAGGAATCCCGACATTCCTTGAATTCCAGGATGGTATTAAAAAGGTTGAATCTCGTGTGTTCGAATCTCTATATCCAAAGATTTCGATATGAAGAAATAAAGAAAACATTCCGATGTAAGTAGAGTATTAGTAAATTAATGTTACATTATTTTCAAAGTATTTTTCCCCCAAATTAATGTTAGATTATTTTTGGTTAACAATAAAAATTTTATTCGCTAATCAACCAACTGCGATAATGATCTTTCATGTTGGGACTCTTGTCAATTATGGTGAAAAATTCTAGGTTTTTGGTGGAATCGATCTGTTTAGACATATCAATTTCGATGAGCTCTAACATGACATTGTTGACATCTATTGGTGGAGATGTCCATTTATCATTAGCAATAACCAATGTCATTGTGGACCCATCTTGAGAATATTCAAACTTGGCGTCATCGTTACTCCTATTTTTTGGTTCCACAATTTCTGGCCCCAGCAGCGCAAGATGTTTTAGATCGCCAAGCCCAAAAGTACAAGTTATGGACTTTTTCAAATGAGTAAGGTCATTAAAAGTGCCAACTGCACACCACTCGATTTCGTCACCATTGTAAACAATTCTAGCATTGAATTTTCTCATTGTTGAAGATGTTTGCGTGAAGACCTATTGTAAAGTTTTTAAGTTGAGTAGCGTTTTGAAAATCTTAAAAAATGAGAACAACAGACCATCATGGGTGCTCACACTCCATAGTTGAAAACTTTGACAACCCTGACCATTACGATTATGTTATTATTTTGTCGCACAACAACGCGAGCAGAAGAGTATTCATTCTCAAAAAATCTCTCTCTAAAGCTAGTGAGTGGTTCAAAATTTTGTGTTGTACAAAGATGCAAGAGGGACAGTTTTCAGAAATAGTTTTAGAAGAACCAATTTCGATCATGTACTCAGTATTAAAGTTGGCCTGCTCGAATAGTGTTGGTGCTACCAACTTTACTGTTACCAATATTTTCGCCTTGTTGGAACTTGCAGACAAGTATCAATTCGTCAAACTGTTAGAAAAACTTGTTGATATTGCATCCAGCGCAATAGATATGCGCACTGCATTGCAATTTGAAAACTCGAATGATTATTTGAAGAGAATTTATGCTAAATTTATCATTAGTCACAACAATTACGAATTCTACTCATGCCTTTGGCCAGATAAATTCATGACATTATTCATTCGTGAGCACAGAGTACCTTATGAGATCTTGCCTATCTCAATGCCATATCGCCGCGTTAATTCAGGCTGCACATATATTGGCGACCATAGTAAGAAGGGTATTCCTCATGGCTATGGTATATACAATGAAAACTCACTAACTTATACCGGCGAGTTTAGCGAGGGAAAATTTCATGGAAAGGGGGTATTGCAATGCAAATGCCGCTCTATACTAAATGAATTCATGTTGCCTGGGAATTCTCATCGTGATCTTGATGATGTGCTAATTGGTACATGGCAAAACGGTATAATGCAAGGTCCTGTAGTGCACACTTGGAAAGATGCTGGTGTTGCACATAAGTTTTTGGGTACACTTGTAAATAGCGAGAGACAAGGTCCTGGTTATTTAATAGCAGATTATGGAACTTTGAGAGCTGTTTGGGAAAATGGCGACATGGCAGATACTTTGGGTGCACTACATCTTCCAAGTGGTTGGAAAACATGGGGCTCTTGCGCGCAGCTTCATAATATATTAACGAGCGAGTTTCGCAAGTATTTGGGTTTAGTTAATAATAGTTATTTAGTTCAATTAGAAAGGACTGTACAAGAAAAAAAAATTAAAGATTTTAAAAAGGAGGAATTGAAAGCAAAAAACAGAGACAAGTACCAAAAAAGGTTTAGAAAATAAATGTGTGTTAAGAAAAAATTTATTTTTGGAATGTTGCTGTACAATTTTTGTCAAAAAGTAGAAAAAATAATGCCAAAAAGATATTTCAATGAATCATCTTGCAAAATAAAAAATTTCTTGACTTGGGAATGTCATCTGCCAAATTTAGACATGTTATTGATCTTAAAAAATTTACTACAATTTTAAAATAAAACCCAACTACATGACTTGGCGTTTTTATCAATAAATTTAAGTCATGTTAATGATGTAAAATTTGTCAACCAGAGCTATTTACATTACTTTAAAATTGTAACCATTTGACAATTGGTCAACCATGCCCCTTATAAAAGTTCAAACCTATTATTTTGAAAACTACAAACCAAAGAAACCCATGGCACGCACTAAACAAACTGCACGTAAATCAACAGGAGGCAAAGCCCCACGTAAACAATTGGCCAGCAAAGCTGCTAAGAAGTCTACACCAGCCAGTGGAGGTCTTAAAAAACCACACAGATACAAGCCAGGCACTGTCGCTTTGAGAGAAATTCGTAAATATCAAAAAAGCACTGAAATGTTAATTCGCAAAGCACCCTTCCAGCGCTTGGTTAGAGAAATTGCACAAGACTACAAGTCTGATTTACGTTTCCAAAGCAACGCCGTTCTAGCCTTGCAAGAAGCCGCGGAATCCTACTTGGTTGGGTTATTTGAAGATACCAATTTGTGCGCCATCCACGCTAAGCGAGTGACCATTATGCCAAAAGACATGATTTTGGCACGTCGTATTAGAGGTGAACGAAATTAGGTTAATAAAATGTTACCTACATCAATTTACATTTACATCTTTTGTTCTGTTTAGCCAAAAAAATGAAATTTCTATTACTAATTATCATTCTTTTATCCTGTTACACTTTTTGTTTTCAAAACACACACACATTGAGACCATATCCAACATCTCCAAGACCTATTACCGTGCAACCTTATCCAACAGGACAAGCAAGTGATGCAGAAATAGTGGGTGGAATTATCGTGGTGTTGTTCATAATGTTTTTTTTGACATTCACCATGTTTGGATTTTGGTTAATTAGCAGAACCCATACGAGAAGGAGAGAATATTTGACAGTATAAATGTAATCATAACAATAGACTTTATTTTCAATTAGTGCCAGTTACTTTTCCCATATTTTGCAATTTCTTCATTATCTCACGTTAGTTAGATTTTCCATTATAGTGTGAGCGATATACAAAGTCTACATCACCCAGCTCTTTTGTGAGCATTAATAAATCGACTCTGCCCTTTGACGACAATCTCGGGAATAAGACTCTTGCACAGTAATTGATGAGCGATTTAGACATGCCTTTCCAATTACTATTAACCAGAAGATCCACAACTTCGCAGTCATGAACTAGTGTTGAGCTCACAAGATCAGAGAACTGTTCAATATTTTCTTTTGTTAAATACTCGCTCGTTATCTTGTCGAATACACTTATAAACAAGTGAACATAGAAATTCTGCATGTTTCCAACTATTGTTATTGTCTGGGACATGACCCAGATCAAGTTTTTTATATTATATTTCTCAACGATTTGCACGAACAACTTACTGGGAAAAAGCTCCCTAGAACCCAGAATACACAACGCATATTTCGCCATATAACTGGACCATTTTTTGTGATTTATCAAATGTTGTATCGTTTTCGATTGATTTTGTAGTGATGCATGCAAGAGAGCATTGCACATGCTCAAATCTTTTGGTATTTTTGCAAGCTGACCAAGTCCTCTGTGGTTGTAGGTGAGAATATCTTCTTGATCTGGATATTCATCGTCATCAAAGTCTGACAAGAGTGGGATTTCATCCACCAATTCACCAATATACAAAAACTTGCGTGTGTCTTCTTCTGTTATTGCTGTTTTAGTTGTCCCTTTATATGAATTTTGTAACATTCTGACGTTGTAAATACCATCAATGTCTTTAAACTTGTAATAGGGATCTGAGCGCTCATCATTTAAAAGTAAGCGCGCACATTTTGGTTGCTTATTTTGTATAGCCTCTCTCAGTGCAAATGTAAATACATCTCTATCTGCTATTTTACTGGTCGTTAATAGGTTCTTAAGCCTATTGGATCTGCCAGTTCCTGCACACAGTACAATGTATTGGGCCTCGTGTTGTCCATTAATATGTATCCACGCAGCATTGCGAACAGTGTGGCTCACGCTAATGTCCAGTATTTCTTCGTGTGTAAGGAACGAGAGAACGTGATTCCATACGTCTATGGGTGAGTTGTTGAATGTATTGGTGTGTTCATTCTCGCTTACATCATACTGCATATCTTCCTCTGTATAATGCTCATACTTTGTGCGCTTTGAGTCACGAGCATTCTTTGTATTTTTCCGTTTACCTAGAACAAGACCTTGACCTGTGGTATGATTGATGTTCATTTTTTTTATTTGTCAACCTTGAGTTTTGTCAACCTGAAAAGAGTTTTTGGAGATGCAAGAACTTTACAATTTATTGGTCAACCCCGATAGTTAATTTGTCACAAGTATGTCTGTAAACAACCACAAATGAAAAGAAAAATCGCTAACCTCACCAACATAGCCAACTCTAAGAGAGCAAAAATATTCCTAGAGTTTAAGGATTTACCTAGTGAAATAATTTTGCATATTCTGTCATACCATATTCTAGAAATATATTACCACACAAAAGTGCACCCATGTTCGCTTTTTTATGGCATAATATCTTCCAACAATCAAAGTTGCAGAAAAATAGATTCAATTTTCAGCAATGTCATTTACCATGATCGCAATTTCCAATATATACCTCAAAAAATTAAATACTTTGCTGGTTTGTATCATTTTAGCGGTCATACAAACAATACATCCATTGCGACCTTATTCAATGCTCTACCAGTATGCAAATACATTAGTTTAGGTATTCCTAACGTATTCGCTGATTTTACAATTAGTATTCCAAGTAACGAAAAATTGAAAGTACTTAAAATCAAAGCAAATAAGCTCACACCTTGCAATATCAATTTCGAATTAATGAAGTTGCGAGCATTGGAAACAAATTGTTATTTAACCTATGCAAGCACAACATCTCTTATGAGCTCTAATATTAGCAAACTGACATTCTTACACTCAGAAGTACTTATTACAGCTCTCTATTTTACAAGCGATGGTTTCAAATTACCACCAAGCGTATTGTCACTAAAACTGATAATAACAGCAGAATTTTATAAAAATAATTTTGACTGGTTTCTAGAGAATTGTCAACAGTTACATTCCTTGAAAATAGTTTTCGAAAGGAAATCACTTATTCGTACTTACAAATACCAATTTGACGAGCTATTTGCCAAAACAACAACTTTGAAAAAATTTAGTGTTGGATTTTTGAACAAGGATACTGAGTATATAAATGTTGTTACAGATCACATTCACCTACTCTCTAACTTGAAGAAATTAAGATTAAAGGGATTTATGTATCAGGATTCAATCAAAATTTCTAGACATCCCACACTTCAAATTGTAGATACAGACTTGCCAATTTCACTTGTAAATCAAATATTTGAAAATCCCACACTTGTTAGCAAAGCAAGTGACTGGATGAAGTCTGGTGATTTTGACTATGCTGACGATGATGATGATGATGAATCGGAGGACGATGAGTAATACGCAGTACTTTAATAAAGTTAAAAATTTATTGCAGTTGGTGTACCTACACAATAGCAAAGACCAGCATTGTTAATGGCAGCCTTTTGTTCCTCATTGCCATTGTTATAGTACCAATAACATGGATTTTCACAAAGACGACTAGCTAGAGCGCGATCCAACGTTGTTGCTTCACCCAAATATTCTGCTTGTTCAGATGTTACACCACCTTCATAGGGGGCATGTCTAAAACCAATGGGATCGCCTACTATGGCGTCGTATATTTTACCCATATATTCAACGGCACTATCACTGGGAGAACGATTCATCACTGGAGCCCACTTGGAATTAGCTGAAATAGGGGCTGGGACTGGGACTGGTGCAGGGGCGGGAGATGGCATTGGCATTGGACCAGGGGCAGGAACTGGGTTTACTGGTACTGGTACTTGTTTTCTTTTTTGGATTACCATTACACCACCGGCTACAGCAATTGCTAGTACAATCAGTACGATTGCTCCAATAATTATCGTGACAATGATTTTGTTTTGAGACATGACAGTATTTGTTTTCACTCAACAAAAAAAAATAGCCAGTTTTTAAAGATGTTGGTTATTATTATCCAAGTGAAAATTAACAAGGGAATATTTTGTAATGCACAGAAAAATAAAATTCAACAAAGTTGCAACTTAAAATAATGTTATTAACATTAATTTCTTCCAAAAAACAACCCCAAATTATTCAATACATTCTGCATTACTTGACATCATCAATTCAAGATAATGAGCTTGAAGATTTGCTAGGTGAAGCTAATTTTTTAGCATCTCAGCTTTGGACTTTGATCCAGAATAGGATTGCAGAAAAACATTACTAAAATTCATTTTACTGATACAAGAAGATAATTGGAAAAACCATATGTAATAAAAAAGAGAAATAATAATGGCATTTACATCTTATAAAATAAATTTGTGTTGACGACATTAATTTTTTTAAAAAAGTTAACTGATTTTTATAAAAAATATTTTGAATTTAAAAAACTAACAGAAATGGTACGCATATTAGGATCGGACAGCGATTCTAACATCGATAAAGTATTTCATTTGATTCCAGAAATAAACATAAATATCAACTGGAGAACGTGTCGGAAAATATATGCGCATCGCACACCCTGAACCAATGCAAAGTGGTCCTTCTGGTGTGTATGTGAAAGGCTTTTGGGGTGATTATTACGGAATTTACAAAAATAAGGATACTATTATTACTGCAAGGGTTTCAGCAAAAGAATTTATCGATATGATGTGTGATAAAATATGTAAATTGGAAGCTCATATCCAGGAACTAGAAAATTGTAACCTAACAATATTTAAATTATCGCCATGTGATACAAACTTTAACTAAAACAATAAAACTTCTTACTGGTTTATATCCTTTATAAATGCGAAACATTACAAAATTCTGTTAAAATACCTTGCACAGCTTTTACTTGGTAATAAAATTATGAAAAATTTAATCAAGCTCAATGTTGGGGGCGAATTGTTCACTACAACTATGAACACATTGTCATGTACAACAAACGAAAATTTTCTAGCATCTTTGGTTACAAATAATTTGCCAAAAGATGTTGATGGCGATGGAAATATTTTTATTGATCGCGATCCCAACTTATTCAAATATATTCTTCACTATTTGCGCAACTTAAAATTATCATCAACTATTGAAGATAACGAACTAGAAGATTTAATGGAAGAAGCTAATTTCTTCAGCATTCAGGAGATGGTGGTACTAGTGCAACAGAAACTCTCATTAATCGAACAAAAGGAGATGTCCAATATTTTTACTATAGAACCTCAACATTATGATAAACAATACCGTCTACGTCCAAGCTGTAGACGTGGAGCTACTGTGACAGTTATTCATCCCAAGCTTACTATGGGTAAAGTATACGACGACCTATGGGTTAAAATTCTATGGAGAACAGATGATAATTATTTAGACTATATTTATCTCAATCAGTGCGATTACGCTCTTTTCACTTGTTTGGGTAATGATATTTGGGTTTTGATGGATCACAAGGTTGCGAAAAACTACAAGGACAGCACTATCAAATTGATTAAAGATAATTTTTACGATGACATTCCGATACTAGAATAAATACTGGATTATGAATGTATTAATATTTCTCATTCTGGTATACAAGATTGTTAGACCATTTCTGTAGTTCAAATCATAAATTTATTTCTTAAATTATAAATTGTTTTACTGCGAGTATGTTCTTGGAGAGGTTTTAGAAAAAGAACATTAATTTGAAAACCAAAAATCTGTAACGAGCAAATATTTTAGTTGGAAAATATAATTCACACCAAAAACCAATGTCAAAAACATGACCTCAATATCCAAAACATATGAAGAATATCCAGAAACTGTTACTAGAAATTAAAAA
>Ga0302194_10002060_pt1 | contig 12779 bp, 8 predicted proteins | sample II_Bog_N1_1_FD_200227 | JGI IMG/M metagenome (GOLD analysis project Ga0302194, IMG submission 200227) | Peat permafrost microbial communities from Stordalen Mire near Abisko, Sweden - II_Bog_N1_1 | ecosystem: Environmental > Terrestrial > Soil > Wetlands > Peat | place: Sweden: Abisko, Stordalen...
GCGGGCTTCATAGCGCAGGCGGATGTCGCCGAACAATTCCACATTCTTAATCCCGGAACCAATTCTCCATTTGGATGCAGGATACTGATCCGCGATGTTGGTGCGCATGGCTTCGATTTCTGCTTTGGCTTTGGCGGCCTCATTTTCCGTGATGAACCCCTTTTGCAGGAAAAGATTAAGGATCGGATCGGATGGATCGGGAGCATCCGCGCCGAGTCCGTGACGTGCGATCAGAAGTGCACAGACTGTGGCGGAAAGAATGAACCAGCGTTGCCAGGAGCCAGCCTCGGACGATTGTCGGCCGCATTTTGCTCCGTGATGGTTAGCATCAGAGTTTTGCATCGGGGGACTTTAGTAGTGTCAGGCAACGGTTGGGTGGCGTAATGGTTACGTTTTGGTTACGAGCGTTCCCGAAAGCCTGAAACAACCCGTAACGTTTGCCCGGTTTGCTTTCCAAATTTGGCCGCAACTTGCTTAGCCAAATTAATTCAGAGGTGGATGCAGCGAATGCTGGTTGAAAATCCACCGGCCCTCATCCAGACAAGGCGTGTGCCATTCTGGCTTGTGTTTGGGGAGCTGGTGGGCAATCAACCCTGTAAGTCGATCAGTCGCGGGAAGATTGCCACGCAAGTAATCTTAAGCAAGCCGGCATTAACAGGCAAAATCATCTTCCTTCCCGGTTTCATTAACTTACGGTCTATGGGACATGAAATCGTGCACCGGGTCTGCGTGACCTTCTTGCAACAAACACATCAAAACAATATTGTGGTGCTCCAACAAAGTCATAGTATGTTTTATGATAGTGACTTACAAAACAGGTCAGTAGGTCGCAAAACAGGTGTCACGTGTCCTGTGACATGATGTTTTTCCAACTCGCTTCCAGTAAAGTTTGTCTCGCTGAACCATGTGTGTGGTGCAGACAACTTGGAATACCATCCAACATCCGACAAAATCAATTAAACAATAAAATGAAAACCCTCTATAAATCCGCCTTGCTGGCCGCCCTCGGTCTCGCCAGTGTTCCGGCGGTTCAAGCGGTGACTTATCCGACCGGCGATTTAATCCTCGGCTTCACCACCGGCAGCGGCACCGACGTGCTGTTTGATCTCGGTGCCGAGTCGTCTCTGCCGACAACTTCCGGCGCATCTACTAGCTGGGACTTAACCTCGCTTCTCACAGGCATCAACTTGAACAGTGTTCAATGGGGTGTCATCGGTAACCTTGCCAACTCCGGCTCTCCCAGAACTGCTTTCACCACCGTTGCGGTGGGTAGCACGCCTGGGCTGATCAATGGTAATACCCAATTTGGTCAGTTGAACAGCTCTGCCAAGGCCATATACGGCAATTTTTCATCCGCCGGGGCTGGGAGTACAGGTTCCGTCCTTGCCGGTGATTCAACGGATAACAGCTGGTATGAACAAACGATCTCCGGGCCGCTGACTTCTTCATATGTCAACGCATTTGAAAATCCAAACGTGACCGGTTTGACGTCAGCTTATTTGTTTAGCGTCCAGAACAACAACACGGCCGGGAGCGAATTGGGCACTTTCAGCCTCCAGTTGAGCGGCTCGATTGACACCATGATTTACACGGCTCCTGAACCCGGCACCTGTAGCCTGCTCGGCGGCGCTGGTGTCCTCGCACTTTTCTTTCGTAATCAACTTCGTCGCAAACACGCCTGAACCATCGGACAAAACTTAGAAGCAGTAAACAAGAATCAAATTAGTTAAACAAATAACACAACCAAAATCAAATACAGTAATATGAAATTCAATAAATCCATTCTGACGGTCGCGCTCGGCTTGAGCCTGACCGGCCTTTCACAAGCGGGCACCGTTTACTTTACCGGATCCACCGCCATGCGTAACAGCACTTACAATGCACTGATCACCCCCGGACTAGTCTTCACGGCGGCCCCGACTTTTGCCGGTGACGGTGCCGGCGCGCTTACGGGCACCACCCCCAACAAAGACACTTACATGAACTTTTCCGGCACGCTCGTCGGTGGCTCCGGAACCACTTTGGTCAAATGCCACTGGTCCGGTTCTGAAGCCGGCATTCTGGACATTTGTTCGAACAGCGTGGTTCAGGAACAGTTCATGCTAGATACTGCCTCTGGTGATTCAAGTAACAACATTATTTCTTTAACCACCCCGCAAAACGTTGATCTGGCGATGGCGGATAATCTCCAGACATATTCTCGGACGAAAAAGCCCACACTTGCGAACGGCACAAAGGTTGGTGTCATTACCTTCGCCTGGGTTCGTAACAATGGCCTTTGGCAGGGCAGCAACGTGTCTGATGTCCAGATTCAGCAGGCCCTTGGTGGTGCCTGCCCGATTGCCGTTTTCTCCGGTAGCAATGATTTGACCAGTTTTGTTTATGTCACCGGTCGCGACTTCTCCTCCGGCACGCGAGTCAATGCCTTCGGTGACTCCGGTTTTGGCATCTTGAATTCGCCGAATCAAGTTGAAGTCAATAGCTCCGGTGTGATGCAGGACATCAATTCTGATGGAACCTATGAAGGCGACTTCGGCTATTCCAGCGGCGGCAGCGTGGCGAGCGCGTTGAAGGTTAACACAACTTCGGCAACTGACCTGACCCCCAATGGCCCCGCCACCGGTTTCTCCCTGATTGGCTATGTTGGAATCAGTGATGCAGGTACTGCATCCGGCAGCATCAGTGCCACTGGCCCCAGCAATACTGGCCCCGGCTATTGCCTCTCCTACAATGGCGTCCCGTTCAGCGTGGCGGGCGTCGTGAACGGCCAATACAGCTTCTGGGGCAACGAGTATGTCTATCAATCGCCTAATGCCGGCACCGAAGCTCAAAAGGTGTATAACAACTTCAAGGTCATCGCGTCTGGTCACGATACTATTTTTGACAACGTCACGGCCATCAATTTGGACAAGATGCATTGCAGCCGCACGGGTCCCACGGCCATCCCCACCCACAACTAAAAGATATTTTCTTGTGGTTTGATTAGCGCCGGCGTGGGCAATTGTCCACGCCGGCATTTTCCTTTGATTGCCAGCGCTGCTTATGAGGTGAATGACACGTAAGTCGCACATTAGGTTTCCCTAAGTTTCGAGGTCATTCTGTTGGCAACGGCTAAGATAAGATCGAAAGACGATTCATGAATAAGATTTTGAAAGTCTCATTTCTATTAAACGTAGCCTTGATGGGCGCTTTGATTTTTGCGTTGCTGAAAGGTCAGCGGGCTTCCCAATCTCGGTCTCAGGTTGTTCAAAGTCAGCCGCCGACAAGTGCGCCACCCGCCGCCACGCGCGAAATCTCGAGCCGTCCGGAACCGAAGCCATTCCGTTGGAGCCAGCTTGATTCCGATAATTACCATATTTATGTCAAAAATCTCCGGGCCATCGGCTGTCCCGAACCAACGCTTCGCGCCATCGTCACCGCGGATGTGGATGCCGCCTACTTGAACCGTAGTCGGGCCTTGGAGCAAAAACTGACGGATCTCGCCAGCCGTCCCTGGTCAGTCCGTCTGGCCGCTTACAGTTCCGAACAGGCGCTGGAGGCGGAATTACGGGGCCTGCCCGGCCAGGAATCGGCGGAGATCGCCGATTTCCTGGGCTTGCATCTCGGTCCGTCGTTGACGGCTGATGCAGTGCCTGCTCCCGCCCAGGCTTTACATAATGAAGATCAGCCGTCTTCTGCCCCAGCCTCCGGCCACCGTCCCCGCCCATCCGCGCCGATTTCCCTGCCGCTCGCCTTGCAGGATGTTCCCGTAATCGGAATGAGCAGCCAGCAAATCCAAGTCATTAACGACGTGCGTCAAAACTTTTTAGACGAAATTGGCGGGTTGAATCAGGACCCGAACGATCCGGCTTATCTGGCAAATTGGCAGAACGCCCAGCCTAAGGCCGATAATCTCTTGAAAGCCATGCTTGGAGCAACCGCATTCGAAAACTATCAACTGGCGGCGGCGGATAATACGTCTCCAACTGCCGCCTCTGCTCCAACTGCCGCAACCGGTCCCGTGCCTGATGCCACCCACCCGCCTACCGCCGTGGAAGTGTTGGACCGCCTGGAAAGGGCCTCAACCACCCAGTAGTGCGGCCGCGTGTCACCGCTTCTTTGGCTGGGGCCAGCCTCGGGGAACGTTTCTGTAAGGGTCTCCAGGTCGTTTATTTTGTTGGATTATTGATCATTGAAGCCTTGAATTGGTTGGCCCTGCGGATGGCTTCCTCAATCTGGGGCTTTGTAAGCCCCGAACCGTTGCTAAGCGGATCCCTTCCTTCCAACTGCGCCAGGTAATGTTTCGCGATCCCGCTGCCATTATGGGCGGCGAGATAAAGCCATTGGTAGGCTGCGATCTGGTCGGTTTTCACCCCGGTGCCCTCCATATACATTAGGCCGAGGTTCATCTGGCCCGCCGCATCATTCTTCTCCGCCGCCGTCCGATAAAACTTCATGGCCAATTCATAGTTTTGATCCACGCCGGCACCGCCATTCTCGTATATGTAACCTAAGGAATTTAGCGCGTTTAGCCGCCCCTGTGCCGCCGCCTGTCGATAACATTGGCCAGCCGCTTTATGATCGGCCGGTACCCCGGGCTTGCCGATCAGATATATGTCGCCTAAGGCCAGCAGCGCATCCGGTTGCTTTTGATTCGCCGCCTGCCGGTACCATTTTACGGATTCCTGGAAATTCGTGGCTACCCCGCGTCCCTCGGCATAACACAGGCCCAATATATACTGGGCCAGGGCATCACCCTGTTTCGCCGCCTTGCGGAACCAGTGGATGGCTTCCTGATCATCCTGTTTGACTCCCAGTCCGTTGGCAAAAAACGTCCCCAGATCACTTTGGGCATTCGCGAGGCCTTGTTCCGCCGCCTGGCGTAAATAGCCGGCTGCCGCCGCATAATCCTGGGGCAACCCGTCGCCTTTTTCATAATGTTTTGCCAGAAAATACTCTGCCTGGGCGTTTCCCTGCTTCGCCGCCTGCCGGGCGGTGTCCAGGGTGAATTCATCCGCCGCACTCACCGGCATTGTTTGCATCAAAACCAGTAATATGGCAGCGACGGTCATGCGCTGAATTGAAAACCAAGGTGTCATTTTTATGAGCGATTTGTAACACATATTTACCGGCAGCGTCATGTGAAAAATTACCCGCAAATGTGCCAAAATTGTGACAAAAAGCGGATCCATGTTACAAATCGGCGTTTTTTATTTCGGAAGCCGCATTTGCTGAATTCCAATCGCCGTAAACAATTGTAAAATCACGACATACAAATGAATTGGAGCATGTCCTAATAACATTGTTCCATGTCCTGAACCGCTTGGAGCCGGCACGGCCAAGCCTCTATCATATCGAACTTGTTTTAACAAAAATCAAAAGCGACAAATCATCCGAAAACAAATTGAAATCAATTAAAATGAAAAATCTATGCAAAGCCGCCTCCCTCGCCGTCCTTGGTTTGGTCAGTGTTTCGGGGGCGCAGGCGGCAACTTATCCCGCGGGTGACTTGATCATTGGATTCACTACCGGTTCCGGTACTGATCTAATGTTTGATCTCGGCCCGGAATCAGGGCTTGCCGATGGCGAAACGTGGCCTGCCCTCACCACGTTGCTCTCCGGTGCCGGTTACGACTTGACCGCGGTTCAATGGGGTGTCATCGGCAACCTTGCTAATTCTGGTACACCCCGAACAGCCTTCACCAGCGTCGCGGTTGGCACCACTCCCGCCACAGTCACTGGCAACACCCAATTTGGCCAATTGAACAGTTCGGCCAAAGCCCTCTATGGCTGGTTCGGCTCCGCCGGGGCCGGGAGTTCTGGCACAGTCGCTGCCGGCGATTCAAGTCAGAACAGCTGGTATGAACAGATGGTTTCTACGCCGCTGACTTCTTCCTACGGTGCCGTGTATGAAAATCCACTCGTGACCGGTCAGGCTGTGGCCAGTCTTTGGTCCGTGCTTAATGATGGTGTGACCACCACTCTTGTCGGCCAATTTACCCTCGGGACAAACGGAGTTGTGACTTACAACGTGGCTTCGTCCACCGCCAGCACCACCAATGTGCTGACCAGTTCCCTAAATCCGGCAAATTTTGGGTTTAATTTGATCTTTACCTCAACCGTCAGTGTGGTCGCTCCGGGCACGGGCACACCTACCGGCTCTGTCACCTTCAAGGATGGCGGGACGGTTCTTGGCACCGGTGTTCTGGATGGGTCGGGCGTGGCCACCTACAGCACCTCGGCCCTGGCCGCCGGCAGCCACTCCATCACCGCCGAATATGCTGGCGCAGGCTCAACCTTCTACGGCAGCACCAATTCTCCTACGTTGACCCAGGTTGTCTATGGCCAACCGTTGATCAGCGGTGCCCCGAAGATAGTTGGTGGCAACTTCCAATTGACTTTCAGTGGCACCAGCGGCCAGCCCTACGAAGTGTTGAGCAGCACCAATGTAACCATCCCCGTGGCCCGGTGGATCACCAACAGCAGCGGCACGTTTGGCGGCGTTCCGGTGATCTACACCAACACCGCGCCGACTGGCAACAACTTCTACCGTATCAAAACCCCCTGAGCCGGGTTATTTAAAATTGCATAATTTTCAAATCACCGGTCGCTGCCAGCGCCCGGTGATTTGTCTTTTGAAGAACCGCGGTGTGGGACTGTTTTTAACCCTGTTCGAACAAAAAACCTGAGAGCTTATCTCAAGGCAGCCAACGGACACGGGAGGACGGCGATTTCAAATAGCAGCTGCCGCGTGGCCGGGAATCCGGGCTTTCCGTTGCAAAAGGACTGCGCCTTGGTGTGTGCCTGGGCGCCGGCCATTCTTTTGATTGCGGTGGGTTTCAACCCTGGCCCCGTTTTTTTGTCGCCATTTGCTGGGGCTGGTTCCAAAACGGCGAACAAACATCAAATTGAACAGGCTTAAGGATGTGTAGCCGCTTTCCAAGGCCACATCCACAATCTTGGAATTAGTCGTTGCCAGGAGTTCACGCGCCCGGGCCAGCCGTAGTTCGGCGCGCTTATCGAGAAATGACATCCCCACCAGTTCATGGAAAATCCGGCTCAAGTGCCGGGGGGTGCAGTGGATTTTATCCGCCACCGTGTTGAAATCCATCTCCAGCAGTTCGGACAATGGTGTTTGCTTCAAAAGTAGTTGGAATCTTTGTTTCGCATCGGTCGTGACTTCGTCCGGACGGGTTTGCGCCAGTTCATCACCTACGATTTCCGCAAAAAGTTGCAGCAGCTTTAACCGGAGCACAAATCCATCAAGGTCCCGACCCGCCAGGAGACCACGCATTTTCGTTGCGACCGGGCTGTGCGGCGGAAGAATTTGAATGGAGGTTTCCTTGCCACCGGCGGCGGTTGCCAGCAAATGTTGTTCTGGCAGTGTGATTAATCCGTTCAGATGTACCGGCCTGACACTGTACGCGCACAGTGACAAATCACCCAGCCGGCTGGCGCGGATGTTTCCCTTCACCTTTTCCGCCATTAAAAGCACCGCTCCAGTTTCCAGTTCTTGGTTCGATTCCGGATGTAGGTAATACCCCGTCCCGTTGATGATTTGAATGACCGACCAGCCGGAAAATCGCGTTGCCCATTCTCCTCCCGCCGGTATCGTAAATTCCCGGATGGTCAGGTGCGGCTCGTACGGGCAGTCTGATTTCTTCATGGCTTTAAGATTTGGTGACCGTTTTCATTTGTTAATAATTCAATCGTCCGTGTCCGATTGGACACGGCACAGCTTGCACTCCCCAAATGGGGGAAAGCCTAGATGACGCCGGTTACGAATGCGTGTCGGTTCGGAAAAATGCCGGTGAACTGTTTTGGCGGACGGTCCGGCCTATTGGCCGGAAATTAAACCCGGCCTTTTCCCTGGAAATTCAAAGCGCGTCTGAAAATGGCCGTGGCCACGCCAGTTTTCTTACGGCCGGTTCCGCCGTTGGGAGTTCAACCGCGCGGTCTGGTGGGTTTTTATTGTTTCCCAATTGTCACAATTCCGACAGCAGTTCGTAATATAAGTGGCCCATTTTGTCGCCTGTTCAGCAACGGCAGCTCCGGGCCTGTCAGCAGGCCGGGTTGGCGTTTATAATTTGCCATGAACCTTGATTAAAATGCGCCGCCCCGAGCCAAAGCGACCTCGCCGCCCTATGCGGTGAATTGTGACCATAATTTCCCATTTAATGACCCGGAAAAATTTTTCAACGACCGGCCGGCAGCTTCCCTCCGGCTTGATTTCCGGTCTGGCTATTTGGTTGCTGCTCTGTTTTTGTCGTGGCGGCTTGCTCGCGGCCGAACCGGCCGTCTCCGCCGGCTCTCCTGTCACGGCGGATGCAGCCAGTATGGCGCGTCGCTATGCTGTCCAATCGTATGTGATCGAGGGCCGGACCTCGCTGGCCACCAACCGGCTGGTTACATTGTTGGCCAGTCATACCGGAACGAATGTCAGCTTGGATGAAATCGTGCGGGCGGCAGTAGATCTGCAAACGGAATATTCCCGGCAGGGTTTCACGGCGATGAATATCGTCATTGCCGAGAAGCGGATCGCCAACGGCATAGTAACCATGGTTGTATTTCCCGGGGCGTTCGCCCAGATCGTGGTGTCCGGCAGATGCTACTGGCGATCCGGTCACGCGGAAGAATTGGCCGCGATTCCGTCGGCCCCCGCCGTTGTTTCGCCAGCCGAGCCGGTGCCAATGCCACCCGTCACCAACGCGATCCCGCCCGCCCCGCCGCCGCCGGCCACGCCCGCGCAAATCGCCCAGGCCGAGGCCGAACTGCTGCGGCAGATGGCCGTGGCCGATTTCACCGTCAAGCCCAAGGACCCGCGCATCCATGTGGTTTCCACCAATGCCGGGCCGAGGTTTGCGGTGCAAAAATACCTGGTCAATGGCAACACGGTGCTGACGCCGGGGGTCATGGGCAATGCGCTCACCAACATTGACGGTGCTTTTGGCACAAATGTCAGTTTTGACGGCATTCGCACTGCCGTCCGGGAATTGCAGGGCGCCTATCGCGAGCGCGGCTTCGTCACCGTGTCCGTGGGCGTCCCCCAGCAGAAGCTTACCAATGGTACCGTCAAGCTCCAGGTGACGGAAGGACGGCTGGCCAGCATCGAGGTCAAGGGTAACCGGTACTTCAATTCGGAAAACGTGATGCGCGCGCTGCCCAGCCTGCACACAAACCTGATTTTGAACGGCCTGATTTTTCAGGATGAACTGAATCAGGCCAATGCAAATCAAGACCGTCAGATTTATCCGGTCATTGCACCGGGGCTCGAACCCGGCACCAGCGATCTCACCTTGAAAGTCAAAGACCAGTTGCCGCTCCACGGCAAGGTGGATTTCAACAATGAAAGTTCGCCGGGCACCCCCCCTTTACGCGTAAATTCTTCGGTCGTTTACAACAATCTCTGGCAGCGGGATAATTCGTTCGGCATCCAATATAACTTCTCGCCGCAGCAATATAAGACCGTTCCTTCCACGGCCAATAGCAGTAATAGCGTTACGCACCAGGTGACCTCCAATCCAACTAGTTGGAATATTTACGACCAGCCGCTCATTGCCACCTACAGCGGGTTTTATCGTCTTCCCTTGGGCGGACCCCGACCGGTTGAAGACATCATCGCGGAGAAACCCGGAACGTTTGGTTACAATGAGGCCACCCGAAGATTCAACCTGCCCCCGCCTTCCGGCCAGCCGGAGTTGAATTTTTTTGCCAGTCGGGCTACCATTGACACGGGTTTCAACACCTTATCCTCCAAAAATCTTTATTCCACCAACGGCAATAGTTTGGACCAAACTGTGGTGCAGCAGAGTTTGACGGTTAACAATGACCTTGGCTTTCGGCTGAGTCTCCCGGCGCCGTCATCGGCGAATTTTCACGCCGGCTTTTCCGGGGGTTTGGACTTCAAAACTTATCAATCAACTACCTATCAAACCAATGTTTTTACTTTAAACAGCGTGGAGACGAATGTTGCCGGCGGCATTTCCGTCACCAATGTCTCCGTGGCTCACTCCCCCGTGCCAACGACCATCAATAATATTCGCTACTTGCCCTTGGCTTTGCGCTACGACGCCACGATGAATGGCTCTGCTGGGCTCGCCAGCTTCGGGCTTGGCCTCAGTGGCAATGTCTGGTATTCGGGAACCCTCGCCAATTTACAGGGCATCAGTGGTTCATCCAAGTCCTCCGGCCACTGGGTTGTCTTCAACCCGAGCTTCACGTGGGCGTTCGCCATCCAAACCAACTGGACGACCACGCTGCGGGCGGACGGTCAGTGGGCCAGCGAGCCATTGATCAGCAACGAGCAGTTTGGCATCGGTGGCGTGAACAGCGTGCGGGGCTATCATGAAGGCGAGGAGTTTGGCGATACCGGCTGGCATGGCTCCATCGAACAACAGACCCCGCCGCATTTGGTGGGTTATGTCGCCGGCAACGCCCCGCTGATGATCCGGGGTACGGTCTTCATGGACGGCGCCAAGGAATACTTGCTGGATCCTCAGGGACGGCCCGGCAGCACGGCTTTGTGGGGAACCGGTTTTGGCGGCGTGGCCACGGTCGGCTCTCATTGGCAGGCCCGGTTCTTGTTCTCCCTGCCTCTGTTGGAAACCACCACCACCAAGTCTTATCAGCCTTTTTTTAATTTCGACCTGACGGCGCAGTTTTGAATTGTCACCAAAATGTCACTAAAAAAAACATTCTTGGCACGAACGGCGTGTTAAAGTCAAACCTGATGCGTGCCATGACCAAGTTGATTTGTCCGTTTTCAGCCCGTTCAATCCGTCAGTTGAACATGGTCGTCCTGTTGCTGTTGCTGTGGCAGTTGGGTGGCCGGCTGGCCTGCGCCAATCCCACCGGTGGTATCGTGGCCCAAGGTGCGGCTTCGTTCAGCACTTCGGGTTCGCAAATGACCATCAATCAGACTTCTGCCAATGCCTACATCAACTGGCAAAGTTTTAACATTGGAGCTGGTCAAACCACGACCTTTGTCCAACCTTCGTCCACTTCCGTGGCGTGGAATCAGATCAACGATGTCAATCCCTCGCAGATTCTCGGCAACCTCAACGCCAACGGCTACGTCGTGCTGCAAAACCAATCTGGGTTTGTCGTCGGCGGCCAGGCCTCGATTACCACTCATGGCCTGATCATGACCACCGCGCCCATCCCCATGCCCGACCTTGCCAGCGGCGGTGCTTGGTCATTTAGCGCCCCGCCGCCGACCGCCAAAATTATTAATTATGGCCAGATCAACGTGGCCGGCGGTGGTTCAGCCTTTTTGATTGCTAGTGATATTGAGAACCACGGCACCATTTCCGCCCCAGGCGGCAAGGTCGGTCTCTACGCCGGCGAAACGGTTCTGGTTTCCACCAGCCCGGATGGTCGTGGATTGAGCGCCGCCGTCACGCTGCCGCAAGGCTCAATTGATAACGAAGGCAAATTGATTGCGGATGCCGGCAGCATCGCTTTGCAGGCCAAAACCGTGAATCAAGACGGGCTGATTCAGGCCAATTCGGTCCGGAATGTCAACGGCACCATCGAACTGGTTGCCAGTGACACCGTTGCTCTGGGGGCCGGTTCCACTATTTCGGCGCAAGGTGATGTGCAGGGCACCAGTTCTGGAGGCACCGTTACGATCAAGTCTGACAACAATTTCTCCGATCAAGCCGGTTCGACCATCAGCATTGCCGGCGGCGCGCAGGGTGGTAATGGTGGCCGTTTGGAAATCTCCGCCCTCAGTCTGGGTGGGGTAAAATCGCAAATTAATGGCCGGGGTGCGGATGGTTTTTCCGGGGGGGCACTCACCATTGACCCCACAACCATCACGTTGGACAGTGCCCAGGAAACCGCCTACAATACGTTGATCACCAGTAGCGGTCTTTCTCAGTTCACGGTTTTGGCAGACGACATTCTAATTAGTTCAAGTTGGACTCTTCCAAGTATTCTTTCACAATTAAACCTTCAGGCAAATGACACTATCACGTTAAGCACACTTTGGTCGTTGGCCCCTGCCAGCACACCCGCCAACTTGACCCTGACCGCCGGCAACAATATTGTTTTTAATAATAGCCTTAAAGCTGGCAATAACTGGAGCGTGAATCTTACGGCCGGCACTGCCTTGGCCTCTGGTTCCCTGCCTGCTTCCGGTGAGGACGGCATTTATTTGAACGGCGGTTCTACCTTGCAAACCCAAAACGGTAGCATTTCCCTCGCGGCCCCAAATGAGGTGATTGTCAACAGTGGTGCCATCCGGACCCTCGCCGGCGGGAGTATTAGCGTAACCACGGAATATGGCGATGTGAATACCGGAAATGATGTGCAAGGATACCTCTTTGGTCAGACCGCCGCGCCTTATTACAAGGTCAACACGGCCAATCTAGGTGGTATCAGCACAGCGGCAGGTGGTAATGTCACCATCGCCGCTGGTGGCAATGTCATCAGTTTCCTTCCGGTTCAAAGTGATTATGCCAACGCCAAGTTTGATGGCGGCACCGGTGCCTTTGGCTCGCAACCGGGCAATGTCACGATCACCGCTGGTGGGAATATCTATGGACATTATGTTCTGGCCGACGGCGTTGGCACTATTTCTGCCGGGGGGAATGTCGGTGCACCTTTGTCGGATCCGAACAACCCAAATTATACGTACAAAATAGCCGATGGCTTTGCCCTAAGCCTGATCAACGGCAGTTGGAGTGTTTTTGCCCCTCACGGCAGCATTTATGTGCAGGATGTGCGGAATCCTAATGGGGTTTTTGGTGAAAAAAATAGCGGCAGCTCTCCAGACAATTATGCTGGCTATCATTATT
>Ga0302194_10002063_pt1 | contig 12777 bp, 10 predicted proteins | sample II_Bog_N1_1_FD_200227 | JGI IMG/M metagenome (GOLD analysis project Ga0302194, IMG submission 200227) | Peat permafrost microbial communities from Stordalen Mire near Abisko, Sweden - II_Bog_N1_1 | ecosystem: Environmental > Terrestrial > Soil > Wetlands > Peat | place: Sweden: Abisko...
CGTAAGGCCGCAGTCTCTCAATTCTTGCCTGATTGTTGGTCGGTGTTCTTTTGGAATGCGGATCAACTTGATGGTCGTGTCCGTCTTTGTGAATTCGTCTGATAGCCAGTTGGGTTCCGTCCCGAACACGATAAATCTGCTGCGCTGTGCCGCTATCCGTCGCGTGATATGCGGAAAATCCAATATCAATGGCGGACGAGGCACATTCAACTCAGCACGGTCATCATCATCGCTTGGTAGATAAGATCCTTCCCACAAATCTTCGTCCAGTTCATAGGACGGACGTTTTGCGGCAAGGTCTTTCCACGCAGCCTTTGCGATTTGGACATCTGGAAGTTGTTTGAGTTGTTCGTTCAGGCGATCAACTGCCAGAACGTAAACGCGAGCATCCTTGTCATCATGTTTTTTGTCTCGCAAGGCGAAGTGCATCGCCATCAGCGCACCGTCAGACCAGTCAAGCAGGCGAGTTGGACATTCGTGATGCTGCATTAGGAAATATGAGTCCCAATCCCAGTCGTCACTCGTCGGCACGTACTCAACAGCGTTGCGACGAAACTCATCGGACAGGTGGTTTTCAATGCTCAACAACTTTGAGATTGGTTTCAATGGTTTGCCTTTGACGGGGCGGTAAAGCTCTGGACGGAGGATAGTATCACCGTAGTCCTGCGCTTCGCCGCGAAACCATAATTCCTTGTGCTTAGGCAACCCCCAGAACCCGCGAAGTTCACTCACCGCGTCGATGAACTTCCCGAGGGAGTCTACTTTTGCAAACTCAGAAGACATAGCGTTGCTCCTTACACTCTTGAATACCTGTCTGGAGTTTGGGGAATCTCTCAAACGACGGTTCTGCCGTATAAATGCGCCTGTTGTTCGTTTGCCAGAAAGTCTACCACCGTTTGCGCGGAACGGCTTAGTAATATAGTAATAGGGGGACATGATACCCATTCACCCAATCGTCCTCCATCCCACGGAACCGTCGAAGGAGCGAAACGTCAAATCTAGCTTCGAGGTCTCCGAAATCCTAAAGGCGAGTCCCTTCTACTTTGCCCAGGGCAAGTGTCCCGGAGCTGCCCGGCAGGGGCTAAAGCCCACGTTTTTTATGGGTCTTGATCGGCATGACTGAAGCCATGCCCTGATACAAGGCAAATGCGAGTTGTGGCTCGCGCGTTTTTTCCGTCATGAGGGCTATTGGGCGCGGAAAAGGCTGTCCCGCAGGGGCTGAAGCCCACGTCTTTTTATCGGCCTTTTCGGCATGGCTGAAGCCATGCCCTGATACAAAGCAACGGTTATCAGCATGGTCGAATTCGTGTCCTGATACGCGAGCTACGTGAGCAATTCGGTTTGCCAGAGACGATCCCGCAGGGGCTAGAGCCCACGTCTTTTTATGGGCTTAATCGGCACGGCTGAAGCCATGCCCTGATACAAAGCAGCAGTTACCCGCATGGCTGGATTCATGCCTTGATACAAAGCGGCTGTGGAGTTCGGCGTCCATGAGACCGCCCGGCAGGGGCTAAAGCCCATATCATTTTTCGGGCATTTTCGGCACGGCTGAAGCCATGCCCTGATACAAAGCAACGGTTATCAGCATGGTCGAATTCGTGTCCTGATACGCGAGCTACGTGAGCAATTCGGTTTGCCAGAGACGATCCCGCAGGGGCTAAAGCCCACGTTTGTTTATGGACGTTTTCGGCACGGCTGAAGCCATGCCCTGATACAAAGCAAATGCAAGCTGGGGCGCATGCGTTCTTTTTCGTCTCATGAGGGTCTTTTGGCACGGAAAGGGCCATCCCGCAGGGGCTAGAGCCCACGTCTTTTTATCGGCTTTTTCGGCGCGGCTGAAGCCATGCCGTGATACCAAGCTCCTCGGGTTGAAGGCGTGCATTGATACAAAGCGCCTCCGGGTTGAGGCCGTGCCTTGTTACTGAGCGCCCTGCACAAATGCGGGGTATCTGGCTTGGTTGTAGAATTCGTGGTGATACCGGACCTCTGATCCTCTGTGTAAAGGACGGGGCTTTTATGCCCCTGCAATGGCAATTCCTTCTCGTAACGCTAGCGGCGATAAGATTCTCAATCCTGCTCGGATTTTCTTCGCCACAACCAAAACCAGCATGGGGCGGCGGTTGTTGCAGTCCGATAGGAATGCCACGCTTTTTATCGACGTTCTGCGGTCTTATGTGGCGGCGGGGAAATTCAAATTGAATGACTTCGTAGTCATGCCGGATCATGTTCATTTGTTGGTTACGGTTTCTGGGGATATGACGATTGAGAAGGCTATGCAGCTGATCAAGGGTGGGTTTTCGTATCGCCTCAAGAAAGAGTTTGGATATGAGGGCGAGGTTTGGCAGCACGGGTTTTCTGAGGTGCGGGCCGATGATGAGGAGAGTTTTCGGCGGCATCGGGAATATATTGCGCAGAACCCGGTGAAGGCTGGGCTGGCTGGCGCGGCTGATGAGTATCCGTTTTGCTTTGGATTTTTGGCGAAGAGAAAGGCCGAGGCTAAGATTTAGGCTTCTCGGGAGGCCTGAAGAGATCCCGCAGGGGCTAAAGCCCAGGTCCTTTTTATGGGCATGATCGGCACGGCTGAAGCCATGCCCTGATACAAAGCAGCAGTTATCGGTATGGCTGAATTCAAGCCCAGATGATCAGCACGTCCGGAATCGGCGCGCCAGAGATTTACCCGCAGGGGCTAAAGCCCGCGACTTTTTTTATGGGCTTGATCGGCACGGCTAAAGCCATGCCCTGATACAAAGCACTTTTGACTTAGTAGCCTTAGAAATGATTCCAGAGCGCCTGGTTGTAGACTTCGTGGTGGTATTGGACTTCTGATCCCTTAACAAAGGTTCCTAATTCTCTGGGGGAGCGGTCGGCGGCGGCTTGCTTTAAATCTGCAAAGCGGCCCTGGACGTCTGCTCCTAAGATCTCTGTGATCCAGGGGGAGGCTTTGAAGTCTTCAATGGCCAACTGAATGTTATCGGGCAGGTAGCGGTGGGCCTGGCGGAGGTTGTCGATCTCGGCTGTGGAGCCGTCGATGCCGGTTTTGAAGATGGAATAGAGGGTGAGGTAGGGGTTGGCGTCGGGGGCGACGGCGCGGACCTCGACGCGCATGGAGCGGGAGTTGCCGATAGGCCAAAGCGCATGGCCGGGAATTCAGTTACGCCTCGAAGACAAAACAACAGCGTGTTGCGAATGCTGTTGGTCATGGATTGGGCGTGGCGGGCTGGGGCGGAGGAACTGGGGCTGGCTCGGATGGCTTTGGCGGCGGTGGGGCGGCTTGAGAAGCGGGCGCCGTATTGGGCGCCTGTGATGGAGCCTGCTTGGTGGGAACCGGTGTGGGAACGGGTTTCTGGATCGGAGTGGGCAATGTTACGGCCGCGGCCGCGTCGGGGTCGTCCCGCAGCTTGAGGTAGAGGGTGGTTCCGTCAGCCGGCGTCGGGACAATGAAAGTGCTCTCGGCGAAGCCAGTTGGCACCTCGGTGGGCTTTGCGAAATCTTTCCCTGCGCTGAAAGACCGCACCAGGAACAGGCCACTGCCGTCGATGGTGCAGGTTGGAGCATCCGCGGTGGTGCAATGGATGGCTGTGATCTGGGGCGTGCGGACGAGGGTGCCGAGCGGTGTCCAATCGCCATTTGTGCCGTCTTCCGCGACCGGACGCATCTGCAACTTGCCGAAGGCAGACTGCCCGAAGGACTTCAACGGATCGAGGGTTGCGATGGCGGTGTGTTCGTCCTGGAGGACGAGATTGTCATCCGCAAGCGAGAGACTGGTATGGACTGAGCCGCCGACGGTGGCGACTTCGATGGTCTGCTTGCGGGGGAAGACATCTTTGGTTTGCACGACGAAGGTTAGTTTGCCGTTAAGAGGGGCGTCGTTCTTTGCGCCGAGGGTGACCGGGAGGGCGCCGTTCAACTGCGCGGGTTTGTCATTGAAGGAGAGCAGCGTGAGACTCGGACGTGCGTCCTGAAGAGAGATCTTGACGGTCATTGTGCGTCCGTCTTTGAGCTTTACCGTTGCATCTTTGCCATCGCCCGGGGAGACGGCTGCCTTGGCGTTGAGATGTACGGTTCTGTCGTCGTTGCCGCTATCGGCGGGCATGAAGGTTTGATTGTCGATCTGCGCGGAGACGACTTCCTTGAGGCCCTCGCCGGTGAGTATGGCTGTGTTGTCGCCCCGGTGAATCTTCAGGCCGTCGAGGTGGATTTCGCCGCTGTATGCGGTGAGAGAGACGTTCTGAGGATGAGAGTCGCCGTACTGCTGGATGGCGATAGAGTAGCCGCCGGGCTCCGCCTTCTTGAGCGAGATAGTAAGGTCGAGAGTGTCTTTGATTGCCTTGCCTGGGTCGGGGCCTGGGTCGGGCTTGAAGGGTACGTCTACGTCCTTGCTGTCTTTGGTCGCGAGCGCGATGTGCTGGACGCAGGCCGTGCCGCTGCCTTTAAGGGCAAGGTGATTGTCCTGCCCGGCAAGGAGTGGTGTATCGCCGACGATCTTCCAGTCTTTGCCGTCGACTTGCTGAAGGGTGAGAGTGGGACCTTCGAATGCGTCAAAACCCCAATAGCCGCGGACGGTGCCCGTGATGGTGAGGTCGCTGTTGGCGCCAATTTTCACATCCGTCTTGGCTGGCTGAGTGCTGTCGGCAACATGCAGCACCTCGCGGGGCTTCTCGTTGGTGACAGCGAGGCCGCCTTCGAAGGCTTCGGGAGCGAGTGGGAGCTCAGTGAGTGCGCCGGTTCGATTGAGATGCAGGGTCAGATCGTGCGCAAAGCTTGTGGAGTAGACGAGCGGAGCGCCTTCGAGCAACAACGTCATCTTCGGCTGCAGCAGGCACGCTACCTGGTTGGGATCGTGGGGATGCAGCGGCGGCGGCATGGCCTTCTGGATGGCGGGCAGGCCGATCACGATGACGGACTTGGGCTTGTTGAAGGACGGTGGCGCGTTGAGCTTCAGGTTCAGCGTGGAGTCCTGTGGGAAGCTGATTGCGGGAATGTACTGGTAAACCGCCGTGCGCATCACGCTGACAAGATGGACAAGATCCACAAGAGCGCCGACATAGGCTGAGTAGAGTCCGCCGCCGGCCGGCTGTGTATAGGAAGCAGTGTTGATGAAGTCAGACGATGGGCCGGTGGAGACGGCTTCGGCGATACTCTGGCCGTGCCCGTCGTCGAGCAGGACAGGGGCGCTGGTCAGGGTAAGGCAGTTCACCTGCTGATCGACAGGCTTTTTGAAGCAGTCGGCGTTCGGCTTCAGTGCTAGGGCTGAAGCCAGCTTCTTGGAGCGCTCGGCGATGGCTTTCTCGTCGTTCTGTGAGCCGGTCTTCATCGCGGCGAGATAGCGTTCGATGCGCTGCTGTTCAAAGGAGGCTTCATTCAGGTCGGCATCGGCGCGAATAAAGAGGCCCGGCCTGCCCTTAACGGCGGAGCGAAGGGTGTTGAAGTCGCCGCCAGTCTCTGGCGCTACAAAGAGAATGGCCTGCTCGGCTTCGTCAGGGACCGTAATGGTGGTGCCTTCCACAGTCTTCTTGTCCCAGGTTTCGATCTTGGTGAACCAACTGTCCGGAGGCTCATTTGTGGTGCCGCGCAGGAAGGCGACAATGAGCAGCAAGTGGTTTGACTGGCTTGCGGGAAGGTCTGCCTTGACCCAAATCTTGTCGCCCGGCTGCAGGTTGGGCACCTCAGCGATGGGCAGCGTGGCGCTTCCGCGCGTGACGCGAATGTCGATCCTGGGACCTTCGAGGTCGAAACGCGCGTTATCGGCACGGAGGGCTGTCGTGATGGAAACGGCGAACAAGCAGGCGGCGGCTAACGAAAACTTCATTCGTAATTGGATGCGTGTAACGTGCCGGAGGTGGTTGCGGAACCCGGCCGGAAGATTGAAACATGGGCAGTCAGTGGCGAGAATCAGGCTTTGTTCCTCTGGGTTTAGGTGTCCGGGGTCCGTGCACCCCAGGCGCCCAAAAGCGAGGCATCTCCACCCCGCGGACGAAGACCTGCGGGGTACCCACCCTGTGGGTCGGGGGGCCCGGCCTGGGGCACCCATTTTTGTGGATTCAGTCGCGTTCCGGGGCCCGGGCCGCCCGCCTTTTTAAACCGCTGGGAATTCGCGGGGAACGTCCCGTCTGTCCCCAGGTTTCTGTCCCCAGGTTTCCCAGGTTTCTGTCCCCAGGTTTCCCAGGTTTCTGTCCCCAGGTTTCCCAGGTTTCTGTCCCCAGGTTTCCCCAGGTTTCTGTCCCCAGGTTTCCCCAGGTTTCTCAGGTTTCTCGGTTTCTCGGTTTCTCAGCCTGGACTGGAGATCTCGCCGCAACCGGGGACACCCGCGCGCCCGCGCTTTTGTGGGGCTGCTTGGGGAAATGGGTACCGTGTCCCCTATTCAGTGTCCCTTTATTGAAAGAAATATGGAATTTAACTTTTGCCCGCGATTTTAATTGACTTTGTAACCGAAAATGGTTACTTTATAGCCGTGACGAGCAAGGAACTAAAACGCTGGCTGGAGAAGCAAGGGGCTACCTTCACGCCGGGCAAAGGCTCGCACCTCCATGTAGAAGTCAATGGAAGATTTTCTGTTCTCCCTATGCACGGGAAAGACCTTGGACTTCTTGCAAACACCATCAAAAAGCAGCTAGGACTGAAATAGGAGGATTATGCTTTATCCCGTAAGAATTACCCATCAGGATGTCGGCAACTACGCGGTAGCATTTCCCGATATTCCCGAGGCACTGACCTTGGGCGACACGGAAGAGGAAGCGCTTCGCCATGCTGTCGATGCGCTGGAAACTGCGCTCGATTTCTACTTCGATCATGGGCGGCTGGTTCCAATGCCTTCCGCCCCGAAGCGCGGCCATAGGCTGGTGGAACTACCGGCGAGCGTTTCTGCTAAAGTTCTTCTTTTCAATGAATTGATTGGGCAGAAGGTGCGCCCTTCCGACCTGGCAAAGCGGTTGTCGATCCCGCGGCAGCATGTGAACCGTTTGCTTGACCCGCGACACTCGACCAAGATCGATAATATCGCCGCGGCATTGAAGGCGCTGGGAAAGACAATGGAGATTCGGGCGGTCTAGCGAAGTCTCCCAGGTCCCAGAATCGGGGCCTGGGGCACCCGGCCCCTATTCCTTGAGTGGAAACGCTACGGAAAGTTCGATTCTCCCTCCCCGGTCCCCAAAGGCGAGGGACCGGGGATGGAGGCGCCACGCTGCCCAAACTGCTCCCGGTTCGAGTATTCTCGCAGAGTATGAAGGCCGAGACCTGGGCCACTCGCGGCGGGGACTCTATAGCTGCCCCGCCGCCTTCAAATCGGCTGCAAAAGTGGACAGCGTCATCACCAGAGTATCCGGCGTGTCCTGCAAGGACACCGCACCATAATCGGCATACCACTTGGCCGCCCGCTCAGTTTTGGCGTCGATGATGAGGATAACGCCGCCAACTTCGGTCGCGACCCTGATGCAACGCCTAGCCGCTGCGCCGAGAAGTTGGCCGCCAAGCCCCTGCCCCTGTAGCCCGATATGCGTGGCGAGACGAGCCAGCCTAAAGCCCGGCACATCATGACGGGCAAGGCCACGGCGCAGAGTTTCCGGTACGCGCTCATAGGCGAGCGAAGCCGGAGCCAGGCTGTAGAAACCAAGGATTTTTGTGGGATTGCTGTCGTCAACCGCCAGAAAAGTCTTTGCGCCCCCCAGATCATGGCTCTGCCGCGCATAGCGCCGGAGGAAGTCGTTCATCTCGGCATTGCCGCAATCGAAAGCCTTGCGGTCATGCGTCTTGGTAATCGCCTCTTCGTGCCAGGGTGGAAGTTTCATGTTGCCGGCTTCGGCATTGCAGCGATGGCAGCTCGCAGCTTGGCATTAGGCGCGGGTGGGTTTTCGAGGAGATTGAGCACCAAAAGGCTATCGCGCTCCGACAGCGTTACGACCTCGGATGCTGCAATCACAGCGTCAGCTTCGCGCAGTGCCGTCTGGGTTACAAAATCCGTCAGGTCGGTGTGGCGCAGCGCCGCCGCCCGCACAAGTTTAGACTTGGCTAGCGGCGTAACCCGCAGGTTCATGCGTTTATTGTCGTCAACAGCAACACGCGGCATTGCAAGCCCTCCTTGTTTGTACTTCTTCAAAGTGTACGTCGATATTTGGGCCTTGTCAAAGCCTTGAGAAAATCGGGCGGGTGGGCCTTGGTCTCATACGTCGTTTTATCAAGTTGAGGGTGCCGCGGGTGGCCCACCTCTCGATTATCCCTCCTACGATTGGGTGGCCCAACCGGGCGCCGATCACGCATTCCCAGCCAAGGTACGCTTGACAAATTCAGGGTCAGCGGCAATGACGATAAGAAGCGCGCGCAGAGCGGCTTCCGGCTGGCGACACCAGAGCCCGCGCCTGAAGGCCTTGTCGATTTGCTGCGTTCTCAGGGGGGTGACCCCCCTGCTCCCTCCGGCGGGAACTCGGCGTGTGTATGCTTTCTTATGCCTTATGAGTTCGCTGAAATGAGTTCCCTTCCCCTGAAATGAGTACGCCTGGAGCGCCCATCCCGTTGACAGAACAACCTGCGCCTGCGCCGGCCAGCCTGGGCTTGTTGCCCTGGCTGGTGGCTGTGGCCTTCTTCATGGAGTCGCTGGATACTACGATTCTGAATACCGCTGTGCCGGCGGTGGCTGAGGCGCTGCACGTTGGGCCGTTGGCGATGAAGGCGGTGCTGGCCAGCTATACGCTGGCGCTGGCGGTGTTTATCCCGATCAGCGGATGGATGGCGGACCGGTTTGGAACGCGGCGGGTGTTTGCTTCGGCGATTGGGCTGTTCACGCTGGGTTCGCTGCTGTGCGGACTGTGCAGCAACATTCATTTGCTGGTGGCTTGCCGCGTGGTGCAGGGAATGGGCGGGGCGATGATGGTGCCGGTGGGACGGCTGACGCTGGTGCGGAGTTTCGCCAAGGCGGACCTGCTGCGGGTGATGAGCTTTGTATCGGTTCCGGCACTGGTGGCGCCGATGCTGGGGCCGGTGGCGGGCGGACTGATTGTGGGGTACGCGCACTGGCGGGTGATCTTTTTTCTGAATATTCCCATCGGCCTGCTGGGCCTGGTGATGGTGTATCTGCATCTGCCGGACTTCAGGGAAGAGCATATACATAAGCTGGATTTTGTGGGCCTGGTGCTGTTCGGGTCAGGGATTGCGCTGCTGTCGTATGTGCTGGAGGTGTTTGGCGAGCATGAGCTGAGCGGGCGCGAGATGACGGGGCTGCTGGCGGTATCGGGCTCGCTGCTGGCGGCGTACTGGGTTCATGCGCGGCAGTTGCAGTTTCCGCTGCTGAACCTGCGGCTGTTCGACATTCGCACGTTTCGTGTCTCGGTGAACGGGAGCTTTTTTACGCGGCTGGGAATTGGCGGCGTGCCGTTTTTGCTGCCTCTGCTTTACCAGACGGGACTGGGGTTTACGCCGGTGCAGTCGGGAATGCTGATTGTGCCGCAGGCAGTGGCGGCGATGGGCATGAAGGCGATTCTCACGAAGCTGCTGGGGAAGATCGGCTACAAGGGCGTGCTGGTGGCGAACACGGTGGCAATCGGATTGCTGCTGCTGACCTTCACGACGATTCATCTGCATACGCCGGTGTGGCAGATTGTGGGGATCGCTTTCTTCTATGGAGCCTGCACGAGCCTGCAATACACAACCATGAATACGCTGGTGTACGCGGATATCGAGGAGCAGGACGCTTCAAGCGCCAGCTCGATTGCGAGCACGATGCAGCAGATGGCGATCAGCTTTGGCGTGGCGTTTGCGGGATTGACGACGGCGTTCTTTGTGCCGGGGAAGGCGTACTCGGATTCGGGGTTGATGATTGAGGGGATTCACAAGGCTCTGGTTTGCCTGGGAGCGTTGACGCTGGTGTCCACTGTGGTGTTTGTGGGGCTGAAGCGCGGGGATGGCGACTCGGTGAGCGAGCACAAGATGATGCATCCCGACGGATGAAATAGAGGTGGTTCTGAAAGAGCGTGTTTCAAGAATGGGCACAGCGGTGAGATGGGTGGTGCCGCAGGGGTTAAAACCCCTCGCTTTTCTGGCGCTTTTCGGCACGACTGAAGTCGTGCCCTGATCCAAAGCATGCTTTTGAAACACGCTCAAGCTATTTCGCAAGAAAAAGCGGGGCTGTGGGAGATTGAGCGGTGCGCCGGCTGCTGTGCATGGTAGAAAGGTAAGTTACAGCGGAAGCGATAATTAACTATGCAAAATGCCGTCAAGGTGCTGATTGTGGAAGACGAGCCGCACGCGCTTACCGGGCTTGCGGAGCTGATTACCGGCTGGGGATATCGCACCGAGACCGCGCGGGACGGCGTGGAAGGCTGGGAGAAGGCGCAGGCCTGGAATCCGGCCATTGTGATTACCGACCTGAAGATGCCGCGGCTGGACGGCATTGGCCTGCTGACCAAACTGGCCGAGGCGGGCGCGGGTCTCGACGCCAACCTGGCGGTGGTGGTGCTTACGGCGCTGGGGTCGATCCAACTGGCTGTGGAAGCGATGAAGCTGGGCGCTTACGACTTTTTGCAAAAGCCGGTGGACGCTACCCGGCTTAGAACTATCCTGGCCAACGCGACACGGCAGCGGGATACCGAAATCGAGTTGGAGGTGGCGCGGCGACGGCTGCGGGAAACCGGGGTTCTGGGCGCGCTGGTGGGCAACTCTCGGTCCATGCGCGAGATTTTCGGACTGATTGAGCAGATTGCTCCTTCGAATGTGTCGGTGCTGATTACCGGCGAGAGCGGGACCGGCAAGGAGCTGGTGGCGCGCACCCTGCACGACCTTAGTCCGCGCAAGCCGCGTCCGTTTGTGGCGGTGAACTGCGCGGCTATTCCGGAGACGCTAATTGAGAGCGAGATATTCGGGCACGAGAAGGGCGCATTTACCGGGGCGGCGGAGCGGCGGGCAGGGTGCTTCGAACTGGCCTCGGGAGGCACGCTGCTGCTGGACGAGATAGGCGAGATGCCCATTGCCACGCAGGCCAAGCTGCTGCGCGTGCTGGAGGAGCGGAAGTTTCGCCGCCTGGGCGCCCGCACCGAGCAGGAGGCGGACGTGCGTGTGTTGGCCGCAACCAATCGCGATCCAAGCCAGGCCGTGGCGCAAGGGTATCTTCGAGCCGATCTCTACTACCGGCTGAATGTTTTCAACATCGCCATGCCGCCGCTGCGTGAGCACATGGACGATGTGCCGGCAATGGCCGAAGCGATGCTGGGAGAGATGAACCGGAAACACGGCAAGAAGGTTTCCGGGATCGCCCCCTCCATTCTCGACCGGATGATGGCCTACGATTGGCCCGGCAACGCCCGCGAGTTGCGCAATACCGTGGAGCGGGCGGTGATTCTCTGCCAGGACGGCGCACCGCTGGATGCAGGGCACTTGAGTCCTGGATTCGGAAAAACGCACGGGGTTTCAGCGAAAATCACGGACGCAAGCCTGGTACCGGTGTACGTGGGATCGACGGTGGACGAGGCCGAGCGGCTGTTGATTCTGCAAACCCTGGAGGCTACGGGGCAAAACAAAACGCGCGCCGCCGAGATTCTGGGCGTGAGCCTGAAGACGCTGCACAACAAACTGAAGGAGTATTTTCGCAGCGGCGAGGAGTAATCTGGCTACAACCCAACGATGCGCCTGAAGACCAAAATCGTTTTAGCGATCGCGACCCTGGTGTTTCTCATCTCGGGGACGCTCTCGCTGGTCTTCGTAAGCCAGTTGCTGCACCTGGCCATCCGGCAATCGTTTGAAAACAACCGGATGGTTGCCAACCAGATTCGATTTGCGCTGCAGAATGCCCTGGAGACCGGCCTTAAGGACCAGACGGTGGATCCTTTCAATCCATCGCAGTTGCGCTCACTTGCGGCAAAGGCCGTGCGCGACAATGCGCCTCTGCAGGCAGTTGTCGACTCGGTCAATCGCTATTCGCTCACGGTGTACGACATCAACATCGGCGACCGGCAATCGAGCACGCTGCTGAGCACCGATCCGGCGAACGAAGACAAGCCCCTGCCAATTCGGCCCAACCTGAGCCAGCTGCTCGACGCCAATCCCATTGAGTTGATGGCCATTGTTTTTGGTCCACCGAGGGTGTTTGACGTGGTGGTGCCGCTGGACCGCAACGGCGAGCTTTTTGCCACTGTGCATGTCGGCGTGCGCACGACGCTGCTCCGCGCAGTCTATGAGCCCTGGGTTGAGGAAGGGCTCACACTGATGGGCTTTGCGCTGATCACGGCGTTGGTGACTGCCTTCGTGCTCGGCGACCGCGCCTTGCGGCCCATGGAAGAGATCAGCATGCAGCTCGACTACTGGACCGCGGCGAGTATGGAGACGGACGGCGTGGAACAGGCTCCGAAGCAGGAATTGTCCGCGCTGGTTTCGAACAAGATCGAGATCATCGGACAGCGCATGCGAAATGTGGAGGAAGTATTCTCGGCCTTGAAGGAGAATCTTGACCAGATTCTGGGAAATCTGCAGGACGGGATTCTGCTGTTCACCGGCGACGGGCGTGCGGTGCTGGTTTCCGAGGCGGCGCGGCGATTTTTGGCCGTCGACCGGGACAGCATCCTGGGCCTTCATGCTCGTGAGATCTTCGATCGCTCGACGGTGCTGGGCCAGGCGCTGCGCGAGGCCTTCGATGCTGGCGTCACATTGGTTCAGGAGGAAATTCTGACTGAGACCGGGAGGCGGATACAGGCTTCGCTGGACTTTATCCACGACGACAATACCCATCAGGGGCTGGGCGCCCTGGTCACGCTTCACGATCTGGAATCGGCCGAAGAGATTGAGTCTGAATTGGAACTC
>Ga0302194_10002072_pt1 | contig 12760 bp, 9 predicted proteins | sample II_Bog_N1_1_FD_200227 | JGI IMG/M metagenome (GOLD analysis project Ga0302194, IMG submission 200227) | Peat permafrost microbial communities from Stordalen Mire near Abisko, Sweden - II_Bog_N1_1 | ecosystem: Environmental > Terrestrial > Soil > Wetlands > Peat | place: Sweden: Abisko, Stordalen...
GAACAAACTAAAAATCTATTGAAAGAGGACACTAAAAAAACCTGTGCGTTTGATTATGTCTTTTTTAATCATTTTTGGACTAAAATATAATTCACTTTGGTATTATATCTCAAATACAATAATGAAAATGAACAGACTATTAAAAAACATTTATTTTAGAAAGTCATTAACCTTGCTTTTTTTCTCGAAAAGCAGGTGTATTGTCTTTATGGGTTTATGTTTTTTTTCAGTGCATCTCAGTGCAAGCCCTTTAACAAATCTAACATTTAACTTACTGGATGAATCCCAATTTTACAAAGAGGGTCTCAGACTATATGAGTTACAAAAATATGATAGTGCTATTATATTTTTTACAAAAGCAATAGAAATTAATCAGTCGAATTCTATTTATTTTGGGTATAGGGGGGCATCAGAAAGAAAGTTAAAAAAATATGATTTAGCCTTATCGGATTTTAACAAAGCAATAGAATCTAACGATAAAATTTCATGGTTATATTATGAAAGAGGAAAAGTAAAAGAAATACTGGAAAAATTTGAATTGGCAGAAGCTGATTATGATATTTCCATAAAGTTAGATGCCAAGAATTATAATGCCATTTATTCAAGAGTTTATGTCTACCGCAGACTGAAAAAATATGAGGCGGGACTGAAAGATATTAATTTTTTAATTAAGCAATTTCCTAATAAATATTATGGGAATTATTATGAAAGGGGACAAATTTATTTTGAAATGGAAGAGTATGCTCTTGCAATTATAGACTTTAACGTGTTTATAAATTCAGAACGAAAGGATGCTTTTTATGATGCCTTTTATGCAAGAGGCGTATCTTATACAATGCTTAACAAAAGCGATAGTGCTATTACAGATTTGAAAAAAGCCATTGAAATAAAACCATCTTCTTCCTTTGCATATAGATACATAGGGTTAGCATATGCGCAAAAACTTGATTCTGTAAAGTCAAGAACCTATTTTGATAAAAGTATTGAACTGGATTCCAAAGATGTGAGTGCCACATACTATTATTATGGAAAAGCAGAGTATTTATTTGGAAATTGTCAAAAAGCTCTTGGGCTTATAAAAAAAGGAGAAGAAAAAGCCACTCCAAACCAAACTTACTATTCTAATTATTATAATGTCAGAGGGTTGGTTAAAGGTTGTGTTAAAGATACAACAGGAGCTTTGGATGATTTTGAAACTGCAATTAAAATGGACGCTAAAGATTACGAAGCTTATTTTAATAGGATAAAATTATTACACGCTGATGCGAAACATTTAAAGCAAACTCGGGAATATATTGAACAAGTAATAGATATTTATCCGAATAAAAAGGATTTACCCTTTCTGTATACAATGGATGCGCTTTATTCCATGTATTTAGCAGACACCATACAAGCAGAAAAATCATATAAAAAAGCAATTAAAATGGCACCTGAAAAAGGATATGTATATTATAATTTAGCTGCTTATTATTTTTATTTCAGAAATAGGGTTGAGTACAATACCATTATTATTGAATCGTTACAAAAATCAATAAACATTCAAAAAGACAAGTCAGATTATTACATACTTTTAGGTATGGCTTATGCAATTATTGATAATGATAATATTAAAGCTTGCGAAACTCTAAACACTGCTAATAAGGAATGTAAGGAAAGCAAAGGTATAAAGAAATTGGAAACGCTTTTTTGCAAGGGGAAAGGAAGACCAAAAGAGATTGGAACTAATTTTTTAATCATTCCCGATGAAGCAACATCATTAGAAGGTTATTTTTATCATCCTCCACCAAGTGAAGAGTTGGTCAATAGAATAATTTCACTTATACATGAACAATTCTAATTGTTGTCTTAACCCAGTTCGCTGTAGCGTGTCATAATTTTAAAACATTACAAATGTTATTCACACTCGCCCTCGTTGCAAACGAGGGCGAGTGTGGGAAGAAGTAAAGAAAAAACTGAAACGTAAAGGGAAACTATAAACAACTACATCCGCTAGCTATGTATAAAGTTATAGTATCCCGTAAAGTAGAAAAAGAAATTGACGATTTACCCAAACACGCTGTAAAACGTATTGGTAAAGCAATGGATCAACTGGCACAAAATCCGCATCCCCAGTTCGCTGTAGCGTGTCATAATAACATGATAGTTAGGCGGAGCCAATACCTAACCCCTCCCATATTTTATTTACTGCCCCACCCTTCGCTTAGCGGGGGAGAACTTGCTTTTTATTTTTGAAAATATCAACATCATTAAATCAAAATAAAGGCTCTTTGAAAATTCAAATGCTGTTTTATTTTTAAGCGCTGCTTAAATCACTTCTAATGAGTTCTTTTTTTACTACTTTTGATTGTAATGGTCTGTTTTTAGACAGACTGCCGTTATGCGGTATTTTAATAAGACGTACCTAAAACCATTTCCATTTCTATGAAACACTTAATTATACTATTTCTATTTCTTCAGAGTTTGACATCACAATCCCAAAATTTTGGCGACCCTTATACAGGTGGACTTTGGACAATCAACGACGTGAAAAAAAACATGAATAAGAAGATAGAAGAAATTAAAAAAACTAGGGCAATAATTTCATCGACAGAGAAAATTGTTAATGATACATTAGTTTATTTTGTTGTAGACTCTTTTGACGGTTTTGTTATAAAAATGACTTTTAATCTCAAACAGGAATACAGTGAAGAAAATTATTGTGACTTTCAACAAATCGAATTTGATTGTACACCATGTGGTAATAAACATTTGAAGGGAATTATATCTATGAATGGTTTTAGACAAAAATCAGAATATATATATCTATCTTCCTTTTTATTTCGTACTGAAATGACAGTAAAATATAAGTCAGAAAATAAAGAATGTCTTGTAGTAACATTTCGGTATGTTGACTTACCAAAAAAAGAATACAAAAAACAGTACAAACAATTGAAGAAAAAAACCCAGTAGGTAACGAAGATGTCCATTAGTAGTGTAGGCGCGCAGTTGGTGTGCAAGGTATTTAGGCAGGTACTGTGTATCTATGTTGTTGACAAGTTGCATTTGCATACCATTTCCAAGTTAGGCATGTAGATTTTTTAAATAACCTCCTGTTTTATTCCTAATTTAGCGTTTCTTTAATCGGCTTTTGTTTATGGAATTTTTATTTTTAATTATAGGATTACTTCTAGGTGTTGCTTTGGCTTTTTTGTTTTTAAAATCAAAAAAAACTGAAGGTACAAACACTTCAATATTGGATTTAAAAATTATTGAACTGGATAAGGAAAAGCTTGTACTGACCACTAATTTAACAAATACTGAAAAAGAAAATAACCGTTTGGCAACAGAATTAAAAAACGGTAAAGAACAGTTTGCTCAGGAGTTGCATCGTGAACGGGAAAAGTATTTGAATGAAATAAATACTGAAAAAGAAAAATCAAGTAAAGCAGAAACTCGCATTGCCAGAGCCGAAGAAATTTTTAAATCTCAGGAAGAAAAATACAATACGCTTAAATCGGAACTCGAAAACATTCATAAAAAATACACTACCGAATTTGAAAATATTGCGAATAAAATATTGGATGACAAATCGAAAAAGTTTACTGACCAAAACAAAACCAACCTGGATATTATTTTAAATCCGTTGAAAGAAAAAATAAAAGACTTTGAAGCCAAAGTAGAAAAGGCTTACAAAGCGGAGTCGGACGAAAGAGTAACATTAAAAGCTGAAATAAAAAACCTGATTGAACTGAACAAACAAGTAAGCGAAGAAGCCAATAACCTTGCTAAAGCCTTAAAAGGAGATAACAAAAAACAAGGTAACTGGGGCGAAGTAATATTAGAAAAAGTGCTGGAACGTTCCGGCTTAACAAAAGGTCAGGAATACGAAACACAATACAGCACCAGCAACGACGAAGGTAAACGCATACAACCCGATGTAGTGATTAAACTACCCGATAACAAACACATTATTGTTGATTCAAAAGTTTCATTAATAGCGTATGAAGCTTTTGTAAGTGCCGAAACAGAAGCCGATAAAGAACGTTTTATAAAAGAACATGTGTTATCTATCCGCAATCATGTTAAATCGCTTAGCGAAAAAAATTATCCCACTTCACCCGATTTTAACACACCCGATTTTGTGTTGTTGTTCATGCCTATTGAATCTTCTTTCAGTTTAGCAGTGCAGTCTGAACAAGAATTATTCAGTTATGCCTGGGATAAAAAAATTGTCATAGTCAGTCCATCAACACTGTTAGCCACATTGCGCACCATTGCATCCATTTGGAAACAAGAACGGCAAACAAAAAATGCCATTGAAATAGCCAAACAGAGCGGGGCGTTATATGATAAATTTGTAGGCTTTGTTGAAGACATGGATAAAATAGGAAAATCTATAGACGCTTCTAAAATAGCTTATGACGGGGCTATTAATAAATTGCATAAAGGTGCAGGCAATTTAGTAAAACGAGTACAGGAGATTGAAAAACTTGGGGCAAAAACAACCAAACAAATCCCGACGAAATTTATTGAAACCGACGAAATATCTTCATTAGCAAAGGAAGGAGAAGAGCTATTATGAAAAAAACAATATATTATTTGTTAGCCGCTACTGTTTGCATTTGTTGCGGAGCAAAAATAGCAAGCAATAATTCAACTGCAATTTTTGATTCCGGCTTCTCAAAAAAAATTGTACTGCATCCTCAGTTTACAGTATTTCATGTAAGCGATTCTGTTTCCGAATTACATTTTAAAATTAGTAACAAGGAATTACTATATACCAAAAGAGAGGGACAAGACTTTACATCTAATTGTTTAATTTATTATAGCTTGTTTGCTAATTACAATTCGTATGAGGTATTAGACAGTGATTCGATTAAGTTTTCTGACAGCAATAATGATAATTCCGGTAATTTTTTGATTGGAAAAATTAGTGTAAACGTTACGGGGAAAAAAACATATTACCTAAAAGTTACAGTTGTAGATTTAAATAGGAATACCAACGTTAGTAACATTATAACCATTGAAAAAACAAACGAATTAACACGTCAGAATTTTTTAGTAACACCAAAAAAATCAATGGTTCCGATATTTAAAAATTATTTAAAAATAAATGACACGGTAACCATTCATTATAAAAAAGCGAAAACGCAAAAAATATATGTGTCGTATTACAATCGTAATTTTCCTTTAGCATTGCCACCTTTTTCAATTACAGAGCAACCGAGATTTAATTACACTCCGGATAACCGATATGTTCTCCATTTATCAAAAGAAGGTAAACTAGATTTTACTCCAACTAAAAAAGGCTTTTATCATTTTCAGTTAGATACCTCTACTCATGATGGATTAACACTATTTTTATTTTCCGATAATTTTCCTGAAGTAAAGAAAGCAGAAGACATGCTCTATCCCTTAAGATTTATTACCTCTAAAGATGAATACGACAGTATTGAGTTAAGTCATAATCTAAAAAACGGAATAGAAAAATTTTGGCTAACTACAGCTAATTATGATAAAGAAAAGACCCGTTCAATTATTCAAAGTTATTACGCACGCGTACATAAAGCGAACGAACTGTTTACTTCCTACCTTGAAGGATGGAAAAGTGACAGAGGTATGATTTACATGATTTACGGAACACCAAATTCTGTTTACAAAGCAGAATATTATGAAACATGGACATACACCGAATCTATAAATATGAATACGTACACTTTTTCATTTGTAAAAGTGATGAATCCTTTTACTGATAATGATTACAAATTAGATCGTTCTTCATCCTACAGGCAAGACTGGTTTTTAGCGGTTGATGCATGGAGACAGGGAAAAGCATACACTTTAAATGAATAAATACTTATAAGCCTTTATTATATTATGCAAACAAAACAGCAACAACGAGAAGAAGAAAGTTTAATTTTTGGCTTACGTCCGGTAATTGAGGCTATACATGCAGGTAAAGAGATTGATAAATTATACGTACAAACGGGTTTAAAAGGTGAATTGAATGGTGAATTGATGACGCTTTTGAGAGAAAGGGAAATAGCATTTCAGTTTGTACCACTTGAAAAGTTAAATCAAATCACTAAAAAAAATCATCAGGGAGTAGTGGGCTATATTTCAGTTATTACTTACCAAAAAATTGCGGATATCTTACCTCCAATGTTATTGGCAAATAAAAATCCATTGTTATTAATTTTAGATAGAATAACCGACGTTAGAAATTTTGGAGCTATTATACGAACTGCAGAATGTGCGGGCGTTAATGCTATTATTATTCCCGATGCAGGCTCTGCTCGCATTAATGCCGATGCCCTCAAAACATCAGCAGGAGCAATTCATAAAATACCTGTTTGTAGAGAAAATAATTTAAAGCAAACAATTGATTATTTAAAAGAAAACGGAGTGCAAATAATTGCCTGTACCGAAAAAGCAAACGATTATTATTATCAGGTTGACTTTACTGAATCGGCAGCAATAATTATGGGTTCAGAAGAAAATGGAATTTCAAATGAGCTTATTCAAAAGTCGGATGCTAAAGTAAAAATACCAATGATGGGCAAAATATCTTCGTTGAATGTATCCGTTGCCGCAGGCATTATTTTATTTGAAGCGGTAAGTCAACGAATGCTTACGAATGCTTGAGCCGATACACAATTAGCAGTCAATCAGGTGTTAATACTATTTAACAAATAACAATGTTAATAATCACTTGTATTTGCTATTTTTACTATCAAACTAAATTTTAGGATGTGTTTATGGCAACTATAGAGAAATCATATATTATCAATGCTTCTCCTGAAGCAGTATTTGAAGCATTAGTAAATCCAGACCTGATACAAAACTGGTCGGGCGATGAAGCAAAAATGGAGGCGGTAGTGGGTGCTGAATTTTCGTTATGGGGCGGACAAATGTTCGGTAAAAATCTGGTAGTGGAAAAAAATAAAAAACTGGTGCAAGAATGGTGTTATGAACAATGGAATGAGCCTTCACAAGTTACAATAACCATCAAAGCTAAAGGTAAAACATCGGTTGTTACACTATTACACGAACTTGTTCCGGAAAAATCTGTAAACAGTATTGCAGATGGTTGGGACACCTATTATTTTGGTGCTATTAAAGAAATGCTGTTGAAAGGTACCAAAATTCACACAAGCAGTTTCAAGCAAAACACAAAGCAGGTGTTTTAATAAACATGGGCTATAAGAACACAAAAGATTGCGTTGATGATTTAGAAAAACACGGACATCTTATTCGCATTAAAGAAGAGGTAAGTTCCGAGTTGGAAATGGCGGCTATACATTTGCGTGTGTTTGAAAACAATGGTCCCGCTATTCTTTTTGAAAATATAAAAGGCTGCAAATTCAAAGCCGTATCTAATCTTTACGGTTCGCTCAATCGCAGTAAATTTATTTTCAGAGATACATTAGAAAATATCAAAACGCTGATTGATTTAAAAAACAATCCGCTAGAGGCAATCAAGCATCCATTTAAATATTCTAAAGTTGCTTTTACAGCTTATTCTGCACTACCTAAAAAATCCAGTTTTTATAATCCTGTACTAAAAAATAAAACTACCATTTCCGCTTTGCCACAAATAAAATGTTGGCCGAACGATGGTGGTGCTTTTGTAACACTTCCCTTGGTATATAGTGAAGACATTGACAATCCGGGTGTGATGCATTCAAATTTAGGGATGTATCGTATTCAACTAAGTGGAAATAATTATATACCTGATAAAGAAGTAGGCTTGCATTATCAATTGCATCGAGGTATTGGTGTGCATCAAACAAAATCAAATGCAAAAGACAAACCACTTAAAGTAAGTATTTTTATAGGCGGTCCGCCATCATTAACATTGGGTGCTGTGATGCCTTTACCGGAAGGCATGAGCGAACTTACATTTGCAGGTTCACTTGGTAACAGACGAATAAGATACACTTATGATGACGGATTTTGCATTGCTTCAGATGCCGATTTTGTAATAACTGGAGAAGTGTATCCGAATGAAAATAAACCGGAAGGTCCATTTGGTGACCATTTAGGATATTATAGCTTAAAACACGATTTTCCGGTAATGCGCGTACATCAGGTGTATCATCGCGATCATGCAATATGGCCCTTTACAGTGGTAGGAAGACCCCCGCAGGAAGATACAAGTTTTGGAGCCCTGATACACGAATTGACAGGCAATGCCTTACCAAATGAAATTCCGGGATTAAAAGATATTCATGCTGTAGATGCAGCAGGCGTGCATCCATTGTTATTAGCAATTGGCAGCGAGCGGTATACACCTTATAATAATGAACGTAAACCTCAGGAAATTTTAACCATTGCTAATCATATACTTGGTACCGGACAATTGAGTTTAGCTAAATTTTTATTCATTATTGCGGGTGAAGACAATCCTGCAATAACAACACATCACGTAAAAGACTTTTTTTTACATGTTCTTGAACGTATTGATTTTACAAGAGATTTACATTTTTATACTCGCACCACCATTGATACGTTGGATTATACCGGAACCGATTTAAATAGTGGAAGTAAAGTTGTGTTTGCTGTTGCCGGAAATAAAAAACGTGAATTAAAAACAGAAATTAGTGGCAACCTTAACTTACCTGAATCATTTACCAACCCTCATGTGATAATGCCTGGTGTTATTGCAATACAAGCACCTCAATATGTTAATCAAGAAATTTCGAAAACTCAACTAAATACATTCAACAATTTGTATACTGAAAATTTTGACGGATTTCCTTTATTAATTATTTGTGATGACAGTAATTTTGTTTCTTCCAGTCTCAACAATTTTGTGTGGGTAACATTTACACGTAGTAATCCATCACATGATATACATGGAATAAATAGTTTCGTTGAAAACAAGCACTGGGGATGTAACGGTTCTCTAATAATTGATGCGCGTATTAAACCACATCATGCTCCTCCCTTAATTAAAAATTCTGCAATTGAAAAACGTGTGGACGCCATGGGTGTTAAAGGGAAATCATTGCATGGAATAATTTAATTGGACCGGGCTTATTAATATTTTATTACTCCGCAATAAAGCAAAAAAAACGCTAAAGACTTTTTAAATCTTTAGCGTTTTTATAATAAGCAACTTATTACATTCTTTTTAATTTATTTAACAAGTTTTCTTTATACAAACCTCCAATCGGAATTTCTTTAGTTACTGATTCAAGTGTTAAAGTATGCGGTGTAACCGACTGCACGTCACTTAAGCGAACAATATAAGAGCGATGAACGCGAATAAAACCTTTTGATACCAATTTATCTTCCATATTTTTCATTGTTGAATGAATAACATAACGATTGGTTTTAGTATTAAATATCACGTAATCCTTCAACGCTTCAACATACATCAATTCTTTAAGATTAACTTTAACTAAAGTATAGTTTGATTTAACAAAAAGAATGTCATCAATCGCTTTATTTTCAGGAATAGTATAAAGTAACTTTTTATCTTCTCCTTCTTCCTGCTTATGCTTTTGTGTTGCAATTTCAATTGCCGTAAACAAATCCATTTCTTTAAACGGTTTAATAATATAACCGTAAGGTTCAGAGGATTTAGCCTTTTCGAAGGTTTTTCTATCCGTATTGGCAGTAAGGAAAATCACAGGGATTTTGTTCGTATCCTTTATTTGATTGGCTACGTCTATTCCGTCCATATCACCTTTTAAAGTAATATCCATTAAAATTAAATCGGGATTTAATTTTTTGATAGCACTTAATATTTTATCTCCTTCTTCAATCACACCTACAATCTTGTGACCTAACTTTTTAAGACAATTCTCAATGTCTTTTGCAACTATTGGCTCGTCCTCTACTAAGAGTATTCTTAATTTATCCATGTTTGTTATATTTTTGTCTATAAAACTACGAAGTTTATTTTGTAAAAAAAAATAATTATTCACTTTTTTTATTTTTGAGCATTAACGGAATGCGTTTCATGAGGTCATTCATTCTTTTAATTTCAAATTCATCGCAGCAATTACTTAGTAAAATTGACACTTCAATCAGGTTATTTTTTTTTAATTGTTTCGCTTTTTTATTCAACACCATCGCAAAACTTTTAACATCGTCAATACTCATTAAACGCTCTGTTTTTTTATGCATTTTCAATAGTTCATCAATAGCTTTTTTATCAGAATGAATAATCTTTTTGGTTGAACTTTTTATACTTTTATTCTTACGATGATGTTCCATAAAAAGAGTGAATACTTCCATCAACGCCTTTTTGGTAATGGGTTTTTGAAGATACTTGTCAAATAATCCCTTTTCTTGTGGAGAGTCTATCGCCTTTGCTGTTAAAGCAATTATTGGTATCTGTGTATATTTCTTATTTTTTTTTATTTTTTCGGTCGCAGCTATACCGTCCATTTGGGGCATCATAATATCCATTAAAATCAAATCGGGTTTATGCTTTTTAAGATGCGCTAATGCTTCTAAGCCATTGGTAACTTCATTAATTTTTAAATTAGCCTGCTCGCAATATCCTCTAATAATCTCTCTGTTAGCTAAATTGTCTTCTACTAACAAAATTGTTTGATTATTAAAAACAATCTGATTATTATTTTGTTCATCTGCAATAATTGCTTTGTAGGTTTTAGGTGTTTTTATTCCAGGTATTTTTACGATAAATGTCGATCCCTTTCCCACTTCGCTTGTAAGTAATATTTCGCCATCCATTAGCAGCACTAATTTTTTTGTAATTGCCAAACCTAATCCGGTACCACCATATTTTCTGTTGCTTTGCCCATATTGCTGAACAAACGCTTCAAATATTTTTTGGTGTTCTTTAGACGGTATTCCAATTCCTGTATCTTTTACTTCTATTTGCAAATTATAAATTCTACTCCCTTTTTTTGATTCTTTGCAGCTAATATGTATAGCTACTTCACCTTTTTGGGTAAACTTAAATGCATTACCAATTAAGTTATACAATATTTGTCTTAGCCTTAATTCATCTATTATTATCTCATCTATGGAATCTGGGGCAATTACTATTGTAAACATTACCCCCTTAACTTTAGATGTAGCAGAAAATACTTGCTTTAAATCATTCATTATTTTTTTAATGGAAGCAGGTTTGCTTTCCAATTTCATTGCTCCCGCTTCCATTTTCGACAAATCCAAAACACCGTTAATCAATGATAATAGACTTTCACCACCTGTCATAATTCCTTTGATGTATGATTTTAATTTGGGAGCATTTACACATTCTTTCAGTAACTCCGAATAGCCAATTACCGCATTTAATGGTGTGCGTATTTCATGACTCATATTAGCTAAAAATTCCGATTTGGCAGCATTTGCTTCTTCAGCTATTTGCTTTGCTGTTATAAGATCTTTTTCGAGCTCAATTTTTATTCTTGCATCAGAAATGGCATTAGACAATACTTTAAAAAGAACAATATCCTCATTCGTCCAAATTTTTTCTTTCTTCAAGGATGAAAATACATTCATTCCCGAAATGTTTCCTTTTTCATTATATAAAGGAACTGATATAAGTGATTTAATACCTCTTCCTATAAGGAATTTATGTATTTCAGTATATTCAGGCACAATATCTTTGTTTGGAAAATTTACATATCCATCCTTTTGTAGATTTTCCAATATAGACATCATCCAATTTAACGGGATTGGGTCACGCAAAACTTCGTAGCCTTCATTTGCATAAAAATATTCGCTTACGATTACTTCATTTTTATCAAACAAAAACGTAGAGATAAATCCTCTATCCATATCAAAATAACGCACTATTTTGAACAAAACCCCACTCATAATTGCGGTGGCATTATGTGACGATATTTTTATTAAATCAGTAGTAACATCACTTATTAATTTATAATCTTCTGCTTGTCTTTTTAAGGCTTCTTCTGCTGTTTTTAGTTTTGTAATATCTTGTGTAGTACCTATTGACTTAATAGCTCTGCCCTTTTCATTGTGGATCGTGTACCATTTTTCGAGTACCCATTTTATTCTGCCGTCTTTCATTTTAAGCCTATGTACCAATTCTTGTGGCTCTTTGGTCCTCAATGATCGGGCATAGGCTTTGCTCACTTCATCAATTTCATCAGGATGAATATATCTTAAAAAAATATCGTATCCCGACTCAAATTTTTCATTTTCTAATTCGTAAACATCATAAGTGCCGGCATGCCATGCCAAGTGGTTTTTTACCAAATCCATCTCCCATCTTCCTATTTGTGCTATTCTTTGTGCATCGCTCAAATCATCTAATGTTTGTAACAAATATTGTTTTGCCTCACGCTCATGCGTAATATCTGTATGCGTACTGTATAAAACCAGCGGCTTATTATCTAATGAACGCTTAAGTACTTTGCCCTTGCCGTGAATCCACACCCAATGCCCGTCCTTGTGCTTAATTCTGTAATCTGATTCAATCTCAGTAGTTTTATCTGTTAAAACCGCTTCTGCTTTTTTTATATTAGTTTTCTTATCTTCAGGATGAACCATTGCCAGCCATTGATCAATAGTCATTGATTTTAACTCAGAAAACTCATATCCAATCGCTTCTGCCCACTGCTTGTTAATGATAACCGATCCTGTCTGTAAATTCCATTCGGCAGTACCTACCCCTGTACCTTCTATAATACCCGCAAACCGCTCTCTTTCTGTTTTAAGAATTTGTTCTGTTTGCTTTTTTTCTCTGTTTACTTTAATTGCCTGAATAATATAAGCATAAGATGAAACAAATGGTTTTAACTGTTCTATATCAATATTCGTGTAATCACTT
>Ga0302194_10002095_pt1 | contig 12706 bp, 13 predicted proteins | sample II_Bog_N1_1_FD_200227 | JGI IMG/M metagenome (GOLD analysis project Ga0302194, IMG submission 200227) | Peat permafrost microbial communities from Stordalen Mire near Abisko, Sweden - II_Bog_N1_1 | ecosystem: Environmental > Terrestrial > Soil > Wetlands > Peat | place: Sweden: Abisko...
CCAATACCAACTTCTCCATTAATACCAATTGTTTGATTAAAAAAATGACGAAAACCAACACCAAGTCGTATGGAAATCGGTAAGATTGTTATATTCTGCTGAACCTTATTGTTAGGATCATTCGTACTAATATTTGTTGATGACGATCCCAAACCTGCGGTAATATATCCATCAGTATTATCATCCTCCAAAAAATGCAAATAAGCTTTTCCTAAAAATCGTTGTTTGGTTAAAGTTGCAGTATAAACATTACCGTTTTCCTGGTATTTTGCATCAAACAATGCGTAAGTATATTCTAATCCAACCCCAAAATTTTTCATGATTAAATATTCAAATCGTAATCCTACATGGTTAAGGTTATGTGTTTGATAATGACTTCCGGATGAATCTAACACCGATTTAAGGAGTATCCCCGTCATATATGGGTATCCATAATATCCTTCAATAATCAAATCTGCTTTATTAAGGCAGCTTTGATTTACAATATTTGTTGTAGGCACGCCATTTACTGTATTTATAGTAGAATCTTTATAATCTTTACTTATATATTGTGCGTATGTACGATTATTACTAAAGAAAAGCAATAAATTAATGAGTAAAAGAATTAAACCGTTTTTTAGTCTGTTCATTTTTTTAGTTTTCAAATGATTTTAATTACAATCGGAAATTTAGGCAAATATAAAGAAAAAAATAGTAGTTAGGATGTTTTTTGGATATTTTGCCATGTGAGTATTCTGTTCAATCTTTTTATTGATAAAACTCATAGATGTATTTTGCAATAAATACAGTTGAACTTGTATGACTTCGGTTGGCTTCTGACTTCAAGAATAAACCATTTTCATCGTATATATAATTCGTCTCATAAATTAATTCATTGTTTTTGTATTTTTTTTCGGAAGTTAAATTACCTCCTTTTCCGTATTCATAAACTGATTCTAAAACAGCGCTACCTGTTTCATTGGTTTTGTATGTTTTTTTTATGAGTTTACCGGCTGTATTATAAGCATAAGTTTGTTCTTGTCGCAATGAACTAACTGTAGATTCGGTAGTTTCGTTGATGATGTTTTTTTTAACATCATATTTAATAAATGTATTTTTATAGGGAAGCTTACTATTATTGAGTGCAATTTTTTTTATTTGATTAGGACTTAATAACTTGTAATCAAACGTTCCTGAAAACACAAGTTCCTGAGTTCCTAATTTAAAATCATTCAAATTACTGCCCAAATTGGTTTCTTTATAACGTACTTCTTTTATTATTTTATTTTCATTGTTGTAGCTGTAATAAGAGGCATCATATATATTGTCGGTTTTAATTCGCTTGCAGCTAATGCGGTTAAGGCTGTCATAAATTATATCTGTAAAAATGGTATCGTTAATATATTTATAAATTTCTTTAGGAGAATTGTTTTTTACAGGTTTAGCTGCCACCGTTGGTGCATTGGCCGCTACTGCCAGCTTGCTGAAAATGGTATAATAATAATGAGTAATGTATCCTTCTGCATTAAATTTGTATACGTAGGTTGTTCCTTTATCAACAATAAAAGCACCATCAGGTTTATTCACCACCTTAATTTCGATCCCTTTTATTTTATTTGCTTTAATTATTTCGGGATTAAAATTGATGGCTCCGGTTTCTATGGGTAGAGGAATGTTTTTTATTATTTGTCCAATACAGCAGCAGTAACAACTAATTGTAAAATATAAAGCGGAAAAAATTGTTTTTTTCAAAGTGTTTAAATATTGAATGTTTATTTATTATCTGTTTTATAACTTCATTAATATGATAAGTTGCTTACAAGTTTTATTTTCGCAAATATAAATTAAAGTTTCATTCTTGATTCATCTGTTTTTACTGGAGCTAAATCAGCTTTCTAAACTTCCTGCAAAATAGGATATTTTGCAAATAATACTTGTTAAAAGACCTTCTTGTTGTGTTTGTGTTTTTGCCAACAACCAGATCTTTTTAGAATAAAGAAGAACGGAAATTAAAGTTGTAATTTTAAAATCGCGGATTGGAATTGCCACAAGCATAAGTTGAAATTTGTGAGTTGCCTGTTACCTCATTGCAATTACACTAATTTCTACATTAAGATTTAAGGGTAATTTAGAAACTTCCACTGTTTCGCGGGCAGGGAAATTGCTTGTAAAGTACGAACCATAAACTTCGTTTACTTGTGCAAAGTCGTTCATGTTTTTTAGGAAGATGGTTGTTTTGCAAATATTAGTAAAGTCCATATCTGCTTCAGTTAATATGGCTTTTAAGTTTTCCATAACTTGTTTGGTTTCCGATTTAATATCGCTATTAACCAATTCGCCGGTTGCAGCATTTTTACATATTTGTCCGCTTACGAACAATGTATTGTTACATAGCACAGCATGGCTGTATGGACCAATCGGTTCCGGAGCATGTTTGGATGTGATGATTTGTTTCATAGGTACAAAATATTTATTACAAAAAATAACAAGCTTATTTATTTTGTGAAAGTACAAATTCTTTCTGTTTTGGAACTGGAAATTTGTTTAGTAAAGAGCACAATTTTATGGTGTTTTAGAGATATTATGCAAATACTTAAACCCTTCTGAAAGATGATTAATAATATCAGTTGCAGTAATGCTTTCTTCCGATTTTTCAATGGTTGCAAAATCACCAGCCAGTCCGTGCATGTATACTCCTAAAATACATGCCTGTTTTGAATTGTAACCTTGCGCTATTAATGCTGTGATAATGCCGGTAAGCACATCGCCACTTCCTCCCGTAGCCATGCCGGGATTGCCTGTGGAGTTAAAAAATGCCGTGCCATCAGGACATGCAATTGAGGTATGAGCCCCCTTTAAAATCACATACACATTATTTTTCATAGCAAAATCGCATTGTTTTTGAAAGCGTTCAAAACTGTTTTTTGCTTTTCCCGTCAGGCGTTCAAACTCTTTTGGATGAGGTGTAAAAATGCTGTTGGCAGGAATAAATGCTAACCATGTTTTGTTTTCAGAAAGTATATTTATTGCATCAGCATCAATTACTAAAGGCACTTTAGTGTTTTGAATAAGTTGTTTAAGAGCATTTTGCGTTTGTTGTTCAGTGCCAATACCCGGACCAATACCTATCGCATCATAATTTTCAAGCTTTGGTATATTTGAAATGAAATAATCTTCTTTGTCAACATCTACAATTACTTCTGGCAAAGTAATTTGTATTATTTCATAACCGACTTTAGGAACATGAGCGGTTAAAAGTCCGGCTCCTGTGTGCATACATGCTTTTGATGAAAGTACGGCAGCTCCCATTTTACCATAGCTTCCGGCAAGGATAAGAGCATGACCAAAGTTTCCTTTGTGTGCAATTTTTGCGCGTTTCTTTAAAAAACGTTGCACATCCTCTTTTGTTATAAAATGATTAGTAGTACCTGTATTGTTTATAAAATCAGCATGCAAATGAATATCCAATATACTGAAATCTCCAACATATTGAGCTGTTTCCGGCAACATAAATGACAATTTAGGAAATTGAAATGTAATGGTGAAGTTTGCTCTTACAATACAATCGTTGGGGTCATTCAGTTCATCGCAATATAATCCTGAAGGAATATCAATAGCTATTATAGGCAGCAATTGAACATTTAATAAATTTACAATATCAGCTACTAGTCCTTTTATAGGCTTATTCAAGCCAGTTCCAAACAAAGCGTCAATAATTATACTTTGTGCATCGTTAAGGAATAGTTCCTGAAATTGTTCAAGCGATTTAATTTCTTCAACTGTTAAATTGTTTTGTGAAAGAGCAGTTAATCGTATATAATTTGTCGAGAAGTCCGGCGAATGTTTAACGGAATGATTAATAATAAAAACACGAACGTTATAATTTTTAACAGCTAACAAGCGCGCTATTGCAAGCCCGTCGCCACCATTGTTACCCAAACCACAGAGGATGATGAAATTATAATCAATATTAAACTTTTCTGTTATCCATTCAACAGAAGCTGTGGCGACTCTTTCCATTAAATCAATAGATGTAATGGGTTCGTTCGCAATTGTATATTGGTCGGCTTCTTTTAGTTGAGGTGCTGAAAAAATTTTCATGTATTGCAATTAGTTAAGGCATCCACAACCATTAGCAAAATGGATTTTTGTTTTTGGAAGTAATGTTTGAATTCTTTTTTTCTCTTTGTCGGAGATAATTATAGAACGTAAATCCAATACGTTTAAATTTTTTAAATTATTCAGTTCATTTGGAAATATACTTAGATTATTGAACCATGCATCGAGATATTTTAATTTTTCAAGCTTCCCAATTTCAGGAGGCAACGCCAATAAGTCATTCTGACCAATATTCAAATAATAAAGATTGATTAATTCTCCAATCTCAGATGGTAGTCGTTCCAGTTTGTTTTTTTCCAAACTTAAGTATTGCAAGTTTTTCAACTGTTTAATCTCAGCAGAAATGTCTGCAATATTGTTTTTGCTCAAATCTAAATACTGAAGATTAGAAAATGTAAATACCTCGGGAGGAATAGCATTTAACTTGTCGCGTTTTAGTACCAACTTAATTACTTTTTCGGGTTGTTTCAAAGCTTCTTCAATATTTGTAAAGGCTTTTATAGTATCCAGCGAAGCAGAGTCGAGAAGTACTGTTTGTGCATTTGAATTAAAGCAGCATATAACAAAAGAGAAAGCTATAAGCAGTAGTGAGTATTTTTTGTTTTTAAAATCAATACGTTTTATAGTTCTCAACATGCTAAATTACTTATACTGATAAGGTGGAGTTTTCTATAATTCTTAAGGCGTTTTCCTTATCTGATTGCATCTGTTTTTTTAAATCATTCATAGTAACGAACTTCATTTCATCTCGCAATCTGTCAATAAAAAAAATAGTTAAATCATCTCCGTAAATTGTTTTATCAAAGTCGAAAATATGAACTTCTATACTTCTTCCTTTTCCTTCCACGGTAGGATTATTGCCAATACTTAACATGCCTCCATACAGTTCATTTTTATACTTTACCTGTACGGCATATATTCCATCAGCAGGAATTAGTTTATATTTATCTGCAACATTAATATTGGCTGTGGGGTATCCCAGTGTTCTGCCCAATTGCAAGCCCTTTTCTACTTTTCCTGTAAGCGAATAGGCATGACCAAGAAACCCATTTGCTATTTTTACGTTTCCAGCCTTAAGTGCTACTCTTATTTTGGTTGAACTTATTTCAATGGAGTCAATGCCTTTGGCAGCTATTTCTTCTACTTTAAAACCATAAACCGGCCCATACTCCCTTAATTGTTCAAAGGTTCCTTCTCTATTTCTCCCAAAATGATGATTATAACCAATTATCAGCCATTTTGTTTTTATTTTATTTACTAAAATATCTCTTACAAATTCAATAGAAGTTAACCTTGAAAATTCTCTGGTGAAAGGGTAAATAATCAAATGGTCAATCCCAAACCTTTCAAGTAATTGAATTTTTTCCGGTTCTGTATTTATCATTTCCAATCCCGTATCGTCAGGAAATAATACTATTCTAGGGTGAGGAGCAAATGTGAACAATACCGTTTCTCCGTTTTGTTCGCGTGCTATATCCTTTAATCTTGTAATTATTTTTTGATGTCCCAGATGTATCCCGTCAAACATCCCGGTAGTTACAATTGGATTTTTAATGTTGTGAACGTCTTTTATATCAGTATAAATCTTCATTTAAAATCATTTTAATTTTGTAATATAGAGTTAAACTTACTAACAATGAAATAACTTCCTTTGAAATACCTTGTTTGTTTGAATCAGTATATTTTATTGACATTTCAGTAGTTTTATTCTTCTTTTGAAACACGAAGTTAATTATAAAAATATTAACAATTGTTTTTTTACCTGAAATAAAAATTTTACTTTTGCGCCCAGTTTCAGAAATATATATTTAAAACATACAACTAAAAATGTCAAATAATTCCGGTAAAATTTCGCAAATAATTGGTCCAGTAGTTGACGTGAGCTTTGAAGGCGGCGCTATTCTACCAAGTATTTTAGATGCGTTAGAAGTAACTAAATCTAACGGACAAAAAGTTATTTTAGAAACACAACAACACATTGGTGAAGATACAATACGTGCCATTGCAATGGATTCTACGGATGGTTTATCTCGTGGAATGGTCGTTATAAATACACTTAGAGGTATTACAATGCCAACAGGAGATAAAGTAAAAGGTCGTTTATTCAATGTTGTGGGTGAGGCGATAGATGGCATCGGGCAAGTGAGCAATGAAGGAGGCTCTCCGATTCACCGTGTACCACCTAAATACGAAGATCTTTCTACCAAAACAGAAGTTTTATTTACTGGTATAAAAGTTATCGATTTACTTGAACCGTATGCAAAAGGTGGTAAAATTGGTTTGTTTGGGGGTGCGGGTGTTGGGAAAACGGTATTGATTATGGAGTTAATCAATAACATTGCAAAGGGATACGAAGGTTTATCTGTATTCGCTGGTGTTGGTGAGCGCACCCGTGAGGGAAATGACTTATTGCGTGAGATGATTGAATCGGGTGTTATTCGTTATGGTGATGCTTTTAAACATTCTATGGAAAGTGGGGGATGGGATTTGACAAAAGTTGATATGGTGGAGTTGGCTAAATCGCAAGCAACGCTTGTATTCGGACAGATGAACGAGCCTCCGGGAGCTCGTGCTCGCGTAGCTTTATCTGGTTTAACAATGGCTGAATATTTTCGTGACGGAGATGAAAAATCAGGAGGACGTGATATATTATTTTTTATTGACAATATTTTTCGTTTCACTCAGGCAGGTTCTGAGGTGTCGGCGTTATTAGGGCGTATGCCTTCTGCAGTTGGTTATCAACCAACTTTGGCAACAGAGATGGGTTTGATGCAAGAGCGTATTACTTCTACTAAAAGAGGTTCAATCACTTCGGTGCAAGCGGTATACGTACCTGCGGATGATTTAACAGATCCGGCTCCAGCAACAACATTTGCCCACTTAGATGCAACAACTGTTTTGAATCGTAAGATTGCTGAGTTAGGTATTTACCCTGCGGTAGATCCGTTAGATTCTACTTCTCGTATTCTTTCTGCTGCTATATTGGGTCAAGAACATTATGGAACAGCTCAACGCGTTAAAAATATTTTACAACGTTATAAAGAACTTCAGGATATAATTGCCATCTTGGGTATGGATGAATTAAGTGAAGAAGATAAATTAGTTGTATCACGTGCTCGTCGTGTACAACGTTTCTTGTCCCAACCATTCCATGTTGCGGAGCAGTTTACCGGATTAAAAGGAGTGTTTGTACCAATTGAAGATACAATCAAAGGATTCAATATGATATTGGATGGAGAAGTTGATCAATATCCTGAAGCTTCATTTAATCTTGTTGGTTCAATTGAAGATGCAATTGAAAAAGGGAAGAAAATATTGGCAGAAGTTCAGTAAACTAATTAATTATGGAGTTTAGTAATTCAAAGTTCCATAATTTTAAATTAAAAATATGTTTTTAGAAATAATTACACCCGATAAAAAAGTATTCAATGGCAATGTGGATTCTGTTCAGTTTCCAGGTGCAGATGGCTCTTTTGGAATTTTAAATAATCACGCTCCTATTATTGCAACTCTTAAAAATGGGACAATAAAAGTTACGGACAATAATAAGCATATAGAGAGTTTCGAAATTAAAGGCGGGATTGTAGAGGTTTTAAATAATAAGGTAATTGTTTTAGCAGAAAACTAAGAGCGGAAAATATTTTCATTATGAAAAATCCTGCTTTTAAAAGCAGGATTTTTTAGTTTTACTCCAACTTAATCAATAAAACATAAAGTTGATTGTATTAGATGAAATGGTTTATCTATGAAATAAATTAAAGAATTATCTGTTAATAAGGGATTAGTCATTAACAAAATTTAGCTGTAATAGAAATTGGGTTTGTATAAATATTATTTTTACATTGCGTAAATTTTATTAGCAAAATATTATTTTTTGAAATGAACAAAGGAAAAACAAAAAAGGCAAAAGAGACTAAATCTTCAAAGGTTAGGCCTATTAAAGTTGTTAAGGCGGCAAAATCTAAAGCTATTGCTTCTAAGAGCGTTTCGGTAAAAAAAACGGCTATTAAAAAAGTTACAAAAAAAACCTCATCAGTTAAAAATACTAAATTAACTAAGGAGTTGGTAAAAGGGAATACAGTTGTTAAAAAAATAACTTCGAAAAAAGAAAAGGCGAAATCAACAATAAAAAAAGCAAAGGGTACTGAACCTGTTAAGGTTTTAAAAACTGGGGCTAAAAAAAAATCAGATAAAAAAGAAAAAAGCAATACAAATAAAAATAAGTTGGCTATAGCGGATGACAAATTAGCTAAAACAAAAAAAAATAAAGTTATTGAAGGTATTGAGTCTAACAAAGTAAAGTCAGCTGGTGCGGCTTCGAGATCAAAAAGAAGTAAGAAAAAGAAAAAAGGTGATGATGATGATGAACCTATTATAGATGTAGAAGATGCTTTATTAGCAGAAATATTAGAAACTGTAAAACCTAAAAAAAAGAATAGCAAAGAGCCGAAGCAAATTAGAACCTTTGTCAACCCGATGGCTTCTTTAACTGTTGCAAAAGTTTTTAAAGAAGGTAAAAGAACAATAACGAACCCAAAAGAACCCAAAGGGAAATTTATTTTAGAATTTGTTTTAGGCACTTCTCCTGCTATTTTATATGAATTTTTAACTACACCAAGTGGTCTGTCAGAATGGTTTGCAGATGATGTAAATATTCACGATGGCGTGTTTACTTTTTTTTGGGACGGAAGTGAGCAAAAGGCATTGCTTCTTGATTTTAAAGAAGAAAAATATATACGTTTTCAATGGATTGATAAACCCGAAGGCACTTACTTTGAATTTAAAATTGAAGTGGATGAATTAACAGGAGATGTATCATTAATGGTTACCGATTTTGCCGACGAAGGTTCAGATCTTGAAACCTCGAAAAGACTTTGGGATAGTCAAATCCACACGTTGATGCACGTTATAGGCTCTTATTGATTTTCCTTAATAATTTTTGTTGCTCTATTTGAAGAAAATAAATTTCTTGATGTGAAGTCTGTTTTAAAATCTAATATTTTATTTTTACTACCATATTTTATTTTTCTTTTTATAGGAGGAGTTGTATTGTTAAATAATACAAAATCCTCCTTGCATCTCACAATCAACTCGTTTCATACTGTTTTTTTAGATTTTCTCTTTTATTATACTACATATTTAGGTGATGGGGTGGTAGCAATACTTGCGGTAATTATTTTACTATTACTAAAGTATAGATATGCTGTCTTTGTGGGTTTGTCATACAGTTTATCCTCTTTGTTTACTCAAGTATTAAAACATACATTGTTTAATGATGCAGTACGCCCTAAAAAATTCTTTGAGGGAATTCACGATGTATATTTTGTACCGGGAGTTGACAATTACATGTATAATAGCTTTCCTTCGGGACATGCTACTACAGCCTTTTCGCTTTACTTTGCATTGGCATTGATAATAAAAAACAGTCAAATTAAATTCCTTTTATTTATTATGGCTTTATTGGTATGTTATTCGAGAATCTATTTATCGCAACACTTTTTTGGAGATGTGTATGCCGGTTCTGTGATTGGTGTTTCTTTTACTTTCATTGTCTATGCGGGGCTTCAAAAAAGCAAGGCAAAATGGTTGAATGGTTCTTTTATTACTTCGCTAAAAAAATCAGTTTAAACGGTAAAGAGTAATTAGCTCAAACTCCGGTATAAGTACTTGTAATTTAGTATTGTCAACTAAACGAAGCAGTGTGTAAAAACCTTTCATTTTACCCATATCAGTAGTAAGGCTGCAAGCCGATTCATATTCAAAAATTTCATTCGGTGCTAAAACAGGTTGTTCACCGATAACACCCTCTCCGTCCACTTCGCGATGTTCAAAATTAGAATCGAAAATATCCCAATGGCGTGAAAGTAATTTAATAGTATTTTCGCTCTTGTTCTCAATAGTTATTCTATAAGAAAACAAAAAGTAGCTATTCTCGTAAGAAGATTGCTCATTGAGAAATTTAGTATTTACACTAATTTTTATTCCTTCAGTTATTTGTGATGCAAGAGTTCCCATTTGAACATTTTCGTTGTTACAATAGTAACAATTCTTTTTAAACTAAGTTCTTTTTGTTGAAAAATATTGAAGTTAAAAGTTGTAGTACTTAAAGTTACGAATATCTGATAATAAATATTCATAACAAAGATTATTCTCCATTAGTTCTTTACCGAATTAGCATGTCCTACAGCTATCAATTGATCATAATAGGAGCCTTGTTGTCGGTAATAAACATAAATGGTATAATCATTCTCGGTTTCTGAGTGCATGCCTTCTATTACCGTATCATCAACCGCCTTTTTACCATTTTCTAAAAAGCCATATTCATAGTCGTAATAGCCTTGTTTAAGGTATATAACAGCTTCATATCCCATACGTTCGCTGTTGTATTTCATAAGATTTTCTTTTGTACACTTCCACCCGTTAAAAGCACCAAATACGTAAAGATTTCCATTAGGAAACATTTGGTTATAGGACAGAAAAAAATGCACATAACAATAATCAGCATTAATAGTACTGTCGCCGTTTCCATCAATTGTTCTGATAACAAAATTTCCGTTTATATCATTTCCGCTTGTATACCGGATATAGGTGCGTTTTTCATCTTCCAATAAAAACACATCGGTGGATAGAGAATCCGTTTTTATTTTAGCAATATGTTCTGCTTTATATTTCAGGCTTTTGGTGTCAAATGCTCTAAATTCATTACCTCCGGTAAAAACGTTTTCCTCATCATAATTATAAACCAGTTCTGTATCTTTAACAAAGGAAGGTTTCAAATTTTGAGAAGCATTGTCCCATCGATTATTTTGTAAAATAAACACCTTTAAATCCTGAAACGGATCATTTATGGTATATTCACCTTCATTAATAGTGAAATCAATTTCCTGTTTAAAATTTCTGTCGGCAACAACTGTTGCTGCTTTTTCCTGAATATTGATAATTATTTTAGGGTCAAATACCATAAAACGTTTTGTAATAATAGGCTGATTGGGCGCATCTCGGTTATACACTTTTAAAATATAATTACCCGATTTAGTTAAATGAGTTGATTGTGAAGGGATATAGGAATTGTAGTGAATGTATTTTTGCCGCGTATTTTCTGAATAATTAAAATCAACAATTTCTACTTCCTGATACCCATCAATGTATTCCATCGCCATTAGTTTTGAAGGTCGCCAATAGGCATCGCAATGAATGAACGTAAACACATAACTTTTTAAATCGGCTGACAAATCATCAAAACTCAATAGCAAACGATCTCCCGAACCAAGTTGTAATAAAGGAGCGGATAGTATAAACTGTTCGTTATATAGTTGAACGCTTTTAATATTTTTATTATACACCGCATCTTCATATCGTAATACTGTATTTGCTATATAATAATCATCTATTGAATCTGCATTTAAAGAATCTTTCTTTACTGCTGCTTGTTGGCAAAAACAAGACAAATGAAACCAAATAAAAAGAAGGATCAAAGATTGTTTTTTTTGCATGATTAATATTCTAAATACTGTTTGTTTAATATCTGTAAAAAGGCTTTAGCTTCTTTTAGAATTGTGTCATTTATTTTTGATTGTGTTTTAGCTTGCAGTTCTTCAACTTTGTTTTCCGAAAATGAATAAATTATGTTTTGCTGAGGTGTTATCCAGCCTAATACATTTTCGTTACAATAATATGCAAATTCCTTGGTTGATGGATTAAATATATTTTTACTCCATTCGTATTTTTGTGTTGAAACGCTCAGTTGAGAAAGAAGTATTGCTGGTAAATCATTTTGATTGCAAATTTTCGTAATTATTTTCCCTCTCAGGCTATCGGCAAGTGCTCCTCCAGTTATCATTGCTGTTATACGACGGCTTTCAGGCATATTCAGGTTTCTGTTTTTGGGTAAGCGGTGTCCATGATCGGCAACTAATATGAACAAGGTATTGTTGTACCAGTTTTGTTTTTTTGCTTCGTTAAAATACTTAAACAAACAGTCGTCGGTATAATAAGCTGCTTTTTTAAAAAGTTCAGTTTCTTCTTTTCCGTTAAATGGAGTTTGGATATTTACTTCAAATGGTTCGTGTGTGCTTAATGTAAGTATTACTGAAAAGAATGGGTGCTGTTCCGTTTTTAAGTCAGCCAATTGTTTGGATAATACATACTCGTCGTGAGCACCCCACTTACTGTTAAGTTGTTCCGATTTGAAATTATGTTTATCAATAATTTTTTTAAAGTGAGTATTTAATAAATAGGATTTCATATTTGCGAATTCAATTTCGCCACCATAATAAAATGACGAATGATACCCTAATTTCTCAAGGTCGTAATTTAGGGATGGCAATTGTTCGGCTTTTCCAGGGTTTGTAATAATTGAATGATTGGGCTGTGCTGGAAATCCACTGAGTATAGAGATTAAACCCTGTTCTGTTCTGGAACCGCTACCGTACATTTGGGTGAATAGCAAACTCTCTTTAATAAATTCATTAAAATGAGGAGTAACATTCGTCTCTCCGCCAAGTGGCTCAATAATGTCTGCAGTCCAGCTTTCAAGTATTATCAATACAATATTTGGACGATTGTTTTTTAATATATTTTGATTATTGCTTGATGAGGTGTTAAATAA
>Ga0302194_10002101_pt1 | contig 12697 bp, 12 predicted proteins | sample II_Bog_N1_1_FD_200227 | JGI IMG/M metagenome (GOLD analysis project Ga0302194, IMG submission 200227) | Peat permafrost microbial communities from Stordalen Mire near Abisko, Sweden - II_Bog_N1_1 | ecosystem: Environmental > Terrestrial > Soil > Wetlands > Peat | place: Sweden: Abisko...
TTGCAATACCATAATTATACTAGACGATAATGATTATGTTATTTGAAAATCATAATTTAGGTTTCTCATGCTTTTTAATCACTCTTTGGATATTCTCCTTTACAACAAAGGCAGATTATGAAATTTTATCATTTATTTCGCATTTTCTGGCGAGTTAAAGGTAATTCTATCATAATACAAAGTTTACTTGATAGGGATCGCCATGAGCTAGAGCTGATCGTAGCAAATGTTATGGAACTAGGAAGGAATCGAGGAGACCAACTAATTGAGGTCGGATTTTATCAATAATATGCTCTTTCAGTCTCATCAAAGAAGTTATATGGGTTGGTAAAATAAAGCCTCCTTCAGCCACTGCTGCTGAATTTGTCAGTATCATATTAACTCCAAAAAGCAGGCACAGATCTGTCAAGATTTACCTATTGACATGATAAGTATCTTTTTCAACAGATACTCTGAAATTTTAGAAAGTATAAAAGATAGCATGTGCCATTCCAGTTCGCTTAATCTCGATTCCCGCAATTTTATTCCATACATCCAAATCACTAACTCCTTCAGGTTTGTTTAACATTTTTTCAGTAACCAAACTGATGCAATGATACACTGATTGAGCAAGCACGATGCGAATGTCGTTCAAAGTCCATTTGGTCCAATCTTCTCTATTAGGGTCCACTCTATTCTCCGTAATATTTTAAAATTATAAAAAGTATTTGACACTTTAGCCCAAATTTTTCTTTTTCGTCAAGGTGTATTTATAATTTTTAAGGAGATAACGAGTAACTTGCAGGTATAGGATAGTATTTTCCCCTTAATAAGTAAGATTGCTGGCAAATTCGCTTAAAGTATTTGGAAGTCCAGAATAATGAGAAAAACCATGTCCTCCACATGCTCTTCTGCAAATTTACATTCCATCATAGCAAATTTCACTATATAAAGCTTTTCCGAGACATAAGCAGACATGAGCCTCATTCATAATCGAAAAATCATTCTTCTGGACTACCAGTTCCAAATTCTTATCACTGATTGCCTTGATAGCATTGCCTCCGCAAATTACAGCATAGTATTCAGCAACGCGAGATATGATTTTATCCTTTTGAGTTTGATAATCAATAATGGGCATTTATTCTTTATTTGTGTTTAAAAATTGTTTACGGAATAATGAATATCTGGCGGAAATTATGATGGGCATGGCATAAACTCTAGGCGTAATGCAGGATATTGTTTGTCGAATCACCATCATTGTGGCATAGCTCACTTTAGGATCTCCTTTTGTCTTTATCTATCCCTTTTTGCTGACAGAAATGAATTTACGGAGCATATTTCTTTTGGGGATTACAATATTGTGCATGATCAAATAACCATTATCTTTAGTTGAAAATCCAATTTTTGGACCAATATCTCCCACTTAAATTCCAGGAAGGGCTTCAAGTGTTGTTGTGTCCCTCACTGGAACAATAAAAGCATGCACTCCATGATTTTTGCCATGAATTAAAAGTTGAGCAAAAACTAAGGCATGAGAGCAGGTGATTCCCAAATCTCCAGGCCAATACTTTGCAGCTGAAATAGTTGGAGTATTAACAATGAAAGTATCGTTTTCTATCACATAGGTTGCAGTGGTTTATAAATTTTGAACATCTGATCCATGTCCAAGTTCGGTCTGAGCATAGCAGCCAATAATTTCATAAGCGACAGCTTTTTTATACCACTCCTCTTGCTGGGTTTCTGTTCCTAAAAATTCGATGCACTTAATAAACATAGTGGAATGTATGGTGCTCGGAGCTTGGAGCACTACTCTCATAAAATAAGCCAAGACATTGTTTTCAGTGAGATCTATAGTTTTCATATAGGGAGGATATATTTTTAACGACTCCTTGATGAGGTCCACTCGACTTTTATTAAAGGAGTTAAAATCATAAGGAAAGCCGGGCTTAGCCAACAATTTTATAATTTTCGGGACTTCCTCAGCGGAATAGAGAAATTCTGATAGTCCATTCACGTCAACTACAACTTTTCTCCTCTCTGCAGTCAAGATTTCCTCTACTGTAGACATTAATAATGACGTCAGATTATTATACAGGCTTAATGATTTTAAAGATCAATGGTCAGCAATGGTTTCCTATTTTATAAATAATATGAAAGGATATCAATATCTAAGTTTATCCCTTAAGCCATGATATCCTAACACGTTTTAAATCGCCAACATTTTTTCACTAATTAGATGAAGCTTGTTTTTTATTTATTTGGTGTTACGATTAAGAGCTTGGCATGTTTGATGCAGAGCGTCAAATCTAAGCATGTCCGATCGCTTTCCTATCATTATCGATTTCTATAATAGTTTTATATCCTGGATCAATTCCGCATTTAAGGGCTCAATTCCTCTCATAGGGAGCTCTTCCTTAAGAAAATTGAGGTGGAGATGTAATGTCTATATCTTATAAGATATACTTTAGTGCCAGTTCTTGTTTGCTTACAATCCTCGAGTAAATAATTGAGGGATTAGCTTAACTTTTAAAGCTTACCTTTTGTGTTTCGAAAGGACGATGAATACGACCTAGTAAAAAGTCCACTCGTCGGGCGAAAGTTATTAAATGTATTTGACGGAAGAAAGGACTCGCCTGTTGATCCAATCCTTGCTCTTTGTGTTTGACTATTGGTTGTATTTGGTCTTTTTTGGCCGTCTGTGGAGTTGAAATTATTGATCCTCTCAAAAATTTTGCTCATCAATTAATTTTATTAATAATTATAATTCAAGACTCACTCTATCTTAAAAACTAGCTCTGATTTGGAACTTGTCTCAAGATCGCCATGATTCTTCGGAGAATTATTTTATAGGCTATTTTTATCTGTACTGTCATTTTTAAATCAATTAATAATAATTTCAAAATATTTAGCATGCTGCAAGATAATAAAAATTCTGCGATAAATCATCAATCGAATATGAATGGAGCGTATTCCTTCGATCTTAAGCTCAATGTTGATTTCAACACGGGGCATGTTCAACTTAAAACGCCTCCTTCTGTACCCTTTGTACGCAAACAACAAATCCCCACTTCAAATGCCATATTTTATCCTCCTCCAGTCTATATTGCACAAAGCGCACCAATAAACCAGCCAATATATCAAATGCGAGTGTAATCTCCTTACTCAAGCAATTGCAAAGTGAGCCAGTCGACAGGAGCCCCTCAATTGTATGGGTCACTAAACTCGACGTATCAAATGTAGCAAACCTTAGAAGCAGTGTAATGCGTTATCTGCCAAAAATTAATTAGAAGTTAAGATTTTAATAATCATCTCGTAGAACATAGAAACCGTAAAAAAGAATATGCAAAAATAAATCGAGTATAATACTCCTTTCAAAATAATTCGTAAATATCCATCAGGGATAAGAATTCATTGGCAGAAGCAGTGGAACTAATCCGAGAAGTTCCTGTTTATAATTGTAATTAAACAAGTAAAAGAAATTAGTAACATTATAGGCTTTCATCGCAGATAACGTTTCAACCACCTCAGCACCATGCTGTTCCACAAACCTCCCGCTAATTGTCCAATCGAATGATGAACAACAGTCATCCTCAATCGTCTTAATTTTACCTTAGCCACTCTTCCGTTAATGATCAATCATCTTTGCAAAGTTTGAATCCTGTAAATTCAATTTCCTCCCAATTTTCTGTTCGAAATAACGCTCCTATTTTCCAGGTGCAAAACGACCCAAGATCTAATTGTAATCAAATGTACACAAATTCTCAAATAAATGCTATTATGCGAGAAGAGAAAAACATGCATCCTTTTGACTTTCATAAAATTGAGTCCGTGATTATTCGTCCTGATTAAAATAAGGGGAGAGATGGTTTTGAAGAGTGTGGGCAAAGCTAGATTTCATGTAACAGCATGCCATCACGACAGTCTTCAGTTTATTAGATTCAAAAGGAGCTTGAACGTCGGTATGAGAATGGAGTAAGTGATATAAATTCAGATGATGAATAGGAGGATTAGATTCGACCTTATTCTGCAAAATCTTATCACTCAGTTGGATGGATGCAGCAAAATAATAATAAACCGGACAATTTACGCAGATCACAATTCACATAAAAGTTATTAAAACCCAAACTACCTTTAAACTATTTGGCCCGATAATAGTTCATTTAAAGCACGACTCATAACAGCTGCAATCGCAAATCCAATGAATAAAAATGATTTTTATGTTTTATTATTGATTTAAAGTCAGACATAGATTTTGAGAATGTTATTTTTTATTTTTATTAATACTAATTGCTTATTTTTATTTACAGAACATATTATCGAGGAAACAATGATCAAAGACATCACGAACGATTTGGAGAACATTCTCATGGATTTAAAAAAACAAAATCATTAAATTAATAGTGCGTTGCAGATTCTTACGAGAACTAAAAGTTTGTAGATCATTTGCAAACCTAATATAGCCAGTATAAGTGCCGAACAAAAAAAGGTAGATAATAAAACCAGGCCTGAATCATCCAGAGTCATAAAATGTAAAACTTTTCATCGGTGTGCTTCCTGTCGAATGCTAACTTCTAAGAATAATTAAGTTGCTAAATAAAAATAAAAGAGCAAAGGCAAGCCTAAGATAATAGATAAAAAGATTAAAAACAAGAGTATGATAGAAGCTAAAAAGAAATCATGCCTATACCTGACGAACTAAAATAAATCAGGAATGATTTGCAAGTATATGGGCATGCTTAAGACAAAGAAAACTAAAATTCTTTGACTTTGCCTAATAATGATATTGTGAAACACTATATGAAAGTATTATCACACAACCATTAATGACTATTATCGATAGCTTTTTATTCTTTGATAACGATTATGGCTGATATGACTAAATTCTACAAAATACCTTTATTTTTATCAATTCATATCAATACTTTATTACTTCATAGACGGTCAATAATTTTATCCTTATGCGCTTGCAACAACAATTTTTTATGCTTGTCTCTTAAATTAATCGCATCCATAGTTATACTTTCATCCCGTTTCACGTCTTTCAAGTATTCATCTTAAAGCAAATCCGAGGCAGACAGACGATTTTCATAACGAATCATTTTGCTAATAAACTTGCTTAACTCTAAACTGATAGCCCATTCTTCAGAAATCTACTCAATTGTTTTTGGTTTTATAGCTTTAAAGGTAATTTTGTTAAAATCAGGCATTTTTGTAACAGAAGGCCAGTTTACTGGAGAAGGGTCTCCGAGGAACTGAGTCATCAAAGCAAGCTGCTAAATTTAGCTTTTACCATTAAAAAGTGGCTCTCCAGTAGCAATTTCCATTAAGATGCATCCCACACTCCAAATATCGGCTTCATATTTATATTGTCTATCTCCAAACAACATTTCAGGACATTTATACCATCGAGTGAATCCCTCAAGTTCATATTACTATCCTGTAGTTAATTAAACAGCTGATCCGAAGTCACAAAGTGCGATGGACCCATTTTCTCGAATGATTAAATTGGAAGGTTTAAGGTCTCTATGGATGACATTGACTGAATGTACAGCTTTGATGCCTTCTAAAATTTGAATAGCAATGTTTTTGATCTTATCCTCGGTAATTGGATAATAACTTTCATTGATAAAATGTGTAAGATCAAACTTTCCTCTCTCCATTACGATATGTGTCAAGTAATTTTATTGAAAGGAGTCATAAACTTCCACAATATTTGGATGTTTGGGTAATTTCTTTAAAATGCGTAGTTATCTTTTCAAATTTTGAGAGGAGCTGTAGACCTGTTTAATTGCAACGATTTCAGGGTATTTATTGGATGTGATATTCTTCAATAGCTTGGCTTAATAAACAGTGCCGAAAGCACCGTCTGATATCCTTTTTCCAATCTTGAAATTATTCATTAATATATAATTCAAAAGGATTATCAATTCATCTAACTTTATCAATATTTGGATTTTATTCATATAATCAGATAATGCCATTATCCATAAAATAATCTCAATCACCTTATTTGTCAACCATTTTCGTTCATCAAACGATCAGTTTATTTTCGTACAATTTAGAGACTGCCACAATCTAACTACTTCATTAGAGAGAGAACTGCAATCAAAATATTTCTGTTGCGATTCATCACTGATTCTTAAGGCACATGAACTGGCTCATTGTAGCTTAAATTTTTATTTACTTTTTTATTGCTGTTTTCTCTCCAATGGCTTGATTCTTTCGGAACATTTTCTTAAATGACAGCCTCTGAAAAATGCTTACTCCTCCTATCATTACTACTCTGAGGTATAATTTTTTGAACCTCTTGAGGTAAAGATGGTTTTTACGAGAATACTTCAGATGATTCCAAATTTATGCCCTTCAATTAAAATTGCAAATTCTGAGAAAATGCCCTCTCTTCTTGAGAAATTATATTATTATCGAGTTTAACCAAATTAGGTAAATGATGGATGATTATTTATCGGTAGTTTGCTATTGTCGCACAGGGATTGTCCTGCAACCATAAAATTTTTAGAAATGGCAGCTTTAGTATATATCTGATTTCCCTGATATCTGTGATACAGTTTTTACGAAGATACAGTTCCTGAGTGAGTCATTTATTACTTGTAGCTTTTGGCAGGTTGAAAAATCTTTTAGAGAGGAAATGCAGTTGACGCTGAGAGATATCACTTATAGATTGGGCATCTTTTCAATAAGCTTGAGATCTTCCAGCTCGTTGCCCCATAGGTTGAGATTTTTGATGGCCTGAATGTTGTCTGATCTTGTTTTATTGAACACCAATTAACGAGTCAATACTTTTCCTTTGATTCCACTCATATTATAAGTGAGTTAATTTAAATGACTCGGGCAATAACTGTAAATCAATTAATGAAGGAATAAATCAAGACAAAGCAATTACAAATAAATACAGAAATATCCATCATTCAACAATCAGAAATCCAGTTTTAGAGCTTAGTTGAAGTATTTCATTGCAACTAAACCCAATCTTTAACAAATCTTTTTAAACTGGTTAGTTGGCTTGACATCTGGCCCCACCATTTTTAACTAATCTTCAGTCAAACACTCGACGTATTTTCTCGGTTATAAAAATCTACTTTCAATATCGAATCTAGGCGTTATCTAACTGTTAATGAATAGTGGAGGGGAATCAGCAACTACTACTACTACCTCCTCCACCTCCACTTTTGGGGGTCTTTATATCATTACAGGTTCAACAGGCTATCTTTAATGATATTTTTATTTTTCAGTTACTTCATAAAAGGAGTCAAAATTATTGGTGTCAGGATTCTTTTCAATCTGCTTCGGAGACAATTCCTTCTATTTAGTGAAAGAGAATTCACATATGCTTTTGATTTCAGAAACAGGCTCTGGTTTTGGTGCAGGAATAGTTTGGCGTTTTTTAATTTTGATTATGCATTGATCTGGATCATATTTTTTAGGACTTACAGTCATTGCTTTATGGATTTCAGATTTTTTGCTTGAACCAAAGTTAAATCTTTCAGGTGGGCATTCCTCATCAACATTTTTTGTGGGTATTTTGGGGGGCTAGATTAACAAAGGACGAGAAGATTCTTATTTTTATCTTTATCTTTGTTGTCTTTGTTATTGTTAGTGCTAATTCTGATTTTTATTGAAATTTAGAAGCAGCTTTATCACAGTATCATTTTTTGGTACGTTTTAGAATAGTTTTGCTTCATTCTTTTCTACTTTCGAAGCAGGCAAATCTATTTTATTTTCCTTTGGCTTTAAAGACTCAGCGAGAATTGATGACTTTTTTAGTATGGTAGGCCGTCCAGTCACACCAGTCAAAGGATCATTTTTTTCCCTATATTATGGCTCATTTTTAGCCACAGGAGGCTGAGAAACAAATTCAGGTGTTTGCTTCTTAGTGTAATTTTGTGTCTGCATTAATGACTTAATTTCCCTTTAGTTGTTTTTAAATTTATCCACTTAACCTGGATTGACAGTATTCGTAGTATCTCTAGCCAAAATTAATTCCTTATAAACATTTTCATTTTTTTTAGGGCTTCTTGTCATCCAATATTTTTAAATTAGGCGCTTCAGTTCATCTTTAAAATCTACTTAAGCCGAAGTTTGTGGGTCTTCGTTCAGTCTCTTTTTCATTCTGCTAACTAACTCTTTCATGTAAGAGTACGCTTTCCATTTTTAAGCGTAAATTAGAATATTATTCCACTCATGCAAGCTCTCCATTGAGAACAGTATGGCCTTTTGGACTGCAGATCTAGAAGAATCTGACTGTGTGGAAAGTAGATTGAAGAGTTAGTTAATAGCCCCGACAGCGTTTCCTTGGTTTCTCTTCAATATTTAGGAGATCGACAAGACGTCTTTATTCATTTGTTGCTAATTTGAATTAATTAAAAATAATACCTTCAATATTTGATTACCCTTGCTCAATATAGCCAACCTAAATTTTAATCCATCATTAAACAATCTTCATTAAGAGATTTAGATATTATGTATTTTTATCAAAGATCAGTCAATGAGTTCTCCCATCGCACCATACAACAAGCAAACCAGCAAGGATGATTGTCTGTTGGAAAAAAAACATTCTTTTAGTAATAATGGGAATTTATTCTAAAGAAGATCTAAGAAAACAGTTACTAACTTCTAATATTTAAATTAATAATAGAATATAGAATTTTCTATACCATCAAATAGGCCAATGTAAACCCTTGCAATCTATAAAACTATGAACTTTAAAGGGCAACCATCAACACAAACCACCATCTTTTCAAAATATGTTTAAGGAGCTGATATCAGTCACTTTCCTTTTCAGCTATTCTCCAAAAGCCAAATGATAAAAGTCAAAAAAGTGAAGGCAGGAGTGAGAGGACCCTATCGAAGATACACTGCTCTGTAAAAAGACCTTATTATTGAGAGGGTATTGAATATTTTATGTTAGATATTGATCGGAGAGAGTTTAAAGAAGATTGCTGATGAAACATTAATTCCCAAAAGAAACCTTATTCGTTGGAAACATATGTTCTTATAAAGACAAAATAAGTTAAATCGTCTTTCTTCTTCACAAGAATAATCCTCCTAGGCTTAATATTCAAGTGGATATGATTTCGAAAAAAAGAATGTTGCGGAGACAAAGGATATTTTAAGTAAGGACGAGATATAAAATGGTATAAATGGATGAGCACAAAGGTTATGAATCATAATTTTAATTTATATTTTCGAAATATCATGTGACAATAATGAATAAAAAAATAGATTTTCGATTCTTTTTATCCTGTAATGGTAGAAAACCTTCAATATTTTCGAAAAATACTATAAGAAGAGATCGTATTTATGTAAGATAAGAATTCAGCAAATAGCAATTTGAAATTTAACTTTAGTGCATCTCTTGTATTCTGAAAAAGTGGAGAAGAGTTATTATTTATTTGAAATAATAATATTACATTTTAAGATTCGATCTTGTTTATATAATTAGATCCATTATCAAATATATTGCATTAGTATATTTAGACATTTTTACATAATTTAGGGAAGACAACATTATAATTTTAAGACACTTTAAGAAAATTGATAGTCTTTTTATGATCTTTTTAGGAATAAATTTGATAGAGTATAGTAAATATTTAACCGGGTAAGATTATATTATGTTTAGCTAGAATTAATCCATAAATTCTTAAATTTCGATCTCCCATTAATTTAGCTATACACTTGAGAATATTACGAATCTCATAAAATATATTTGTAATCCCATGAAAAATATCAATGCCAACAATGAACCAAGTTCTAATTATTAATTAACAAAGTAATATCCATCAGTGACACCAATCTAACTAGACTTTTATAATAATTAATCTTCCTAACCACAAGCCAATGTATCTAAAACCAAATAAATATTCCCTAAAAAAGGAGCATCTGTAATAGCATAAAAGGCCAATTTAAAATTGGTCTTGCCTGAATAACCAATCTTCAAACCACGTCTTTAGACAGTAAATTAAAGCAAACTTAAAAAAAAGATAATGATGGAACCAATTCAAATGGAATAACCAAACCTAAAAAATACTGTCATCAAAATATATGATCTTTTGGAAGAAGAAAGCAGTTAAATAGTAATCCAAGCAAATGTTTACAAGAAGTAAGAGGTTGAAATTAAGCAGAATTAACTTTTCAACCAGCTGGGGGCTAAAATATAATAGCAAATATCATAATAGGCAGATAAAAATTCATTCCTCTAAATGTCATCTCATAAAGGAAAAATATTAGATTTATAGATTCCAAAAGCTAGCAGTCATTAGTAGCAGCCAATTTAACCAATTTAAAAGAATAAATAAAATATCGGAGCCAAAAATAAAGAAATATTCCTCAAGATGAAAGGAGAATACTCTCAGCTCCGCAAAGGTATATTCTTTGAGCATCAGAAATAAAACTAAGACTACGAACAAGAGCAGATTAGCTCACATTCTAAAATACCAATCGACACTGGGCTACAGATAAATCCTCAGAATATTTCTCGAGATGAAGCTTCAACAAGGCAAATGCTCTCCCAAGCAACTTTTTCAGCAAGATACAGCAGTAAAAGGTATTTATAAGTTTAAATAGATTACTTCCTGCTCTAAAATCGTATAAAGATATTAATCAATAAAAGATACATGTTTTTGAGCTGCCAAATCTAAAGAAATAGCGCAAAATATTCGATCAGTTTAGAAATGGTAAATTTGCGATTACTTCCGAGTAAATAACGAATGTTTACGAATTTATTAAAAAGCCTATTCCATGTGGGAAAGTGCTTGAATGCAAACTTATAAGAAATAAAGAATGTGGAAAAATGGTTTATCTTGACTATGATTTAATGACAATTGATGGTAAATTTTTATTGGGAATTAAAAAAATGGCCTTCAAATGTGGCTCAACTTATTATATTTCTTTGATGAGAGAATCTTATAATGAATTTGATGAGTACTATTTGGGTAAAGTTGTTAGCAATTTTATGGGTTCCATGTTTAATCTCTATTGCTAGCTGCCTAACAGTCGAGAAAAGGAAATAGTTGCTACTATTTGTTATAGTTCATCATGCTTTAGTTTGGACACAAAAACTCGATAAATTGACATTTACCTTAAAAATCACTAATGCACATATCAGTAGTTAGAAGGCTCATAGCTATAGAAGGAGAACAATTTAAAAAATTTGTTTTAAATAGGCAAAAATAAAGAAACTAAAAAGATTCGTAAATTAAGCAACAAGCAGCCTAAGTGGATACCTTAGAGTTCGGTTTATGCTTTAAATTTCCATGGCAAATCGAGGATGGGTTCAGTTAAGAACATGATAATAATAGATGCTGATCGTCCAAATTAATAAATGCTACTACAAGCGAAGCAAGATGTGAATGAATTTGCAATTGATATTTCTTATCCTTTCTCTCCCTTAGTGGCTATAGGAGTGTTGATTACCAGTTTTGATTTCAAGTTAATCTCTCAGTGATGTGTTTTAATATCTGTCTATTAGTATATAATGATACAAACATCAATAAAACTCTATCTTATATGGCAATTCGTTATATTCTTTTTGACTTTCCAAGCCTTCATTGTTTTTCTTTTTTTAGGTAGAATTGGCCTCAGTTAAGATATTTTCTAGTTCTGAAATAGCCAGTTTTTAATTAATTAAGCCTATCATATTATCAACCCTTTCCATTAACAATCCACCTCTTGGTTGTTATTTTCCTTTGCTGTTGGAATTAAAAGTAACCTTGATAGGATCTGATTTGCCTATAGTAAGTATGTTCTCCTTGTTAATATAGTTGTAATTTTCCTTATTTTAAGGATTATGATGACCTTGTTCTACAATTTTAGCTATTTTTCTCTTGACTGCCTTCACTACTCGATTCCATTATTTTTATAAAATTAGTTTTTGGAGATTGATAGTTTAAATTTGTTATGATTGAGTTTAGATCGTCTTTTCTTTTTATGATATTTTCTGCTCAAGTTGAGTGATTTTAAATTTGAGTTCATGGTTTTCTTTTTGATGGATACTTAAAAGTGATGACATATGACTGCACTGTTGTTGGATTTTGATTAGCTATTGATCAAAGGAATGACTGTTGTATTAATTTTCATAGTATTATTTCCCCTTTTGAAGGATTTCAACAAGTCTTTTTTGTTCCTCATTAATCTTTAAGTAATGCTCAACCTATTATTGAAGATCCTCTATAATTGAGGCACATTTATAAAGAAGGCTATTGTTGGACTGACCTTTGAGCTATTCTAGTAATGCTGTATTGGATTAAAAATAAGGCATTCGAGTCAACTGTTAAATTTTGAGTTATAATTATACATTTCATTTTGAATTTTATCAATTAAAGACTATTTTATTTGTTTTTTTAATCGAAATATACTTCTTCACAATATCCTAAGCTTGTTTCTTTCTGAATGTAAAAAAATTGTAGCAAAATATTTGTCTTGAGCAAAAAAAGTAGCTGGAAATAATTATAGGCTTATTGGGAGCTAAACACAACATTTTAATTAACAAATATCACAGTAGCAAAAATTTAATTCTAACTGATAGAAATTCCTTTAATTTTCATCCTGTTTTTGCAAAATTTGTATAGGATAAAGTGAAGATAAGACTACCTTTAATTGACTAATTTTATAAATAATGATAGTAAAAAGTAAGGTTTATTAAATATTAACAGATAATTATGTTACCTGTGGATCCGTAATGGATCTGTCAAGGAGACTAAAA
>Ga0302194_10002115_pt1 | contig 12654 bp, 6 predicted proteins | sample II_Bog_N1_1_FD_200227 | JGI IMG/M metagenome (GOLD analysis project Ga0302194, IMG submission 200227) | Peat permafrost microbial communities from Stordalen Mire near Abisko, Sweden - II_Bog_N1_1 | ecosystem: Environmental > Terrestrial > Soil > Wetlands > Peat | place: Sweden: Abisko, Stordalen...
CGTGCAAAACCGTTACAGCTTCAATGACCGCGAGTGGGACTTCGTGGTCGACTACTGCACGGAGCAGGGAATTGTCTTTTTGCCATGGGGCCCGATGGCGCAGGGACGACAGGCGAATGAAGCCGTGGAGAAGATCGCTCGCGAGCGGGGGACTTCAACCTCAGTTGTTTCACTGGCTTGGCTGCTTCGGCGTTCGCCGGTGGTGTTGCCGATTCCCGGAACCGGCTCGGTGAAGCACCTCGAAGAGAATGTTGGTGCGGCGGCGTTCAAGTTGAGCGACGAGGAGTTTGCGGCGCTTAACGCGGTGGCGCCTAAGCCTTATTGGCTGCGGGGATAAAAATCCGTCAACCCCGGCGGACCCTTGCCGCGTTGAATCTCAAGCGTTTAGCGCCTGTTTCTGGCTGCGGTTAATTACCTCTATCCGGAGCACAATCTATATAGGACTCAATAGGAAGCGATCGGTTCGGAATCAAGACCAGGAACAGCCAAACTCGTACGCGCCTCCCACTCTCAGGCGTCATTCCATCCAGGCGTTCATACGCCGCGCCGATTTTCCTGAAAAGCACGCAGTTGCACAGCTTTCCAATAGAATCAACAGCTTGGCGGCAATGGCTTCACAGCCTTCTCTGAAGCCATTCAATAGAATCAGTTATTGGGAGACAGTCGCTTCACAGTTTTCCCCACAGAAACTGTGGAGATTCACACAGAAAATGCGCAGATTCACCTAGTTTCTGTGGGCATGGGTTCATTGGTCTTAACCTGCCGCGCGCTTCGTCCGTTTCGGCGGGATGTAGTGAAATCTCACCAGGTAAATCTTCTCCCCGCGGCCGTGCTTAGCCACCTTCAGTAGGTCAAGCACTCCCAGAAACCCCGACGCCCGCGCCAGTTCCGGCGTGATGTCGGGCAAGCCGATCGGCTCAATTGAGTCCACTTCGATTTCGCCTTCATCCATGCGATAGCGGTGGCCCACCTTCACACGGGGGCTCATCCAGATGCGTACGCTGACAGTGATGTCGCCGCGGCGAACGCCCTCGCGGAGGCGCTTGGTGAAGATCATGGGAGAAGTTTAAACATTGCTGGCCGAAGGATGAGAAGGGCTGGGAAGGTTAAAAGGTATCCCGGGTCCCCAAGTGCGAGGGACCCGGGGCACCCGGGTTTTGTGCGGGCTTACTGGACCAGGATCACGTTCATGCTCCACGGCGCGAGCGTGACGTTCAACGGCAGAGTCTGGTTGCCCAGGTCGGTCGTCGTTGGTGGCGCCCACACCGGGGTGGCGGCGTTGGTCAGGTCGTAGATGGACTTGTCGTAGGTAATCACTTTCACGTCGGACGAGTTGCTGACGCCGTCGACTTTCACCGTTATGGACTCGCTGGTTGTCTCATTCAGGTTGAAGAGAACGATGGCCGTGCCGCCGGAGTGGGTGGCTGCGTAGGCATGCACGTCGGTGGAATCTCCGGTTACTGAGGGCGTAAGCACGTGCTCGCCGGTCACCGCCACGTGCTGGAAGAGATTGAATGCTTCCGCCGTCGGCGACATGGTACCGACGGGCCCGCCGTAGTTGCAGGGTGTATTGGGGTAAGCAGGGGGACCGGAGGTTCCTCCGCCAACATCGCCGGCAGGATCGGCAAAGACGTTGTAGGCGCCGAAGTCCTGCCAGCCGTAGAACCCACTGGTCGACGCGCTACTAATCTGATCCCATGGCGCGCCTGCAATGCCGTTGCAGTTGCCGAAGCCGATCCACCAGGTGGCGCGGGTGACGCCGTCGTTCATCATTTCGCCCAGCATTTGCCCGGCGAACAAGCCCTGGGTGATGGACCAGCTTTCTATACCGGGGTTGCTCGAAACCGAGCCCATTTCACCAACGTAGATGGGCGTGTTTGGTTCGCTGGCGGCCGTGAGTTCGTCCCTAATGGTCTTGATGTTATTGGTGAAGTCCTGCGCTGCCTGCGTGACCAGGTAGGAGTCGCTCTCGCCGCCAGGATTCTGCGGGTAGTAGTGGAATTCGACGAAATCATAGGAGCCAGCCGCGGTGCCCAGCACCGTGGTGTCCCAACCTGTCGTGCAGCAGCCGTTAGTGGCATTCGCATCCACAATCACGCCGACCTGAGTGCTGGGGCTCTGCGCCTTGATCAGCGAGTAGTAGCCTCCAGCACCAATTACAGAGTTGGCGTAGATGGTGGGATCGTTCGGGGTGGAATGCAGGTCGGTCTCCCAGCTCCCGTATTCCTCGTTGCCGACGGTAATGTGGCTCGGCGTGATGCCGTCAGCGACGGCGGCCGCTGCCCAGGCTGCCGCTTCTTTGGGATCACCGCCTTTGCTGCAGGTCTCATCGGTGCCGTAGTTGGCTGTGAGCGCCAGGTCGAAGGGACCTGCCAGCGGAACTGCGCTCACAAATTGCGCGAAGGTGCCGGTGCCCGCCCAGTTGGAGCTGTTCGCCGTGCATGAGGTTGGGCTGCTGCACGCGCACTGATATGCCGGGATCAAAGAGCTGCTGCTGGTTTGGTATCCCCAGTGGTAGCCGTCGGACCAGGAGCCGCCCGGCCAGCGTATGGCCTTGATGCCTGCGCCATTGAAAGCAGGAAGAATCGTCCCCGCATTGCCTATATTGTCGTACCACGCCGCCATGTTCATGCCCAGAAGCTGATCGGTTACGGCAATGCCTGGGACGGCCGGATTGACTGTCACCGTAGCGGTAATGACGGTGATTGTTGCCGTGCTCGTGACAACGGTGTCTGCCGCATTTGTCACCGAAAGGGTGTAGGTGGTGGTTGAGGTTGGAGTGACTGGGACCGCGCTGCCGCTGGTGACGGAGCTACTAACAGACGTAGTGCCGGCGGTAATGGCGCCGGTGCCGCCAGTGAATACCGCGGTCAAATTGCTGGTGCCGCCCGAAGAGATGGATGTCGGGTTGGCGCTGAAGCTGGTGATGGCAGGCGCGGCCACAGCCTGCACGGTTGCGGTCGTAGTTTGCGGCGTCGTTCCGCTGGCGCCGGTCACCGTAAGAGTGTAGGTGGTGGTGGCATCATTCGGCGGGGTCACCGTGACCGGCGTTCCGCTGACAATGGGAGTATTGCCAGGTGTCACGAGGCCCGTACCTCCAGTGAAAACCGCGGTCAGGCTCGAAGTGCTGCCGTCAGTGACCGTGGTTGGCTTAGCCGTGAAGCTGGTGATGGCGGGAGCGGCCGTAACGGTGACAGTGGCCGTCTGGGTGACCGCGGTGGTTGCCGCATTGGTGACGGTAAGCGTGTAGGTGGTGGTGGTAGTGGGGCTGATCGGGAGCGGTGTTCCGCTGACGATGGCGAGATTACCCGGCGTAATCATGCCTGTTCCGCCAGTGAATACGGCGGTGAGGTTGGTGTTTGCGCCGGCCACAATGCTGACCGGACTGGCGGCAAAGCTGGTGATGGCGGGCGCGGCCACAGCCTGTGCGGTGGTGGTGGCTGTGACAGTGGCGCCGCTGGTGCCGGTTACGGTCAAAGTGTAGGTGGTTGTAGCGTCATTGGGAGGGGTGACCGAGACTGCCGTGCCGCTGGTTACGGAGGTATTGCCAGGCGTAATGACGCCGGTGCCATTCGCGAAAGTCGCGGTGAGCATGGCGGTAGCTCCGTCGGTGACAATCGCCGGACTGGAAGAGAAGCCGCTGATGGAGGGCGAAGTGTTGCCGCCACCGCCTCCACCACTGTTGCCTCCGCCGCATCCGCCGAGGGTGATAATTCCAAGCCCAGAAACCGCAGCGACCGCTGCGAGGACAATACTCTTGTTTGTCATGGCATCCTCAAAATTAGAGATAAATCGATTTCAATGCAGTCCGGTCTTCTCGAAAGAGAGAGAACGGTATTCCATGCAATGTATGCAAGCGACGCAAGTATACACTGCAAATAACACGGCAGGCGTGAGGAATTATGGTGCGGTTTTCCTACTCGCCGTGGAGCGCGTTGCCAGCTTGATTTGGTCGCGGAAAACGTTGCCGAGCATAGAGGATCCCGGAAGAAATCGCCGCAGAGCCTAAAATCCAAGTGCATTTCATGGGCGCTGGCGCCACCCTCAAACTTCTACGTCTGACGTTTTCTATGCATTCCCTCTGGCTATGGCTTTTCTATTGAAATCTCATACCATTGCCGAGGGTGCTTTGCATTTAACCCGCATGGCGCCAAGTATCTACTGAATCACGTATATGATACGGTTCCGCGGAACAGGCCTACCAATTTCAACATTTTCTGCGGCGAACGGGGCCGGCCGCGGTTGACGTTTCCAGTCCCCAACCATCCATATCTCATGATTTCTGAGGGAATTAGGGATCGGGGCTTCAATTTCATCCGTAACCGCTTGATGGCAAGCTACGTGCAATAGAATCTCTAGATGTAGAAAGTCCCCCTCATGGAAACAAGTCTGCTCAACCGGATGCAGGCCACGCTGCTGGCGATAGCCACGCTGGTGCTGTTTGTGTTGGCAGTGCTCAATCTGCAACAACAGCAGCAGGACCAGCAGCCCGACGACGCGGTTTGGTGGCATGAGACTGCGGGCGGCCTGCAGGCGGAAAAAGTGCTGCCCAAGGGACCGGGGGAGCGGGCGGGAATCCAGCCCGGAGACCTGCTGACCGAGGTCAACAACCGGCAGGTTACCCGCATCCGCGACCTTGAGCACGAGCTATACAGCGGCGGCGCGTACGTGCAGGTGGACTATGCCATCACGCGCGACGGCATACCGCTTGAAACGCCGGTAAAAGTGATTCCGGTTCCGCTCGATCGCAGCCTGTCGCTGGGATTGCGGGTCATCGGATTCATCTATCTCGTCATTGGTTTTTACGTGCTGTTTCGCCGCTGGGGATCGCCGCGGTCGACGCACTTTTATCTATTCTGCCTGGTTTCGTTTGCTCTGTATGCGCTCAAATACACGGGCAAATTCGATTGGCTTGATTGGACGGTTTTTTGGGCGAATGTGCTTGCCGAGTCGTTGCAGCCCGCGCTGTTTTTGCATTTTGCACTGAGTTTCCCCGAGGAGCGGTACAGGCGGCTTCGGCGCTGGCTGCTGCCGGTGGTTTACGCGCCGGGGGCCGGGTTGTTCGGGCTGTGGCTGTGGTCGATTACCACCCGCGAAGCCACCAAGCTGCTGCTTGACAAGCTGAACCAGGTTGCCACCGGGTACGACGCGATCTTTTATGTGCTGGCCGCCGTCATGTTCATGCTCAGCTACCGGCGCGCGGATACTCCGCTGCTGCGCCAGCAACTGAAGTGGGTGACCCGCGGCACGCTTCTGACTGTAGTGCCGTTCACCATCTACGCGGTTCTGTATCTCACCGGCACGCGCAACGACTTTGTGAAGGATGTTGCGGGGCTGTTCCTGGTATTCCTTCCGCTGACCTTCAGCTGGGCGATTGTGCGCTACCGCCTTATGGATACCGACCTGATATTCAAGCGCGGCGTGGCATACACGCTGGCAACGGGGCTGTTGCTGGGCACGTATTTTGGCGTGATTGCGCTGATTGCGCTGATGGTACACAACGGAATGCCTGAGGCGGTGCGCGAGTGGGGACTGGTGGTCAGCATCCTGGTGACGGCGGCGATTTTCGATCCGCTCAAGCGCCGGATCCAGGGATGGGTGGACAAGGCATTTGACCGGCACCGTTACGACTATAGAAAAGCATTAGTTGAGTTTGGCCGCGGCCTCAGTTCGGAGACGAATGTGCAGGCCCTGCTGAAGTCAATTGTGGAGCAGTTGCCGCGGACTCTGCTGGTGGCGCGCGTTGCCGTGTTCCTGGCGCACAGTAACGGTGGAGGCGAGGGAGAATTGGAACTGGTGGCCGCCCACGGGCTGCCGGGAGCGCTCGACAAGGATCCAGGGAGTGCCAGGCTGGCGCTTGGATTTCTCGATTTCGATCGGAACGACGATCACTCGCACATCTTCTTTGAGAATGCGCAGCAGGTGATGCATCTTCCCGTGGACCAGCAGCGGACTGCGGCGCTGCTTGACCTGAACTACTATCTGCCCTGCCGCGTGGCGGCGATCGAGGGGGCCGATGGCTCTTCGGTGGCGCGCACAACTGCGGTTATTGGCCTCGGGCGCACGCTGGGCGGCGATTTTCTGTCGAGCGAAGATGTGGAACTGCTTGAGTCACTGGCCAGCTACATTGGCATTGCGCTGCAAAACGCCAGCCTTTATGCGCGGCTTGAAGAGAAGATGGTGGAGTTCGAGCGGCTGAAGGAGTTCAACGAGAACATTGTTGAATCAATCAACGTGGGCATTCTGGCGGTGGACCTGGAAGGCCGCATCGAAAGCTGGAATGCGCAGATGGAAGCGATGTATGCGCAGAGCCGAGCCGAGGCGCTGGGCCAGGCGCTCAGTGACGTCTTTCCCTTGGATTTTGTAGAGGCGATTGAAGAGTTCCGCAACGAGCAGGGTGTGCATCATCTTTACAAGTTCCCGCTGACAACGCGGGCCGGCGAGCAGCGCACCACGAATATCGCAGTGGCGCCGCTGCTGTCGCGCGACTTTGTGCCGGTGGGCCGCATCATCCTGGTTGACGATATTACCGAACGCGTGAGCCTTGAAACGCAACTGGCGCAGGCCGACAAACTGAGTTCGATCGGCTTGCTGGCTGCGGGCGTGGCGCACGAAATCAATACGCCGCTGGCCGTGATTTCGTCGTATGCGCAGATGCTGTCAAAACAACTGCGGGGCGATGCGCGGCTGGGGCCGGTGCTCGACAAGATTACGCAACAGAGTTTTCGCGCCGCCGAGATTGCCAACGGCCTCTTGAACTTTTCGCGCACTTCAACGACCGAATTCCGCGATACGAATCTGAACCAGGTGATTCGCGATACGCTCTCGCTGCTTGAGCACCAGTTCAAGACGGCGCAGATCAATGTCGATCTTGAACTGGCCGAGGAACTGCCGCCGATTCATGGCAACTCAGGAAAGCTGCAACAGGTGTTTTTGAATTTGCTTTTGAACGCCAAGGAAGCAATGCCGAGTGGCGGAAGGCTGCGAGTGGTTACCGCGGTCAACGGTCAGGTTGTGGCGCAGATTTCAGACTCGGGAAGCGGAATTGCGCCTGAGCATTTGAAGCGGATTTACGATCCATTCTTTACCACCAAGACCACACCCAGGCCCGGCGACCGGCGCGGCACTGGGCTGGGGCTCTCGGTGTCATACGGAATCATTCAGGAACATGCCGGAAAAATCCACGTTGAGAGCGCCGTAGGGGCGGGAACAACGTTTCATCTTGAGTTTCCCCTGCTGAGGAAGTCTGTACATGTCTGAGGTTGCAATCCCCTTGAACGCGCCAGTTGCGACGAACACCGGAAGCGGCAGTACACCGTCGCGCATTCTGGTTATCGACGACGAAGCCGGTATTCGCGAATCCCTTGAGGTATTGCTGTCGCTTGAGGGCTATGCAATCGACATGGCCGGCGACGGCGTAGAAGGCCTGCGCATGATTGATGCGGGGAGCTACGACCTGGTGCTGCTTGACCTGGCGCTGCCCGGGCAAAGCGGTATTGAGCTGCTGCCGCAGATCAAGGAGCGGCAACCGGAACTGCCGGTCATCATGATCACGGCCTACGGCACCGTAGACAACGTTGTTGAAGCCATTCGCGCCGGCGCGGAAAACTTTGTCCAGAAGCCGTGGGATAACGAGAAGCTGCTGGCCGACATTCGTTCGGCCGTTGCCCGGCACCGCGCCGAAGAAGAGAACCTGCAACTCAAGCGAACGCTGAAGCAGCGCTATAACTTTGCAAACATTGTGGGCAAGAGTGAGCCGATGCTGAAGATCTTCGACCTGGTGGCGCAGGTGGCGCCGAGCCGGTCGACAGTGCTGATACAGGGCGAGAGCGGAACGGGCAAGGAGCTGATCGCCAAGGCGCTTCATGCCAACTCGCCGCGGCGCGACAAGCCGTTTGTGCCCGTGAATACTGGCGCAATGCCGTCTGAGCTGCTTGAGTCCACGCTCTTTGGCCACGTGAAGGGCGCATTCACTTCAGCCATCGCCAGCAAAAAGGGGTTGTTTGAAGTTGCCAACGGCGGAACGCTGTTTCTTGACGAGATTGCCACCATGGGCTTCGACACGCAGGCCAAGATTCTGCGCGTGCTGCAGGACAAGCGCTTTATGCACCTGGGCGGCGTGTCGGAGATCCAGGTGGACGTGAGAATTATTGCGGCCACCAACATTGATCTGCGCCAGGCGGTGCGCGATGGCAAATTCCGCGAAGATCTTTTCTACCGGCTGAATGTGATCATGGTCGAGCTGCCGCCGCTGCGCTCACGGCGCGAAGATATTCCGCTGCTGGTGCAGCATTTTCTTGACTACTACACCAATGAAAACGAGATGCCGCCGCGCAAGCTCTCAGCCGACGCATTGCGCGCGCTGATTGATTACGACTGGCCGGGCAATGTGCGCGAGCTTGAAAACTCTATCGAACGCGGCGTGGTGCTTTCGTCCGGTCCCATCATTGGCGCAGACCTGCTGCCGGGACACATAACGGGCCGCAGCTTTCAGGATGCGCTGCTCGATCACAATCCCAATGCGTCGCTCTTCGACATTCTCGAGGTTATCGAGAAGCGCATCATTATTGAGAAGCTGGAGCGCTGCAACTGGAATCAGACCGACGCGGCCGAGCAGTTCCGCATTCCGCTGTCGACGCTGAACCAGAAGATCAAGCGGCTGAATATCGAGATCAAGAAAAAAGGCAGAGATTAGAGAACAGAGAACAGAGAACAGAGAAGCCCCCCACAGGGGCTAAAGCCCCGAGTCATTTTGGGAGCTTATTCGGCACGAGTAAACTCGTGCCCTGATACAAGGCCCTTCTATCTACCCTGCGGTTCAGTACCTACTTCAACAACTTTTCCCAATTCCACAACGCGCTCGTCACTTTGCCCGGCAGCTTGAATCCAAGCTGATGCGCCAGCATGCATACTTGCCCGCGATGATGGGCTTCGTGCGCAATCATGTAACAAAGCATCTCCGGGCCGGCCGGCAAGGGCTTGGCCCATCCGTCCCTCAGGAAAGTCTCAATGCGGCCGCCACTTTCGCCGAGCGCCTCGGCCAGCATCTCTTCGCAACGCACGGCGCTTTCGGCCAATCCTGCGCTGGCTTCCTGCCGAGTGATCTGCGAGCGGTTCAGTTGCCGCGGAACTTTGAGGTGCGGAGCAGTAAGCCTGATCCACTTGGCGCGGACGTTGTGCACGTGCGTAAAGATCGCTGCGATGGTGCGGATGTTCCCGGGCGTATTCGCTGTCCAGGCTTCAGGGGCGAGATGCTCAATCAGCATCTGGTTCATGCGCTCATTGGCGGCAAACAACTTTACTGCCGCTCGCCCGAGATCCGTCTGGCCCTGATTGTGAATCTCTTTTCGTCGCGTGGCCACGGTTGCTCCTGAACTATCCTAGCGCTGCGCAGCCCGTTCCCTAAAAACAAACAACACGAGGATTTGCCGATGGGTTGGCCTCTGTAGTCTTCCACCCATCGAGCAAGAAACGCTCGATGGATGGGGCACCCAGTTTCATCCATCGTGGGTCGAAAACTCCGGTGGAGGACTATTACCTATTACCCGCTTCTATCCACTTCTCAAGGAACGCCCTCAGCTCCCTCGGCGGTTTAAGCCACACATTTGCCGCGGTCTCGCGAACTTTCCGCCGAACCAGCGCACTCAGGTGCGGACCGGTTGCTTGATTCATGGCGCGGAAGCCGGCCTCATCAGTCAAATCGTCGCCGAGATATGCGGCAGGAAACATCGAGGCTTCAGCCGCCTTCATCTCCTCAAGAACCGCCGCAACCGCATCGCCTTTGTTGCGCCCGGTGCGGAGTTCGAGCCCGCGCTCAAACTCGAGCAACTGCAACCCCTCAACCAGTGCTGCCGGCTCAAAAAGTTCGCGGGTACGGGCCTCGACCTCCTGCGCCGCGTGATGCAAAACTCCGCGCCAATGCATTACAACGGCGTTGGGCTTGCTTTCAAACAGGCCACCCATCGCGTCTTGCTTCAACAACGCGGTCAGCTCATCGAGTTTGGCGCGAGCCGCGGCGGGCGCCTGTTCGAGTTCGCTATGGCCGTCGGGGAAGAGCCGCTCTGCGCCGTGCAGGCCCCACACTTCGACCGGCGTATCAAGCGCGAGCAGCGGTTGAATTTCGCGCGGCGGCCTGCCGGTGACTACGACCAGGCGCGTTTTGTTCTGGCTTTGGATCAGGTTAAGAAGATTTCGAACGCCGACAAAAGGGCGAGCTGTGAAGCGATCGACGCGGAATGAGGCGAGGGTGCCGTCATAGTCCAGCATTAGCAGCGCGCGTCGCGCGTCAGGAAAACGGCTAAAGAAGTCCTCGAGTTTGTCTTCTGCTTGCTGGGTCAAACCTCTGTCGACTCCTAAGCTGTTTTTCGCGTCTCAACTTTGGCCTCGATTCCTGACGCAGGCGCAGGTGCGATTCGATGGCTGTTGGGCTCCGCTTCTTCAATGGTATCGATTCTGAGTTCGCGCAGATCGCCCAGCACGTTGGCCGCCCACAGATAAATATTGTGTTCCATTACCTGAGCGCGCATACGCTTCATGCGGATGCGGCGGTCGTCGTATTTCATTTCGATGCCCTGATATATGGCCTCGCCTACGCTGTCGGTGTCATAGGGATTTACGATCAGCGCGTCGTGTAATTCAACCGCGGCGCCGGTGAACTTGCTGAGCACCAGCACGCCGTCTTCATCATCGCGCGCCGCCACAAACTCCTTGGCCACAAGGTTCATGCCGTCATGGAGCGAAGTCACCAGGCAAACGTCGGCGGCGCGGTACCAGCGCCCAACCTCCTGGTGGTTGCACTGCCTCTGGATGAGCAAGATGGGCTGCCAGCGCATAGTTTGATAACGGCGGTTGATGCGCTCCACCGTTTCCTCGACGCGCTTGCTGAGCTCAGCGTAGGCGGGGATACGCGTGCGGCTGGGCGCGGCAATCTGCACCAGCGTGAACTTCTCGAGATAGAAGGGATGCTTCTCAAGCAGTTGCTCAACGGCGATCAGGCGTTCAACGATGCCCTTGGTGTAATCGAGCCGGTCGACTCCAATGGCGATCTTTTCGGCGCGCACGCCTGCTTCGCTGAGGAGTTTCTCTCTGTCGGTCGCGCGAGACGCCATTGAATCGACATTCCGCCGCGCCGAGCCGAAATTCGAAACGCCTTCGAAGGCCACGCTGACGGGATATGGGCGAACCGTGGTGGTGTGGCCAAGCCGGCGGACGGTCTGGTGCGCCAGGTCGGTGCGGGCTTCAACAGATTGGTCCACAGTGCCAAGAAAGTTGTGGCAATGCGCGGGTATGTGGAAGCCAATGAGATCGGCGCCGAGAATGCCATCGATGAGCTCGGACTGCCAGGGGCAGATTCCGAAGGCCTCGGGGTTGGGCCATGGAATGTGCCAGAAAATGGCCACGCGGGCATCGGGGCGCGCTTTCTTGATAATGCGCGGCAGCAGCGCAAAGTGAAAGTCCTGCACAAAGACGATGGGATCTTCACTGCCCTTCATTTCTTCAAGCAGCGCATTGGCGAAGTGCTGATTGACGCGCTGGTAGCACTCCCAGTCGCCAGCGCGAAAGGTGGGCCGGGTGTGCGCAATGTGGCACAAGGGCCATAGGCCCTCATTGGCAAATCCCTCGTAGAATTTTTGTTCCTCCTCCTGGGTCAGCCACACGCGGCGCAGCGTGTAGCGGGGATCGTCTGGAGGAACGCGCAGGCGGTCAAAACGGTCCACGGTCTGCTTGTCGGCGTTGCCGCTGCCGCCGGCCACCCAAACGCCATCGCAGGCGCACACCACTGGCTCAAGGGCTGTGACCAGGCCGCTGGGAGGGACAACGCATTCGATCTCGCGCCCTTTATGAACGTGCATGTACGGCTCGCGGTTTGAGACAAGGAATATACGGCTCGAACCGGAGCTGTTGCGGATGCGCACGGCCAGCCGCTCGGCGGTCCACTGGCTTTCGCCTGCCTCGCGCAAGCGCGCCTCAGTTTCGGCGGAGGCACGTGCGGCAATCAGGCTTTCGGTAATCGTCTCCACCTCTCGCACCAGGTTCGGGAAGAGGTTAATTTCCGATTGCGGCTGCGGGGTTTTTTCAACCTGGCCGGTACGCAGACGGTGCATTCGTTCAACGACGCGCTTCATGGGCCGCAGCAGGAACCAGCGCACCATCGCAAAAGTGATGGAGACGATAAGGAATACCAGCACAAGGACTCGCCAGAAGCTCTGCATCCACAGGTTGACGGATTCAGTGCGGATGTAACTTGCATCTACGGCAATGGTCAGTGCGCCGGTAAGTTGCGTTCCCTGGTGAAGCGGAAACGACTCTTGAAGCCATTGCCAGTCGCCTTTATGGCTGAATCCGCTTTGGACGGCTCCTTTTTGCAAACTCTTTTGCATCAAGTTATTGGAAAGGGCACTCATTACTTCTGACGGGCCCGAGCTGGCCAGCAGCTGGCCGTGAGGGTCGAAGATTGCCAGGCCCATGGAGCCGGTTGCGGAGCGGAGATTGTCAGCCAGTCCCGCCAGAGCGGCGGTGTTGCCGGCTGCAAGCGTGGCCTCAATATTCGGCTCAAGGCTTACTCCCATCCAGTTTGTCCGCGCCTGGAGTTCCTGGCGCAGAACATGCCTGTGACGCAGAACGTCGAAGTAAGTCGAAGCTACCGATACAAGC
>Ga0302194_10002125_pt1 | contig 12634 bp, 6 predicted proteins | sample II_Bog_N1_1_FD_200227 | JGI IMG/M metagenome (GOLD analysis project Ga0302194, IMG submission 200227) | Peat permafrost microbial communities from Stordalen Mire near Abisko, Sweden - II_Bog_N1_1 | ecosystem: Environmental > Terrestrial > Soil > Wetlands > Peat | place: Sweden: Abisko, Stordalen...
TAATCTTGGCGAATTCGGTGGTTGCCTTTCGCTATACTTCTCTGGCTTTCCCATTTCGCTCCCCGAGGGGTTTCAATGCTTTCATTCAGCAATGCCTCGAATCGACCACAAATTTTGCGGTGTCTCTGCTTCAACGTGTTCTTTGTCGTCTGCGCCGCCTCCACTGTTTTGGCTGGTGCCCAGGCGCCTGCTGCGCCGCAGCCCAATGGGGCGCCGGTGCGCTCGCAGTTTCATGAGCCGGCCGCGATGGATTTCAGCGACCACACTGGCTTCACGCAGATATTCGATGGCAAGAGTCTCGCGGACTGGGAGGGTGATCCGACGGTTTGGCGCGTCGAGAATGGCGCAATTGTTGGCGAATCCAGCAAGGAGAATGTGGTCTACAACGCGTATGTCTGGCGACGTGACCTGGTTGCGAAAGACTTCGATCTCAAGTTGGAGATCAAGTGTGAGATTGCTGGGGGTAGCGGGATTCAGTATCGCAGCCAGACCGGGCTGCCCTGGACCAAGCCGCTTCACCCGGGAGAGAAACGCAATCTGGACTGGATGATGACTGGGCCGCAGGCGGACTTCTGGTTCCCGGTCAATCCGCTGCATGCTTCCTACTCCGGCCAGTTCTATTCGGAGAACACGCCGCTCGGCATTGTGGCGTGGCGCGGAGAAGTCGTTAACTCCACGGCTGGCGTGGGTCCACAGCTCGTCGGCACCATTGGCGATCGCAGCGCACTGGGCGGGTACGTCAAGATCAACGACTGGAACCAGTACGAGATCATCGCGCGCGGCGGCACTCTGGTTCAGATTCTCAACGGCCAACTGATGGCGGTTCTCATTGACGACGATCCGGCGTCATCCAATAATCAGGCCGGCAAGATCGGGATCGAACTCGAAGGTACTCCCGCCAAAGTTTCGGTGCGCAATATCTGGATCAAGAAGCTGAACTGAATCCGGAAGCAACGCCGTCTAGAAATGCATTCCGCCGCCGCAGATCAGAACTTCGCCGGTGACATAGTTCGACAATGGAGAGCAGAAGAACAGGACCGCCCCCGCAGCTTCTTCAGGAGTACCAAGGCGTCCCAGAGGACAAGTATTTTTCATGGACTCCAGCACGGCTGGCTGGAGGCCGAGCCGGATGTCGTGTCCATGCATCTGCAGGTTTGCGTTGGGGCCATCCAGAGGCTGCACCAGGCGGGTCTCGATGAGGCCGAACCCGACAGCATTGACGTTGACGTTGTACCTGCCCCACTCCTTGGCCATCGTCTTGGTAAGACCGATGACACCGGCCTTGGCGGAGGAGTAGCCAGCTTGCCCAGGATTGCCGTCGGTCCCCGCGATGGAGGTGATGTTGACGACCTTGCGCATCACGCGCTGGTTGTTCGCGGCTTCGTTCTTCGCAGCTTCCCGGATGAAGCCGGAGGCTGCGCGCAGGATACGGAACGGTGTGACCATATGTATGTCCAGCATGGCCTGAAACTGTTCGTCAGTGGTCTTTTGGATCACGCTGTCCCAACAGTAGCCAGCGTTGTTGACGATGATGTCGATCGCGCCAAAGGCGGCGAGAACTGCTTGCACGACTGTCTGCGGAGTTGCGGGATCGGTGAGGTCGCCGGTTACATGGCGGACGCGATCTGCGTAGCCGAGATCCGCTTCGGCCTCCAACAGAAGACTTTCGTCCATATCGTTCAGCATGACGTTAGCTCCAGCCGCCGCCAGGCGCTTCGCGATTGCCCGGCCGATTCCGCGGCCTGAGCCGGTGACAAGTGCAGTTCGGCCCTGTAGTGTAAACGGCATTTGTGGCGCGTCGGCAGCTACGGCCGGCGTTCCAGTAGCAGGTGTGGCTTGGTCTTGCAGCATCATCGACATCTCTTCGGCTTTCCCCCTTGTCCACAGTTTCCGGAAACTCTAATGCGCGCTGCGCTTCTGGCTTCGGATTGTGTGCTTGCAGCATACTCCGTATGCATCATGCGGCGAGGGCTGGCGGTTACGCCTCTACGCCCTCAACCACGCTTGCACTGGGAAGTTCTATCCCAAACTGGCCTTCCCATTTCGCGATCACCACGCTGGCGAGGCAGTTGCCCACCACGTTAACCATGGTCCGTGCCATGTCCATTAGAGCGTCAATGCCGAGGATGACAAAGATCGGTTCCGTCGGCAGGTGGAACGTCGATGCCGTTGCCAGCAGTACAACCAGCGTTGCTCTTGGCACTCCTGCGACACCTTTGCTGGTCAGCACCAGTGTGACCATCATGAGGAGTTGTTGCCCGATGGAGAGATGTATCCCGGCGGCTTGCGCAACGAAGATGCTGGCTACGGCCAGATACAGCGTCGATCCATCCAGATTGAAGCTGTATCCCGCCGGAATCACGAATGCGACGATCCTGCGCGGAACTCCCAGCGCTTCCATGCGCTCCATCGCGCGCGGCAGCGCGGCCTCGCTGCTTGCAGTGGCAAAAGCCAGCGTCGCGGGCTCAGCCACTGCGGCAAGGAACTTTGCAATTGGCACGCGAAACAGCAGGGAGATCGGCAGCAGGACCGCCAGCGCAAATATCGTCAGTGCTCCATAGAGCGTTAACAAGAGTTTGCTCAGATTCACGAGCACGCCCAGCCCCATATGTCCCACCGTGTAGGCCATGGCGGAGCCCACGCCGAACGGCGCGAAGTACATCACGACGTTAGTAAATCGGAACATGACCTCGCTGAGGCTCTCGCACAGCTTGAGGATCGGCGCTCGCTTGCTCTCGCTCAAGGTGGCCAGCGCGATGCCGAAGAGCACGGCAAAGACCGCGACCTGCAGAATCTGCCCCTCGGCTATGCTTTTGGCTATATTCTCCGGGAATATGTGCAGCAGAAAATCGTCCCACTTGGTCGGTACTGGAGCTGTCACTGCCTGCGCCACGTCGGCGACAGGGATCGCGAGGCCCACGCCGGCCTTGGTCACATTGATCGCAAGCAGACCAATGCAGAGCGCGAGCGTGGTTACGATTTCGAAGTACACCAACACTTTAATGCCCATGCGCCCGACACTTTTCAGGTCGCCATGTCCCGCGATCCCGACCACCAGCGTTGCGAGGATCAAGGGCGCGACGATTGTCTTGATGAGACGCAGAAAAATGTCAGAAAGGAAACGAAGGCTGACCGCAAAAAGGGGAGCGTCGAATCCCAGTTCGGCTCCGACCAGCATGGCTGCGAAAATCCACGGCGTCAGGCTTCGTCGCCGGAACGCAAGAGCGGCGATTAACAGCAAGCCCAGCCAACGCACGACCAGCGCAGGCCCATGCAGACCCGGCACAAGCTGCAGCCCCGACCCAAGCAGGAGTGCCGCAATTCCGGTCCCGAGCAGGGTCTTACCCCTCGAAGACAGTTCCGTTGCCATATTGGATGAAGAGTATCAGCACGGTGTTAGGTGGAGCGCAGATTCTCCTGTGCCTCGACGGCAGCCAGCGCTGCCAGGTTGACTACGTCGGACACCGAGGAATCGCGTTGCAGCACATGGACCGGCTTGGCGAGACCCATCAGAATGGGGCCGATGAGCTGCGCCCCACCCAGGAAGGCGAGCAGTTTGTATGCGATGTTGCCGGCATCCAGGCTGGGGAAGATGAGAACGTTCGCTCCGCCGCGAAGCGGACTGAATGGGTAGGTCTGTTCCATTCGGTCAGGCAGCAGCGCGGTGTCCGCCTGCATTTCGCCATCGACCAGAAGCTCGGGACGCCTGCCGTGAATGATCTCAACTGCCTTACGCACCCGGTCGGAGGATTCGTGGCGGCTGCTGCCGAAGTTGGAGAACGAGAGCAGAGCAACCCGAGGTTCAACGTCGAAGCGGCGGGCCGTATCGGCTGCACAGATCGCGATTTCCGCGAGATCCTCAGAAGAGGGCTTGATGTTGACCGTGCAATCGGCCAGGAAGTAGAGCTTGCCGCGGGGAGTGATGGTGAGGTACAAGCCGGATGCCCGTTGCACGTCGAGCTGCAAGGGGATTACCTGCAGCAACGGTCGGATGGTGTCCGGATAGTGCGTCGTCAAGCCGGTGACGAGAGCGTCCGCGTCGCCTAACTGGACCATCAACGCGCCCAGAGTGTTGCAGTTTCGAACCAGTCCGCTTGCCTCCGTTCGCGTAACTCCCTTGCGCTGCCTGAGTCGAAATAGTTCATCGGCATACGTCGACAGCTTGGGGCAGGTTTCGACGTCGACAATCTCCAGGGCCCCAAGATCGAGGCGAAGACCAAGTGCACGCTCTCGTATCTTCTGGGCGTCTCCCAGTAGCACCGGTCTTGCGATTTCTTCGTCCACCAGGACGCGGCAGGCATGCAGAACGGTCGGGTTCTCGCCCTCCGGAAATACAATGCGACACGATTTCGCCCGAGCCTTTTGAATGAGAACCCTGGTTACCCCGGGGTCGGTTCCCAGGCGCATATCGAGGGCATGACGGTAGTCTTCCAGGTTCAACTCCACCCGGGCGACTCCCGATTGCATGGCGGCCGCGACCACGGCCTCCGCGACGCGAACGACGACGCGTGGATCGAATGGTTTCGGAATGATGTAAGTCGGCCCGAAGCTGAGGTCGTCGAGCCCATAGATTTTGCAAACGGAGTCGGGAACGTCCTGCTTCGCCAAATCGGCAAGGGTGCGGGTCGCTGCAAGCATCATTTCTTCGTTGATCCCGGTTGCGCGCGAGTCGAGCGCTCCGCGGAAGATTCCCGGGAAGCCAAGGACGTTGTTGACCTGATTCGGGTAGTCTGACCGGCCGGTGGCAACGATGGCGTCGGGCCTGGCCGCAATTGCCTCCGGATAAGGGATCTCCGGATCGGGGTTGGCCAAAGCAAAGACAAGAGGATTCGGCGCCATTCGTTGGAGCATCTCCGGCGTAACACAACCTGCTTTTGATAGTCCGACGAATGCATCGGCGTCTACCAACGCCTCAGAGAGCGTACGCCGGTCTGTCTTGCGCAGGAACCGTGCCTTGTAAGGATTGAGGCCTTCCTGGCGGCCTTCATACAGAACTCCCTTGGAGTCGCACATCAAAATGTTTTCGGGAAGCGCGCCAAGGAGGATGAAGTGTCCCGCGCACGAAATTGCGCCAGCGCCCGCACCGTTGACGACAATTTTTGCGCGGCTGATTGTTTTGCCGGCTAGCTCCAATCCATTCAGCAGGGCGGCGCCGGAAATAATCGCGGTGCCGTGCTGGTCATCGTGGAAGACCGGAATCTTCAGAGTCCGGCGCAGCTCCGCCTCGACGATGAAGCACTCGGGTGCCTTGATGTCTTCCAGGTTGATTCCGCCGAATGTGGGTTCCAGCATCTGGCAGGCACGGATGACATCCTGAGGATCGTTCGCATCCAACTCAAGATCAAAGACATCGATGTCGGCGAACCGTTTGAAGAGGATTGCCTTCCCCTCCATCACCGGCTTGCCTGCGGCCGGGCCAATGTTCCCCAGCCCCAGCACGGCGGTCCCGTTCGACACGACTGCGACCAAGTTCGACTTGGCCGTGTACTTGTAGACCAGATCGGGCTCGCGTTGAATGGCCAGACACGGAGCAGCCACCCCGGGAGTGTAGGCCAGGCTAAGATCGCGCTGGGTCAGGCAGGGCTTCGTCGCGGTGATCGAAATTTTGCCTGGGGGATTGGAGGAGTGATATTCGAGTGCGTCTTCGTCGCGAACCATAGTGACTGAGCCTTTCCAGTGGAGCTGGACTCACGCGAAAAGATTGAGTTGAGTCCAAGTGGCATGATACGTCTTACACCGACTGTATCCCTCTTGCCGCGGGCTGCGTGCGGGCTTCTCGGTTTCGCCGCAGATCCAGTTCCACGGGTTAGCCGCCTGCGAAAGCGACGGGGAAAGTGCGTAAGTGATTGGAGGAGGTGGTGGCCAGAGACGGGATCGGTCTGCCGAGTTGCCAATGGAATTAGCAAGTTGCACATTCTAAAAGGGGCAGAAAGAGCAAAAAGGGCTAGAATGCCCAAACGTTCTTGCAAATCTCTTGCAAATAAGCTCTCCGGGCCTCCAGCTGAACCCACAGGGCCCAGCCAATCGTCGCAGATTGCTGGCTGCTATCGATCCCATTCATTTCACTGTTATGGGCCACCCAGTGAGAAGCGATCCAGTCACCCGTTACGACGCTATGCGGCACTGGATTGCTTGCAGAATCGATACTCACAAATAGAATCCCCGGAGGCATCGTCGGGGAATTCGTAGTTTAGCGCGAAGACACATGCTCGATGGCTGCACCCTGCGGTATTTTTCATTACTCATCGCCCGAGAAACCAGAAACCGATTCTGGATGAGTGACCCGGCCTGATAGTGGCAATCGACAGTTCAGGTTGACAGTGGAGCGGAGTCAGGCTCATTCCGGGGATTTGCCAGTTTCTCATCGTGGGCGAACCGAGATGGTCTCTGGAGAGTTGCTGAGCGCAGTTCAATGTTGCGGGAGTCAGATCGGTGACAACACAGGCGTTTCCGCATTATGGTTCAAAGGATTCGGTCTGGTTCGCCACCGCGATTGGGGTCTTGGTGGGGAAGGCGATGCCTACCAGTTCGGTGACGCTGCCCGAGAAGCCAGCGCCGAAGTTGGCCACCCAGAGATTGCCGGATGCGTCGACCGCAATGCCGGCAGGGCCGTTGATCTCAGGATTGTTGATGATTTCAGTGAATCCCTGTGCGGGAGTTAGGGCACTAAGGACCTGGATGGAGTTGTTGCTAGGTTGCGATACATAAAGGAGGTCCGCGCTGTCGATACAGAATGCAGGTGGATTTCCACCTATGGCATCGCCGCCACTCGGCGATACCGCGACCCGCTTGGGCGTGAATTCGCTAATGGTTCCAGCAAGCGAGTTCAGGGTAAAAATGCTGCCATTGATATCGACGGCAACCGCGTTGGGGGGGGTATTGCCATTGTCGATGCCATCAAGTCCGCCACCGTAGATCCCTTGCGGAGGCGGCGTCAGGATGAATCCCTCCTGGTTCATCTCTACCAGGCTGTCCTGCCCTACATTCGCGACCCAGATGTTGTTCGACGTGTCGACCGCGATACCCGCCCCTTGGGCCTGCGAGGTTGCCGCGATGGCGTAGCCGGGATAATTGAATCCCGCTGGAGGCGCCGAGGGAGAGAGCAGTGCGCCGGAGTTGTTTAATTCGACAACCACGCCGCTCTCATTGCTGATCCAGATGTTGTCGTGGAAGTCGATGGCGACCGAATCAGGGTTGTACAGAATGCCCGGCGCGAAACCATTATTCTCAGGATTCAGCGACGGAGACGGAGATACCAAGACCCCGTTATTGTCGACCTTAACCACGCCGGAGATGTCGTTCCCAAACCCAACCACAGACGGCATCCAGATATTATTCTTCGAGTCGATCGCGATGGGGCCGACATAGTTAACCCCGATATCGAAGCCTGAGGGGCCGGGCGAGATCGGCACACCCTGCGGGCTCAGCTCGGACAGAAGATTCTGATAGATAGGATCGGAACTGACCCACACATTCCCGAGGCCATCGATCGCAAGACTTGAAGGCCATTGCAATCCTCCGCCGAGGTAGACAATTCCAAGGCTCCAGTCGGTTGGCTCTGCGGTCAACGTCGGTTGGAAGGGAGAACTCGCCGTAGCGAGGCCTGTGAGGGGATCCGAGGTTTCTGTCGGGTCATGGGCAAGGTTGATGACTGCCGCGAAAATGTCCGTAGGGTAATGACCCTGGGCATCTGTCGTGTTATTGAACAACACCGTGCAGGTAGGCGATTCGTCGTTGGAGGTATTGACGCAGGCAGAGAGAGCATCGGCCAGGCTATTGATCTCAGCCTGGGGGGACACGCCATGTCCTCCGGGGGTAATCGCAAGAGCTGTTCCAGAGTGCACGTCGACAAGATTGTTGACGGTGGCGAAGGCATTCTGCAGGCCAGTCGTGTTCGTGCTGCTACTGCCGATTGCTTCACTGGAACCGAGGAATCCGGCGAGTGCATATGCTGTTGCGACCGTGGTGACTTCATTGATTACGTAGAACTGGCTGGCAGTGAGATTGCCACACTGACCGAGTGGGACAACCAGGGTTATGGCACTGTTATTGGTGCCGCTCGCCAGACCCGGATTTCCCCCTAGCGCCATCAGATAGACTTCGCTGCTCGCATCGGGGCACTTGTAGTCGCCGGTGATCGAAAAAGCTCCTGCCGCAGTGGTGAATACCGGAGTCTGGAGGAGCGACGTGGCGCCTTGACCGTTGCCACCGGAGCCTGCTGCGAAGAGTTCGATCTGAGCCCCGACAACTGGCTGGGATCCCCCGTGCACTACGCCTTGAAGAGATGCGCCAGGTGTCGGTACAGGACTAGCTGTAGGAGAAACAAGCGCCGTGCAACCGGTCAACACAGCCAGCACCGGTGTCGAAAGAAGGACTGGAACGGCATGGAACCGAGCGCGTGTGCGAGTCATGATTCTCTCCTTGAGTTGAACGCCTGAGTGGTGTGAGGTTAGCGGGACCCGAGCACCAGATAGATTCCGGTGCCAAGGCGCAGGTCGTTCTGCCGGTTATTAGCGGCATTGGGCAGCGTGGAATGGAGCCAGTCCGCCTGGACGATATTGATCCCGAGGTGCCTTCCGACTGGCACATGCGCCCCTCCTCCCAGGCTGAAAGCAAACGCGTTTGCTGACTGGACATAGGTGTAGTTGGAACTCTCATGCGAGACGCCGAAGAGCGCCTGCCCGTATAGCCGGAACCGCGAACGGCTGCCCACGGTGTAGCGTCCCCCGAAGAGATAATTGAGGATCGTCACGTTCTGGGTTGAGCCGGAGATTCGGTTGGCCTGATAGCCGCTGATCTCGCCAACTGCACTTATGGCATGGGGTGCGTTCAGCACAACATTGCCGCTTCCACTGCTGGCCGAGAAGCACCCGCAGTTGCCAGCGGGAGCATTGGCGTGCAGCCATGAGTAGTTGGCGCCGAATTCCAGTGGGCCACCCGTGGAACCGTAGTGCGGAACGGACTGCCCCAGACCGGTCGCGGTCCAGAACGTTAGGAGCAGAACTGTTGCGGCAAAACGAATCTTGATACAGAGAGATGAGTTCATGGTCGGCTCCTACTGCACGTTCAGGGTGACGGTGGTGGACTGCTGAATTGAGTCGGCGGCGCCGGTGACTGTTAGCGTGAAACTCTGCGGAACTGGTCCGAAGTAGCCGCCGGCGCAGGAACTAAGGCCGAGGCATGTGATGAAGAGCAAGAGCAGCGCCAGTGGCAGCTGGACGGGACGGAGCCGGCGCCGCATCCACCAGGCAGGCGGCAGTAACAAGACCACGAGTACCGGGGCGGTCGGAATGAGAGACCCTCTTATGGAGGCGTATTGTGAGGCGGTCTGGATGGTCAGCACGCTGGTTGCGCCCGCATTCCCTGGTGTTACGGAAGGAGCCGAGAATGTTCCGGTGAAGCCTGCCGGCAGGCCGGTCACGCTGAGCGCTACCGAGTCTATGAAGGTGCCACCCGAGGAGGATATCTGGATGTTGAAGTTCGCGGCGGAGCCCGGGTTTACCGCCTGGGTTGCGGGCGAGGCCGCTAGCGCGAACGTTGCCGGATTCGTCGCTGTGCCGCTCAGCGCGACGCTCTGGGGCGACCCTCCGGCGTTATCGGCAACGCTGATCGCAGCGACCTGCGTACCCGCTGCTGTAGGTGTGAATGTCACCGAGATGGTGCAGTTGGCGCCGGCTGCCAGGGTGGCGCCGCATGTCGTGGTCCTGGCGTAGGCGCTGCTGCTCGAACCAGTGAGGGAGATGCTTGATATGGCGAGCGTTGCCGTGCCGGGGTTGCTGAGCGTGATTGTCTGCGCCGCGCTAGTGGTATTGAGAAGCTGGCTTGCGAAGACGAGTGACGTCGGCGTCAGGACGGCCTGCGGTACAGGCGGTGCGGTTCCGGTTCCGCTGACCGATGCAGATTGCGGTGAGCCTGAGGCGTTGTCGGTGACGGTGATCGCTGCCGTGAATGCTCCCACCACCTGCGGTGTAAACGCGACAGAGATGGTGCAGCTTGCGTTGGCTGCCAGGGTTGCGCCACAGGTGTTGGTCTGACTGAACGCGCTGGCACTGACACCGGTTATGGCGATGCTGCCGACGGAAAGCGCAGCGGTGCCGGTATTGGAAAGCGTGATCGTTTGTGCGGCAAAGATGGTGCCTGTGTTCTGACTGCCAAAGCTAAGGGACGATGGCGATAAGACAGCTTGAGGCGCCGGGGCTGGCGTCCCGATCCCGCTGAGCGTTACGGATTGCGGTGAGCCGGAGGCATTGTCGGCCACCGAAACCGCGGCCGTAAAGCTGGCAGCCGAGAGTGGTGCAAAGGTCACTGAGATCGTGCACGTTGCCGAGGCGGCCAGCGTGGTGCCGCAGGTGGTGGTCTCGGCGAAGTCGGCGGGATTTGCACCGGCAAGTGAGACAGTGATTCCCGTTAGCGTTGCATTGCCAGTGTTGGTGAGTGTCAACGTCTGAGCGGCTGCAGTGCTGTTCACGTTGGTGCTGGGAAGGCTGAGACTGGTGGGACTCAAGTTTGCGACGGGTGCGGGAACAGCCGTGCCCGAACCGCTCAAGGTCGCTGTCTGCGGTGAACTGGAGGCGTTGTCTGCCACCGAAAGCGTAGCGGTGAAGCTCGCTACCAATGCGGGCGTGAAAGTGATAGAGATCGTGCAGTTGGCTGAGGCCGCCAGCGTGGTTCCGCAGGTATTGGTTTGCGCGAAGTCTGCCGGATTTGCGCCGGTGATGGAGATCGCGATGCCGGTTAGCGCGGCGGTGCCCGTGTTCGACAACGTGATCGTGGAGGCTGCGCTGGTTGTGTTTACGGTTTGATTGGCGAAGCCGATTGCGGTTGCCGAAAGCGAAGCAACTGGCGCGGTGGGGGAAGTGCCCGTGCCGTTTAGATTGATTGTTTGGACGGATCCACCCACGTTCAATGCGTTGTCGGTCAGCTTGACTGTCCCGTTGATACTGCCGGTCGTTGCGGGGGTAAAACTGATCGGCAGTGTGCACGTGGTGGCCGCGGGCAGAGTCGCGATGTTGAGCGAGGTAGAGGTCAACAGCGGGCACGCCATACCGCCGGTGCTGTTTATGCTGAAGCTGGCGGAGATACTGGGATTTGTGCCCGTCGCCGGAATAGGAAACGTCAACGCTGCATTCCCGATATTCGAGAACAGGACAGTCTTTGGACTGTCGCTGCTAGTCGAGCCGACATTGGTGGAGGCGAAGGTCAAGCTCGGCCCGGTACCGAGCGCGATCTTCAGCACGCTGCCCGTCCCGGAGTCGGCGATAAAGAGGGTTTCGCTGGCGTCTACGGCTATGCCCTGGGGGCTGACGAGGCCGGTGACCGGGATGACGCTCTGCGTATAGGTGCTGCCGGAGAGCGTCTCCATCAGCACGCGCTTGTTGCCGGTGTCGGAGATGAAGACGTTGCCAAAGGCATCCACGGCCACGCCGGCGGGAGTATTGAGCCCGTTGTTGAACAGCACACTCTGCGTGAAGAAGCCGCCGCCGGTGGGCGTTTCCAGCAGGATACGATTGTTGCCGGTGTCGGCGATGTAGACGTCTCCGTTGGCGTCCGCGGCGACGGATTGCGGCCCGCTTAAGCCGCTCGCAACCACCAGTTGCAGTGCATAGCCAGCGGGCACATCGTAGGTAACACCGCTGAGGTACATCTCTTCCACTACGCGGTTGTTGCCGGTATCGGCGACGTAGATGTTGCCGCTGGGGTCTGCGGCCAGCCCGAGCGGCCCGGTCAAGCCGTTTTCTTGCTGGGGATACGCCAGCGGTTGAGTCATGTAAATGGACCCGTTATAGTACTGCACGACGCTGATCGAATTGCCGTAGGTATTGTTGTTCCAACTGTTGGAGAAGTAAAGATTGCCGGCGCCATCGATCGCGACGCCTCCGGGAATCGGCTGACTGCTCAAGGACGCATTGCCGGTCTCATTGAGGGTGGATTGCGTATAGCCGCTTCCGGAAGGCGTCTCAACGAAGATGTATCCGCGCGTGCCGGGATCGGCGATGTAGACTACGCCGCTTCCATTCAACGCGACTCCGGTCGGCGTCACCAGGCCGGTGGCGACGGCGCTCTGCGGGCCGCTGGAGAAGGCCACTTGCGGTCCAGTTCCGATACCGGAGACATACTCGGTTGCAAGTACGACCCCCGAACCGTTCACAACCTCCACCGCTCCCTTGCGGATGCCCGGCGCCTTAGGGCTGAAGGTAACCACTACGGTGCATGTTTCACCGCTTGCATAGATATGCGATCCGTTCGTGTCGCATGTGCCTGTGCCGGTATCGGTGAACTCCCCTGACGTGCCCATAGACACTGCAGCTGCGGATACCTGGGTACCTGCGGTCTGTCCACCGTATCCCTGGGGCGAGTAGAACGGTATTGTGACGGCGGCCCCAGTGTTACCCACAGCTACGGGGCCGAAGTTGGTCGAAGGGTAAGAGAACTTCGTGATCTGGTACGAGAAGCCGCTGACGTAAACGTTGTTCTGACTGTCAACCGCAATGCCAGAGACAAAGCGCGGATCGGCGGCGTTGCTCTGTGGGTCGGCGGAAAGGTTTGTGATCAAGTAACCGGCCGCCGTGGGAGTCGCCACCACAATCGCGCCGGAGTTATATCCGGGACCGTTTCCGTCCGTTATATAGACGTT
>Ga0302194_10002126_pt1 | contig 12629 bp, 12 predicted proteins | sample II_Bog_N1_1_FD_200227 | JGI IMG/M metagenome (GOLD analysis project Ga0302194, IMG submission 200227) | Peat permafrost microbial communities from Stordalen Mire near Abisko, Sweden - II_Bog_N1_1 | ecosystem: Environmental > Terrestrial > Soil > Wetlands > Peat | place: Sweden: Abisko...
TTGATAAGGTCCCTGCCTGGTTTGTTAGGCCGCAACCTTTTCAGGCTGAGCCGGGTTGATGTCCGGCTCTTCGCTCCGCTCAGGAGCATTCTTTGCAACCGGGTCGATTGTTTCGCCGTTGTCGGTATCAGCTTTCATGTTCGCTTCACGGGTGAGGCGTTCCGTTTCCAGATAGGCATCGATCTTGAAGTCTGGCAAGGCGACGCCCCGGATATGTGTGGCAAACATACGGGCGGCCAAGACGTCCGACACTGCCACTTCTTTCTTTTCAATGGCGGTATCGATACGCTTTGCGAATGAGCGATACATTTCGATCAGTTTGGGAAGGTCGAGGGGTTGCTTATCCTCCGTCTTCTTGTCGCCGTGGAGGTGCCAAGGATTCTTGGCTGCCTCATCGATACGGAAACCACGTTCCGCCACCTTGCCAGACTTATTCAATTTGCCGGGCCAATCCGTTTCGTTTTTGACGACGATAGGAGAGTAAGTCCCGAACCACGAAACAAGCTGGGTCCTTTGCTGAGTCCGCTTTTCTGTTGCAGGTATGGCAAAGACAAGTGTTTGAGCTAGGGTGACGTCGCCATGCTCGCGGGCATGATACATACAAGCAATGGCAGTATCTTGAACGAGATTGAGCCATACCGCCACATTGGTTGCGATGGTTTTGATGTTGGTTTTGACTTCCTCTTTAGAGAGGAATGCAGTTGGTTTTGTCATGATTAGTCCTTTACATACAAGACACTACTCGTTCCGAGTGAAACGAGGACTCCGGCTTGCGCCAAAGGGTTGAGAGGATGCAGGGACCATATCAATTCTGATTAATCCATAAGACATTAGGCAGGCGCTCTTAACGCCATGCCAGTTATTCCGGGACAAACATAACTGTCAATTCCGCGTCGCCACCAGTTTTATCCAGATCGTCTTTTGTCTGTTTTGGGACATTAGCCCACCATGCAAAAGCCAATTCAGGACTTACAAAAGGTCCGATAAGAGAAATGGGCAAGCCATCGGCTATAATATAGCCGGAAAGCTTTATGACGTATTCTTTACGCATGTTTTGCTCCACTAGGCTGAATTGCCTAATGTCTTATGGATGGATTAACGATGTCAAAGAACACGATAGCTTTATTGCTATCTGATCCACGGTGACTTACAGGCAAAACTCTCCCATATGCCGCTACGCATACTTTGAGAGCGTGCCCCGCCTAAGATAAACTTAGGACCGGAACCAATCCCTTACCTGCCAACCTGATATTAGAGCCCTTCTGAGACCACCTTAGCCCTAGAGCCTTAGCTATCCCGTACCAAACCCCTACAAGCCTTAGAACCTCACTCCGTTCGGAGGGAGAGCAAGTGGGTAATGTCTAATCCTAGACCCAAGAGGCAAGCCTGAGAGGCAGCAATCGCTTGGACTAGATCAAAAGCGAAGTAAGAAGCCTGAGCCTGCCCACAAAGGGTCATGTGTCAAGCCTGCCACTAAGGCCTAGGACCAGGTGCCAGCCCCGAGAGGACGGCACACAAGGGATGATGCAAAGGCCGTGCCAAATGGATGACCTAAGGGGTTTTACCCCGCACCTAGCAGGCAAGGCTCGATGAGAATGGCAGAAACACTAGGTTTTTGTGGGAATGTTGCGAGGGAGATTGATAACAGGTGGATGATACAATGTTACATTCCCTAGTCATTTCAAGCAAGATTGTAAGCAATTCCGACACCAATACTACCCCAATCATACAAGAAGGGCTGAATTGAGCCAATCTCTTGTGTAAGAATATCCGACAGCACTGTGGGCCAGTCTGGGCTAAGTCATTGATATCATTGTCAGTCATGTGTAAACAATAACGCAAGGAGCTTGCTCCGTCCCGACTCTGTTCTCATTCGTGATGTGATATCATATCATACAGGAACAGACGGAGGACATAGCAGGGGCAAACCGGGATCAAACAGGGAACAAACCGGGGGCAAGAGGGGGACGGGGGAGGGGTAAAGTAGGGCCCTCTGAACCACGTAATCAGTCGGGGACAGACGCCAGTGAAAAATTTCAAAAAATTGACTATTTCATATTTGCCATTCTAAGGCACCCTACAGGCGTTTCATCTCTCAAAGGACTACGGATAAGGGTCTAGACCACCGATAGGCCTTCCTGGGCTTCCTAGGGCATTTTAGAGGGTATTGACAAAGTGGGCTCCCTGTGGTCGCCCCTCGTGCCAACAGACTCGCCCCCTTCCTCGCGCTAATCTTGTTAACAGATATTATTATAGTATATTGTTTATATAATAATTATAAATATATTATATTATATATACTATACCTTAATCTTTATATGATAACACAGAAATGGGTTTTTGTCAAGAACTATTTTCATAAAATTATAAAATAAATAATATTTAACAACATCAACTACTTAACTCTTCGTACGAAACTTTCTTCTTTTTCGTGTACGATTTTACTTGACAAAAGTCGTGTTTTGTGGTATAATATGTTATAGGTTGGAGAGTTTGTAAAATGATTCGTTTACTCAACGTACAGCGACGCTATGAAAAATATCATGACATTCTCTGAAAGAGTTTCTGATACAGTAGCAAAGGTCGTAGGTTCATGGCACTTCGTAATTACCCAGTCGACGATTCTCTTCCTGTGGTTACTCTGGAATTCGTGTACTAGTTATGGAAGGTTTGACCCCTACCCCTACATCCTGCTCAATCTAGTCCTGTCATTCCAAGCCGCCTATACAGCCCCTCTCATTATGATGAGTCAGAACAGGCAGGCAGAAATCGACAGAAAAGTTCTCTTCGGTGATTTCGATGTAGACCAGAAAGCTCATATCCTCATCACTGAAATCCACCGTAAAATCCATGAAGGTATCAATAATGTCGGGAATGAAACCGGTACGCAAGGAGCTTGCTCCGAGTTACAAGGCGGCGATGAAGAAAGATATTCTTCAGGACAAGAAGAAGGGGATCAAACAGAACTCTCCTCTAGACAAGAAGCTCGACTCCAAGGTCAAAGCCCGTTTTAAGAAATAAGTGACCATGTCACGCAAACAAAGGATCATCTCATGGTTACCATCCTCGTACTGGCAGCTCTTGCCGTAATCGTCTACCTCGTCTATCGAGCCATTCCTGCCAAACAGGAAATCTATGACGCCGAACAGAAAGAGAAAAATCTCATCTCTACCGCTGAATCTGAGCTGAAGAGTGACGTATCCCCCTACATCGCGGAAGTTAAGAAAGATATCTGATGGCTGTACGTAATGGTAAGACCTACATGGAGCGTAAAGCTAAGATGCGCAAGGCTACCGTCGACGCCATCGAAGCTAAAGACACTGAAGCTCTCGGAGTTACTCTCACAGGTCTTCAAAGACAGTTCGCTCGCGAATATATCAAGGATTTCAACGCCTCTCAGGCCATCCAAAGGGCCGGATATGACACGAAATACCCCGACAAAATGGGGGCTCAAGCCCTCGATAACCCTGCTCTCAGGGCCTACATCGACCTTCTGCTCGTAGAACGATCTGATCTCATCGATGTCGACGTCAACTACGTCGTAAAGAAAATCACTCGTGCCATCGAACGCTGTGACGCCGCAGGGAAGTATAACGAAGTCCTTCGTGGCGCAGAATTGCTTGCAAAGTATCTCGGCATGTTCATCGAGCGTACGGAAATCACCGGCAAAGACGGCGGCCCCATCGAATACGAAAAGGTCAAAGAAGATGCAGATGCGTTCGCCCGCTCAATTGCTCGCCTCACTTCCCGAGACGGAGAGACTGAAGTACCTGAACGAACTATCAATTGAACAAAAAGCTAACCTAAAATACCACTGGGCATTTTGGGCCCGCCCTAATCAGCTACAACCTGCAGGTGACTGGAATACCTGGCTTATCCTCGCAGGTCGTGGCTTCGGAAAGACAAGAACAGGTGCAGAAACAATCAGAGACTGGGTCTGTGGAACCTCTCCCCTCTCAAAAGGAAAGTGCGTCCGAATCGCCCTCATTGGTGAGACTGCCAGCGACTCCAGGGACGTCATGGTCGAGGGTGAGTCGGGACTGCTGGCTATTCATCCCAAAGACTTCAGGCCTTTGTACGAACCTTCCAAGCGAAGAGTAACCTGGCCCAACGGAGCCATCGCCACCCTCTACAACGCCACCGAACCAGACCAACTCCGGGGACCTCAACACGACGGTGCCTGGTGTGACGAACTAGCTAAGTGGCAGTATACCCAAGAAACTTGGGATCAGTTGCAGTTCGGGCTCCGTCTGGGCTCTCATCCCCGCTCTGTAGTGACGACCACACCTCTGCCGAAGCCCCTCATCAAGAAGCTCGTCGCAGACCCTAAGGTTATCACTACGAGGGGGTCGACTCTCCATAACTCTTCTAATATGCCCCAGTCTTTCCTTGACGAAATCATGGACAAGTATGGCGGCACTCGCCTGGGTAGGCAAGAGATCGAAGGTGAAATCCTCGAAGACATTCCAGGTGCTTTGTGGACAAGGGAGTCCATTGACAATCACCGTCTCCCAGAAGCTCCCGATCTAGAACGTATCCTCGTAGCTGTCGATCCTGCCACTTCAAGTCATGAAGGGTCTGACGAACACGGCATCGTCGTAGTCGGCTATGCCCGTACAGAAGAGGGTTATGGTCACGCCTATATCCTCGAAGACGGCTCACTCCGTGGCACCCCAGAAGAGTGGGCTCGACGTGCCGTCCATCTATACCGTAAGTATTCTGCAGATCGTATCGTAGCGGAGAAGAATCAAGGTGGAGAAATGGTCTCGTCAGTCATTCGATCCGTCGACAGGGCAGTACCTGTTACCCTTGTCCATGCCTCCAGAGGCAAGTACATCCGTGCAGAACCTGTCTCGGCTTTGTACGAACAAGGTCGGGTACACCATGTCGGCAGATTTGATAAACTCGAAGACCAAATGTGTACCTTCTCAGTGGACAATATTAGAGCTAATGGCTACGGGTCGCCTGACCGCGTTGATGCTCTCGTCTGGGGCCTTTCTGAACTATTTACCAAGATTACAAGCCGCAGAATAAAGGATGAGACGTCGTCCTCGCTCCCCGAGATTCAACGGTCTGAGAGGGCGGTTGCCTTCAAACAAACTTCTGAATCCCCTCAAGCCTGGATGGCCTAACTTATGTCTTTTGAATATGACGAAACTGGTTATGAGGATGATACTGATTATCCTCGTAAACCACAGAAGCAAGCAGACGGCAAAGATGCACAGCAGAATTCTAAGAAATTGGGAGCTGTCCGTCAGGTAGACACTCAGGCAACTGACGACTACACCGACACCGTCGATCCCTCGTACGTGCCAGAAGGCTTTAAAAGTGTCAACTCTTTCCTGTCTGATATGCGTGAAGAGTATCAGTTCGACTGGGACTTCGACTATGAAAACCGTGAAGACGCCATCGAAGACAAGAAGTTTGCAGCCGGAGAGCAGTGGGACCCTGCAGTCCTCCAGCTCCGCACCGGACTTCCATGCCTTACAATCAACTCCATTCCTCAGTTCACCGCTCAGGTTGTGGGAGATTGGCGTCAGAATAGAAATGCCGTAGAAGTCGTACCAAACGACGACGGTACAGAAGACATCGCCGAGATTCGTGGTGACCTGATCCGTTCGATTGAGATGCACTCCCGTGCCTCTCGTGTCTATGACTCCGCCTTCGAGTCTACCATCCAGTGTGGTGACGGGGCTTTTCGTATCGCTGTTGAATATGCAAAAGATTCTGTATTCGATCAAGACATTTTTATTCGACCTATCGAAGACGCCCAGTCTGTCGTATGGGATAGAATGTCTATTGACCCCACTGGTCGCGATGCCCGGCATGTTTTCGTAGAAGACAGACTGCCGAGGAAAGAGTTTGAAAGGAAGTGGCCAGGTCAAGACCCTTGGCATCTCAACGAACGCTTCTCTGCTCTCCTCCGTGCAGGACGTTGGTACGACGACCAGTCTGTAAAGATTGTCGAATATTGGCGGATGATTGAACGGAACCGATTGCTCGGTCTATTCGAAGACGGCTCTGTACACATCATGGAAGGAGACGATCTCGAAGAGATTCTCCAGGCCCATGGCAGCCCGATCAAGACAAGGATAAGTCCTTGCCTGTACGCCCAGATGCATCTCTGCACTGGCAACGCCATCCTCTCAGGACCATACGAGTATAAGCTCAATCGTGTCCCCATCATCCGTATCTCAGGACGTATAGTGTCTATCACTCACCGTCGTGTACGATATGGTATGGTTCGGTTCATGAAAGACCCTGCCCGTATGAGGAACTTCTGGCGGTCGATTGCTACTGAACAGCTCGGGTATGCCCCTAAAGCTCAGTGGATTGCCACAGAAAGTTCAGTGACGGGTCGTGAAGATCAGATGCGGAAGGCTCACCTCACTCGTGACCCTCTCCTGATTGTTAACGACGAAGCCGTCATCGATCAGACGATCAAAAGGATCGAACCTCCTACTCCTCAGATGGCGCTGCTCAACGAAAGTCAGCTCCTCGTACAGGATATGAAGGATGTCTCTGGTATGCAGGACGCCTCCCTTGGTGCTCCTAGCAACGAAACCAGCGGTCGTGCCATCATCGCCCGTCAAAGGGAAGGTGACGTAGGTCAACTGACGTTCCATGACAACGGCAACGCCGCCATCCTCGAAGGTGGTGACGTCATCAACCAATTGATTGGACAAATCTATGACGGTACACGAACTGTACGACTCGTGGGTAAAGATGAATCTCTCAGACTCGTTAAAATCAACGATCCGATGGATCCCAACTCCCCGAACCTTGCCGTCGGAAGCTACGACACAGCTCTCCAAACTGGCCCGAGTTACACCACTCGTAGGGTAGAAGCCGCTCAGGCAATGATGGAAGCTGTCCAGGTATGGCCTCAGCTCATCCAAGTCGCCGGTGACGTAATCGCCAAGGCACAAGATTGGCCGGGTGCAGACGTCCTTGCAGACCGATTGATGAAGACTATTCCTCCTCAGTATCTGTCTCCAGAAGAGCAACAAAAGTTGAAGGATGAAGGCGGCGGTCAACCTCAGGGTCCGACACCGGAACAAATCCAGGAAATCCAACAGCAGATGCAGAAGCTCCAGCAGGAGAATCAACAACTGACTCAGAGGAACCAAGTCCTTGAAGTGAAGTACGACGTCCACCAGAAGCAGATCATGATCGATGCCTACAGGGCAGAGACTGAAAGACAGAAGGTTGATGCCGAGACTCATCACAAGCAAGAACAACTCGAAATGAATGGCTTGACTGCTGCTGCTCAGCTTCATCAAAGCGACAGTCAGCAACAGACTAAGCAAGATCATGAGTTGGACTTGCAGGACTTGACACAGTATTATCAAGAGAAGCAACTCGTAAAGAAAGCGATGCTTGATAGGGCGGCAGATAAAACTCCCGCTACGAATACCGTCCAACAGGGCGAGTAAGTACAAACAATTCCGTACCTAAGGGGACCCGCCACCCCCTTAGATCGTACGCAAACAGTGGCTATCGGTTAAGGAACCGCAATCAGTATGACTGACAATACCTTCGTCGCTCCAGACACAGATGACCTCGATGCATTCTCCTCTCTTATGTTTGGCTCGGCCAAGCCTGCAGAAGCTGTAGAAGAACCTACTCCAGATCATGACGACCTAGACGATGTCCGTGAAGACACCCCCGTAGAAGATACCGCTGATACCGTCGATGATGCCGACGCTCCTCTCGAAGATCAGGAACCTGAACCGGCCCCGCAGCCGAAGAAGAAGACTGCTCAAGAGCGCATCAATGAACTGACTGCAGGAAGGCGTGAAGCTGAACGTCAGGTCGAAGTAGAACGTGCCGCCAAGGTGGCTCTCGAAACTCGACTTGCCGAATTCGAAGCACGACTGCCGAAGACTGAAACTCCCAAGCCAGTAGAAAACAACGAAGGTCCTTCTCCCGTTGCCATGAATGAAGACGGCAGTCTGAAGTATCCTCTCGGTGAATTCGATCCCGCCTATATCGCCGACTTGACTGTATTTACAATCGACAAGGTCACCAAGGAACGGGAAACAGAAGCCTCTAAGGCCGCTGCACAGAAGGCTGCTCAGGATCATCTCAACCAACTCAACACGAACTGGCAGAACAAGATCACTGAGACGGAGAAGACAACCCCTGATTTCCGTGCCAAAGGTCAAGAACTTATTGGTACGTTCTCTGATCTTGCTCCCGCCTATGGCGAGTTTTTGGCTCAGACAATTATGGGTTTGGATGCCGGTCCAGAAGTTCTATATCACCTCGCTAATCATCTCGATGAAGCGCAGGCGATTGTCAGCAAAGGTCCTCTCGGTGCTGCTATTTCTCTTGGTCGGCTTGAGGCCCGATTTGCCAAGAGTGGAGAACAACCTAAACCCCGCGTGTCTGCGGCCCCTAAACCTGCTCCTAGTACCGCTCGCGGCGTAGCAGTTGGTGGTGAGGTCAAAGGCGATACTGATGATCTAGATGCTTTCAGTGCTGCATTCTTCGCCACTCGAAAGCGAAAATAGTGCCTTCCGGCATGAAAAATAAGGACCTTAACTAATGCCTACTGTTTCAGTTGACCAAGCCAAGCTTGTCCTCAACGCCTTTGCTGCCACCTTCCAGAACAACCTTGTCTCGGCTGATGCCGTCACGTTCAAGCAGTTCGACGGGGAGATGGATGACCGTAACAAACTGACTGTCACCGAACAGGTCGGTCCTCGCTATACCGTGACGCATACCGTCAATGGCGTCGCCGATCTTACCGCTGGTGTCCAGTCGACTGCCTTTGGTTCCGAACAGTTCACTGTCAACGGCACCTTTGGTTCGAGCATGGGCTGGGGTGACTTCGTCAAAATCCAGTCGATTGGTTCCGCTCGTGAGAGTGAAGCTCTCAGGAATGCCGCCACGAACCTGGCAGAACAGATCGATGCCTACATCCTCAATACTGCCGTCCTCGCAAGCAACCAGTGGCTGGGCAATCCCGCCAACGGTATCAACACTTGGGATGACTACGCACAGGCCTATACCCGCCTGAAGGAAGTTGGTGCCGGTGATGAAGACCTTCGTTCGATCCTGACGTACAAAGACCGTGAAACTCTCGGCTCGTACATCCTGACCTTGAAGTCTGACGACCTCGTCGGCGGCGCTTTCCGTAAGGGATTCACCGGTGAGATCGACGGTACTCCTGTGATGTTCTCACAGCAGCTCCCGATCCTGACGACTGGTACTCGCTCTGCGACTGCTGGTACGGTCACCGCTGGTGCTCAGAACGTCAACTACGCCGACGTCTCCGTCAGCCCTGGTCCTGGTCTCTATATGACCCAGTCGTTCCAGGTCACTGTCGCCGCTGGTGCCACGATTGCTGCAGGTGAAACCTTCAACATTGCTGGTGTCTATGGTTGGGACAACCGTGCCCAGGCTCCTAACGACTGGCTGCAGGAATTCACGGCCATCAATGCCGCGACTGCAAACGGTTCGGGCGTTGCCACTCTGACGATCTTCCCTGCGATCATCGTTCCTGGTACGAACGACGGCTCGGGTACTTCGACTGTCAATACCGCCAACGGCACCGTCTCGGTTATCCCTGCTGCTGCCGCTGCCGTAACCTTCCAGGGTGCTCCAAGTACGAACTATCGTGCCCGCGTGTACATGCAGAAGTCGGCTGTCGTAGTTAACACCGTCCCGCTGACGATGCCTGCGGTCGGTAAGGCTCTGATGAAGTCGCTGACGAAGGTTCCGATTTCTGTCCGTATGTGGCAGTGGTCGAACTTCCAGACCGGTGAACATGACGTCCGTTTCGATGTAGCCCTGACGGCTAACATTCGTGACCGTCGTCGGATCATCCGCGTCAACGGCAACTAAGACTTTCTGGCGAAAGCCGGTTAGTAAATATGGCCCAGTCCTCTGTCTCTCAATATGACATGACTGGGCCTTCTCTTTTAGAAAGTATGACATGGGTCACGTAACTCTTCGGTACACTCCTGTTCCTGTAGGCGTGAATGCCACGGTCACGAGTACAACCGCCAACGCCATCGGAGGCTTCCTAGCCATCACTGACGGCACCATCACTCTCTCAAATAATAACGTCGTACAGGCGGTATCGGAACCTCTCGTTATCTTCACGAACTTTGAAGTAGTGGCAGGCACTTGGTACACCATGCCGTTCATTACCCAAGGTGGCTACACCCTTGTAGCTTCAGGTGGAGCATCTGGCGTTCTCGCAGTAGGTTAAGGATTATCATGGGCACTCCAGTAACGACTATCATCAATGATGCCTACCGTGAGAGTAACCTTACGGGACTGGGTGGTACGCCTACGACTGCTGAGCAGAACGAAGCCCTCGTACTTCTTAACAGGTTCATCGATTCCCTTTGGGGAGCGGAGATGGGTGAGAACCTAATCAACATCCCCTTCGGTTTGAATAACGTTGAGACAGTAGGTATCATCCCTCTGTACTACAACGACATCATGAATACCTTTGTTCCTATCAACACTCGCCTTCTCTGTAACCTACAAGGTGCCGAGACGGTCAATATGCCTCCTCAGCCTAATGATGGCACTCGTATGGCGTTTGTAGATGTCTCTGGTAATTTCCAAACTTATCCTCTTACAGTGATGGGTAACGGACGAAACATCCAAGGCAATCCTTCAATTACTTTCTCTACTAACAACTACAACCAAGTCTTCTTCTATCGTGCCGACCTCGCCAACTGGGAACAGGTCAACGATCTTGGGCTGACTGACGGCTCTCCTTTTCCAGAAGAGTTCGACGAGTTTCTTATCATCGGATTGGCAGATCGTATCAACGTCCGTAACGGCGTCACGATGGCAGGAGAATCCGTACAGAGATTCAAAAGGCTGAAAGGTCAATTCTATTCCCGGTATGCCCAGATCACTCAGGTGCCTGTCGAGATCGGTCTACAACGTCTGCCTTCTAACAAGGCTTATAGAAACTTCGACGCCTACACATGGGGCAGTTTTCAGAGAGGTATTCCCTGGTGGTAGACATTCCTTTTGTAACCGGTGACTATTATAGGACCGTGGCAGATTCGCCAAGTGCCTACGTACGCAACAGGTTCATGGAAGAAAACCCTGCCCTCAATGACAACAAGACTTCTTTCATCGCCCGTCCTGGTCTTCAGAAATTTGTAGAGATTGGGACGGGGCCTATCCGCAGGGTATACGCCTGTGAAGGTACGTTCAACTCTGATATGTTTGTCGTCTCTGGTCTATTCCTTTGGCGGTTGAAGACTGACGGGACATTTCATTCCATCGGTCAGATCAGTCAAACGATTACCGACGCCGTCTCTATGGCAGCTACGGCTCCTCTCGGAAGCACTCCTGATTTCTTGTACATCGCCGACGGCGGTCTTCTCTGGTTTTACACCGACAACGCCCAGGCTACTGCTGATCTTAACGCCACCGGTTTGATTGCTACCGGCTACACCGTACAGATCGATACCACTTACTATCAATGGACTAGTGGCTCAGTTGATGCAGGAACTCCTGACGGTACGAGTGCTAACCCTTGGTTGGTTCAACTCGGTCTGACAAGTGCGGAAAGTCTTACAGAACTCTTTTATGCCATCAATGCGTCTGGAACTGCTGGTACGGATTACTCCACCGCCCTCCAGGCGAACCCGACATGCACTGCATACAACTCAGATACAACTGATCTTTTCGTACAGTATAACACCTTTGGTACGACTGGTGACGCCATCGTAACGGCAGTCATAACCGGAGCTAACATCTCTTGGCTTAATGGAGCCACTATGACAGGAGGTGGCTCTGAAGAGCTGAGACAGATTCAAGTCCCTGACGACAACGGCAGCATCTCAGTCGCCTACATCAATGGCTACATTATTACCGTTCCTGTACAAACTGCCGACATCATGGGAAGGTTCTACTGGATCAATCCCGGCGAGAACACAATCGATCCTCTCGACTACGCCACTGCAGAACGTGCCCCTGACGGCGTCACTCAGTGTCTAGTCTTTGGAGATATGTTCTGGCTTATGGGTCAGTCAACTACCGAACCTTGGATTACCACAGGTGTCTTCGCCACTCCGATGCAACGCTATCAAGGTATCTTGTATGACCGAGGTTGTTGGCCTGATACTGCCGTACAAGTCAAAGACTCTCTTATTCTTGTAGACGAGGACGGAGCAGTCTTCCAGATCAAGTCCGGTCAGAATCGCATCTCAACACCTGCCATCGAAGAACGAATTCGGTTGGCTCTACAACGTCAGGGCTTCGTACCTACTCTTTAAGGACTAAGTATGTCAATTCAATGGGCGGATAATTTTGGTAGCTACGGAACAGGAAGTCCTTCTGCTACCCTCATGGCCAACGGTCTACCGTATACACAACTAGACGGAGGAGGTGTCGTAGCAGACCCTCTCGTATCAGGTGGAGTATGTTGGAATATTTCTTCTGGCGACGGCTTGGGGTACCAACGTTCAATCGTTCCTACTCCTGTCAACGCCCTAGGCATAGCTCTTCGATGGAACTCTTCTGGAGGAGGTCTAAGGACTCCCTTCGGGTGGACAGACAACTCATCTCAAGGTCTCTATTCTCTTAACGTAGAGATAAACGGAGCCATCTCGATCTATCAGAACGGTTACAACTTCGTCCAGAAT